>UMIN01034269.1_pt1 | contig 12558 bp, 10 predicted proteins | sample 1965811 | NCBI WGS metagenome assembly UMIN01 (sample SAMEA4836123, study PRJEB28245) | human gut metagenome | biome: gut microbiome; material: fecal sample | place: Denmark | collected 2008
ACACATTTTTTTTAATCCACAAATAAATCCTGAACAAAATAATTCAGGCATCATCAAAAACAAAATCATATTATGAAAAAAACAAATCATGAAAAACACAAAAACCATAACATGAAAAAAGTGACAAACCGCTAACACCTTTTCATCCAATATCCATCGCTACCTAATAATAGTTATTTTATGTTCTTCAGCATAAAAACTGTTCATTTCATAGTGCAATTACGGAAATATTTCCGTAATTTTGCGCCCTCTAAAGGATAACATATCTAATCACTTTCAAAAAAAATATTATGGAATTAAACAAAACCTTTATTGATGGGCTTTGGAACAAAGAAATCAATGTCAGTGATTTCGTTAGTAAAAACATCACACCCTACACCGGAGACGCCTCTTTCTTGCAGGGACCTACGGAACGTACCAAACGTATCTGGGACCTCTGTCTGAAAGCATTGGAAGAAGAAAGAGCCAACAACGGCGTTCGTTCACTAGACCATAAAACAGTATCTACCATTACCTCCCACAAAGCAGGCTATATTGATAAGGAGAATGAACTTATCGTAGGTTTGCAGACAGACGAACTGCTGAGACGCGCCATCAAACCTTTCGGTGGCATTAATGTCGTAGCGAAAGCGTGCCGCGAGAATGGTGTGGAAGTAGACGACAAAGTAAAAGACATCTTTACGCATTACCGTAAGACACATAATGACGGTGTATTCGACGTATATACTGAAGAAATCCGTTCATTCCGTTCTTTAGGCTTCCTCACCGGACTTCCCGACAACTATGCACGCGGACGAATTATCGGTGACTACCGCCGTCTGGCATTGTATGGCATCGACCGCCTCATCGAAGCTAAGCAAGAAGATCTGCATAACCTCACCGGCCCGATGACCGAAGCACGCATCCGCCTGCGCGAAGAAGTAGCAGAACAAATCAAGGCTTTGAAAGACATCAAGACCATGGGTGAATACTATGGCCTCGACCTCAGCCGTCCGGCCACATCTGCTCAAGAAGCTGTTCAATGGGTATATATGGCATACCTTGCAGCCGTAAAAGAACAGGATGGTGCAGCCATGTCACTGGGTAATGTCTCCTCTTTCCTTGACATCTATATCGAATATGATTTGGCTCATGGCAAGATTGACGAAACCTTTGCACAAGAGCTGATTGACCAGTTCATCATCAAGCTGCGCATGGTACGCCACCTGCGTATGCAGTCCTACAACGACATCTTTGCCGGAGACCCGACTTGGGTAACCGAAGCTATCGGCGGACGCTTCAACGACGGCCGCGTAAAAGTGACGAAGACCTCCTTCCGTTTCCTGCAGACATTATACAACCTCGGCCCGTCTCCCGAACCTAACATGACTGTGTTGTGGAGTCCCGAACTGCCGGAAGGCTTCAAAGACTTCTGCGCCAAAGTATCAGTGGATACCAGCTCCATCCAATACGAAAATGACAATCTGATGCGCGAAGTCCGCAATTGCGACGACTACGGCATTGCGTGCTGCGTGTCCTACCAAGCTATCGGCAAGCAGATCCAGTTCTTTGGCGCACGTGCCAATCTTGCCAAGGCCCTGCTGCTCGCCATTAACGGCGGACGTTGCGAAAACACCGGAACTGTAATGGTGAAAGGTATCCCCGTATTAACTAACGATACGCTGAACTTTGAGGAAGTAATGGCCAACTACAAAAAAGTGCTGACCGAAATTGCCCGCGTTTACAACGAGGCGATGAACATCATCCACTATATGCACGACAAGTATTACTACGAAAAAGCCCAAATGGCGTTTGTAGATACCGATCCACGCATTAATCTGGCCTATGGTGTGGCAGGATTGTCCATTGCCATTGACTCACTGTCCGCTATCAAATATGCCAAAGTAACGGCCCGCCGCAATGACATCGGCCTGACAGAAGGCTTCGACATCGAAGGCGCTTTCCCCTGCTTCGGCAATAACGACGACCGCGTAGACCACTTGGGTGTAGATTTGGTTTATTATTTCAGCGAAGAATTAAAGAAGTTGCCGGTTTACAAGAATGCCCGCCCCACCCTGTCACTGCTTACCATCACCTCTAACGTGATGTATGGCAAGAAGACAGGAGCCACTCCCGACGGACGCGCCAAAGGAGTTGCATTTGCTCCGGGAGCCAACCCGATGCATGGACGTGACAAGAACGGTGCCATCGCTTCTTTAAGTTCCGTAGCCAAACTGCGCTATCGTGACTCGCAAGACGGCATCAGCAACACCTTCTCTATTGTTCCGAAATCATTAGGCCCTACGGCAGAGGAACGAGTTGAGAACCTGGTTACGATGATGGACGGTTATTTCACCAAAGGCGCACACCATTTGAATGTGAACGTGCTGAATCGTGAAATGCTGGAAGATGCGATGGAGCATCCGGAAAAATACCCGCAACTCACAATCCGCGTTTCCGGTTATGCCGTAAACTTCGTGAAGCTAAGCCGCGAACATCAGCTGGAAGTTATCAGCCGTTCATTCCATGAGAGGATGTAATATGATAAACGTACATTCATACGAAAGTATGGGAACTTTCGACGGGCCGGGTCTCCGGCTCGTCGTTTTCCTTCAAGGGTGTCCTTTCCGCTGTCTTTATTGCGCCAACCCCGACACCATAGACTCCAAAGGCGGCATCCCCACTCCTGCCGATGAAATCCTGCAAATGGCGGTCAGCCAGAAAGCATTCTTCGGAAAGAAAGGGGGAATTACGTTTTCCGGTGGAGAGCCCACATTGCAGGCGGAAGCCTTGATACCTTTGTTCAAAGAGTTGAAAGCCAACGGCATCCACACCTGCCTTGACACCAACGGCGGCATCTGGAACGAAAAGGTGGAAGAACTGCTAAGCCTGACGGACTTGGTACTGCTTGACATCAAAGAGTTCAATCCCGAACGCCACCGCGCCCTCACCGGACGCAGCAACGAGCAGACCCTGCGTACGGCCGCCTGGCTGGAACAACAGGGACATCCGTTTTGGTTGCGTTATGTGTTAGTGCCGGGATACAGCGATTTTGAAGAAGACATACGCAGCATGGGCGCACAGCTTGGCAAATACCAAAGCATACAACGGGTGGAGATACTCCCTTACCACCGTCTGGGAGTGCACAAATACGAAGCGATGGGCTGGGACTACCAACTGAAAGAGGTCGTAGAGAATACGCCTGAACAATTGCAGCGAGCCGAGCGACTGTTCAAAGAATACTTTCCCACAGTGGTGGTAAATTAGGAAAGTATTCCAACAAAATGAAGAATAAGGAAGGGCTTCATCAGTAAGTCAACCGTATCCCCCCCTGTAATGTGAAGTTGCAGGGGTTTTCTTTTCTTATCGTCTGAACATCAGAACCGTCATCAAAGAAATAAGACACTCCCGGTTCCACGTAGACACCCACCCTCCTGCTTATATTATACTGTGCGCCCACTGCTCCCATTACGGAGAATTGCAGCGGTTTCACCGTTTCGCTCTCACTGCCAATCTTGCCATAGACACATTTCTCCATAGCCCCTCCTGCAGAGACATACATGATAAAAGATTTTTTGTCAACGAAGTTCCAGTTTGCCCGCAACGGAATTCCCAAGTAATGCAGTTTCTGGCTCACCTTCTCCGAACTTTCCACAAACTTCACATCCGAAGCAAGATACGTATACGTCAAGCCGGTCTCCACCGAAAAGCCCCTTGCAAGCCCCTTGCGCACTGAAAAGCCGAAAGACAAAGGCTGTTTATGGTCTATATCCACAATCTGTTCCGAATTCCTCATCAGATAGGGCATGCCGTTCTTGAACACAAGCGCCTGCCCTTCCGGAACATCCATGATGCCATTGGCTATTGTGCTAAGATCTACTTTTCCACCGGAGTATCCGAAGTTCGGATCGCTTTGCATCAACCCTCCTCCACCGATACTGTTTCCTGAGATTAATCCACCCGTATTTCCCACAGCCAGTCCAACCGACCAGCCGCCCAACTTCTTCTTTTTTCTGTCGCCAACAGGCAGTTGCAGTTTGTCCCTGCCCGACGGACAGCGGCGCTCCACCTTCCGGTTCTCCGTACCGCTATTCCCGGCGGCAGTCGTCCCGGCTTCCTCATTCTCCACCGATGGCGTTTGTTCCGATGCCTCTCCTTGTATTTCCGGTTCCGCATCCAAAGGCTGCCGGGATTCCGTTTGCCGGTCCGTTTCGGCAGCAACATTCAGTTCTTGCGCCAGCAGAGAACGGCGGTTTGTTCCGCCCGGCGCAGCAGTTTGTCCTTGCGCCCGGTAATCGGGTTCCGCAACCTCTGTGCGCATCTGGGGAGACTGCCTGCCCGGCAACTCATCCGGGACAACCGCCAGCGTCGGCGTGGCCGTATTCCGCATTTCCTCTCCCACAGGGCTTTGCAATAGCCATATACTGACAGAAGACACCGCTGCAAGCAACACCGCAGCCGCTGCCACAGCCCAGCGCCGGAAAGGAATGATGCGCCGCTTCGGCTTGGAAGCAGGCATATCCTTCTCCAATCGTTCCCAACCGGAAACGGGTAGCGGCTCAGAGTAGTCCTCCAACCGTTCCTTTATCTTTCGCATCCACAATTCATCTTCCATACGCTTCTTCATTTATGCATTCTTTTTCATCCACTCCTTCACTTTCGCCGCCAAAGCTGCTTTGGCGCGTACCAGTTGCGAGGCTGATGATTTTTCATTAATACCCAGTAACCGGGCAATCTCCTTATGAGATTTATCTTCAAAAATAAACAAGTTGAATACAGTGCGGTAACCTGCCGGAAGCTCACTGATGAACTGCATCAGCACCTTTTGAGGAATAGTGTCCACTGCTGCGGCATCCGGTTCTTCGTATGCCTCCGGCGCGTCATCCAAAGCAGCAGACTGGCTCATCACATCGTTCTTCCGCAAATACTGCAATACGGTATTCACCATAACACGTTCCATCCAAGCCCGCAAAGATCCTTCTCCCCGCCAAGTGAACTTATCGAAAGAGTCGAAGAGCTTCAGGAAACCGTCGTGCATCAAATCCTGCGCAGTCTCCCGGTCACCGGCATAACGCAAACATACGCCGAGCATCCGCCCTGCATATCGCTCATACAGTTCTTTGCGGGCAAGATTGTCGCCTTGCCTACACCGTTCTGCCAATACCTGTTCTTCCATTCTCTCTTCCAACACGTGTTTACCTTATAAATACAATGCGCACAAAAATACTGCATCCGACAGAGAAGAAAATCACTCTTTGTTTTCTTTAACAGTAGGATAAGCAGTATTTGTGCAGTTCCGGCATTTTCCGAATACAAAATCGAGTTAAAAACCAAAGAATAAAACCTCTGACTTATGAAAAAGTTAAAAACGACATTTGTCACATTTCTGCTATTGCTCACAACGATGCCCATGCTGCAATCCTGTCTGGATGATGATTGGAACGGCAGTGCAGCTTCATCACTCGCCATCGGAACCGTACGCATCGTCGATGGAAAAGACTATTACTTCGCACTGGACGAAGGAACCAAAATGTTTCCCGGCGACACCACTCGGGTAAACAACTATGCACTGGTAGAGGGGCAGCGCGCTTTCGTGTACTTCAACCTGCTGGACGAGAAGGTAGACGGATACGACTACAATGCCCAGATCAACCATGTAGAGAATATCCTCACAAAAGACATCTATTTCATGCCTGCCGAAAAGGCCGACAGCATCGGCGATGACCGCATCAATATAACCAACATGTGGATTGCAGACAACTACCTGAACATCCAGTACCAACTGTATTACAGCGGAAATCCCGACAAGAAGCACATGCTGAACCTCGTGGTGAACGAGGCTTCCGACGGCAAGAACGACAAAGAGGGATACATCACGCTCGAATTTCGTCAGAACGCCTATGATGACGAGCCCAACATACCCGGTCCGGGCATCGTTTCGTTCAAACTGGACAAAATTGCAGATCAGATGGCAGGCAAAACCGGACTTAACATCCGCGTAAGAAGTGTGTACGACGGTGAGCGCTACATGACTATCGACTTTGCAGAGTGAAAAGAAAGGCGTATCTTTGCAGCCGATTTCACAAAAAACACTTTCTATGAAAAAAGGACTGCTATACGCCATATTGGCATCTGTACTGTGGGCTATCGTAAACCCGTTTATCAAACAAGGACTCAGTTATGACTTCACCCCGATGAATTTTGCCGGCATCCGTTTCACCAGTGTCGGCATTTTGCTGTTTGCCTATACCTGGCACAAAGGCATGTGGGAGGAAATCAAGCGGCACCGCAGGCTGTTCCTCAACCTGATTTTCATCAACATGCTCATGGGATACACCGCTTTCTACTTCGGAGTGGATTTTGTGAGCGGAGCCATATCATCTATCATTATGGGCATGACGCCGCTCATCAATGTGCTGCTTGCCCACTTGCTGGCGAGCAACGACAAGCTGAACGGTTACAAGATAGTCAGTCTCATTGTCAGCCTTGCGGGACTGCTGCTGATAGTGGGAACAGGCAGCGATGGCGAGCCTTTGGATTGGAAAGGCATCACAGGCATTGTCCTGTTGCTGCTCAGCATCATCTTTCAGGGATATTCCGCCATCTCCGTATCCGAGGAGAAAGACAAGGTCAACCCCATTTTCCTGAATGCCGTACAGATGTTTTTTGGTGGCGCACTTATCTACATCATAGGGCTAAGTACGGAAGGCTACCACTCTTTCATCGGCAAACCTGCCGGATTTTATATCAGTCTTGGCATTCTGGTGTTCATTTCCGTATTTGCATTCAGCTTCTGGTTTATGGCGCTGCAAAGTAAGGGCGCAAAAGTCAGCGACATCAATATGTGCCGTCTCATCAACCCCATTCTCGGAGCAGTGTTAAGCTGGATAATGCTTGCAGGCGAATACCCCACTTTCAGTACGGTGGCCGGAATGTTGATTATCGTCAGCTCACTGATTATTTATTTCAAAGGGGCGGAAATTGCAAAATACTTCAGTACGCGGAAGCGGTAAAGGAAAAGGAATAAAGGGGGAGGTTCTCCCCCACTGAACTCTCTCTCAGGTGTTCCATAAGAACAATCAGAATAATTTCCCTCAGGATAAATTAAAGAAATAATTTATCAATAGCACATTACCGGCTTATTAGCGCAACGCTGTCAGTTCATTAGAATTAAACCATTAGTTTATTAGGAGTAAACCATTAGTTTATTGGGAATAAACTACCAGTTTATTAGGATTAAATTATCAGTTTATAATCAATAAACTAAAATAAACTCATAATAGATTGATTAGTAATCTATTTCATTACAAAATCTTGCTAACTTTGCCCGAATCAAAAACAACTAAGAAACATGGAAAAGAAGAAAAAAAAGATCCTTCTCGGAATATTGATATTTATCTTGATTATAGGCATAGCAGGTGCAGGTGCGGTGTATTATTACCTGTTTGCCCCACAATTTCATCCTCAAAAGACAGCCTATATCTATATCGACCGCGATGATACGGCAGATTCCATATATAATAAGGTGAAAGCACAAGGAAATCCCCGCAGCTTCATCGGCTTCAAATGGATGGCGCAATGGCGTGACTATCCCCGCAACATCCACACCGGACGCTATGCCATACGCCCCGGCGAAAACACCTATCACGTATTCAGCCGCTTATACAGGGGTTACCAAGAACCGCTGAACCTGACCATAGGAAGCGTACGCACGCTGGACAAACTGGCACGTAGCGTAGGAAGGCAACTAATGATCGACTCCGCCGAAATAGCCCGGACAATGAACGACTCACTGTTCCGGCACAAACTGGGATACAACAAAGAGACAATGGCCTGCCTCTTCATTCCCGAAACCTATCAGGTGTACTGGGACATGAGCGTAGAGGATTTCTTCAAGCGGATGCGGAAAGAACATCAGAGATTCTGGAACCAAAAGCGGCTCGACCAAGCCAAAGCCATCGGTATGACCCCGGAAGAGGTGTGCACACTTGCCTCTATCGTCGAGGAAGAAACCAACAACAATCCGGAGAAACCTATGGTGGCCGGCCTGTATATCAACCGTCTCCATGCCGGCATGCCACTGCAAGCCGACCCCACCGTAAAGTTTGCACTGCAAGACTTCGGGCTGCGCCGGATCACCAATGATCACCTCACCATCGACTCGCCCTACAACACCTACCGCAATCCCGGCCTGCCCCCCGGCCCCATCCGCATCCCCTCGCCTGTCGGTTTGGATGCTGTGTTGAACCATGCCAAGCATAATTACATCTATATGTGCGCCAAAGAAGACTTCTCCGGCACGCATAACTTCGCATCCAACTATGCCGACCACATGAAAAATGCAAGAAAATATTGGAAAGCCTTAAACGAAAGAAAGATTTTCAATTAATATTATAATAAAATAAAAGCAAAAAACTATATTTGCGATTATTATTAAAATCATGACTAACACTTAAACAATCAACAATGAGCAAGCAACTCTTACTTGGCGATGAAGCCATTGCACAAGCTGCATTAGATGCCGGACTTTCCGGTGTATATGCCTATCCGGGCACTCCCTCTACGGAGATTACCGAATACATCCAAATGTCCCCGGTCACCGCAGAAAAAGGAATCCACAGCCGTTGGTGCTCCAACGAAAAAACCGCTATGGAAGCTGCCTTAGGAATGTCTTTTGCAGGAAAGCGTTCACTGGTCTGCATGAAACATGTGGGCATGAATGTGGCTGCCGACTGCTTTATCAACTCTGCCATTACCGGCGTCAAAGGCGGTACAATCGTCATTGCAGCCGACGACCCCAGCATGCATTCATCACAGAACGAACAGGACAGCCGCTTCTACGGTGATTTCGCATTGATCCCAATGTTCGAACCCAGCAACCAGCAGGAAGCCTACGACATGGTTTACAACGGCTTCGCTTTCTCCGAACAAACCGGAGAACCCTTGCTGATGCGCATGGTCACCCGTCTGGCACATTCCCGTTCCGGCGTAGAATGTAAAGCGCAACAACCCCAAAACGAACTTTCTTTCAGCGACGACCCGCGCCAGTTCATCCTGCTTCCGGGCAATGCACGCAAACGCTACAAACTCTTGCTTCAACGCCAGGATGAATTTATCAAAGCATCGGAAAATTCTCCATACAACAAATACGTTGACGGTCCCAACAAAAAACTCGGTATCATAGCTTGCGGTATCGGGTACAACTACCTCATGGAGAATTATCCCGAAGGATGCGAATATCCGGTATTAAAAATCGGACAATACCCGCTTCCCAAAAAACAACTGATGCAACTCGTGGAAGCCTGCGACGAAATACTTGTACTGGAAGACGGTCAGCCGTTTGTAGAAAAACAACTGAAAGGCTACCTCGGCATCGGCATAAAAGTGAAAGGACGCCTGGACGGCACATTGTCACAAGACGGAGAATTGAACCCGGACAGCGTGGCACGCGCCATCGGAAAAGAGAACAAAGCGGAATTTGCAGTCCCCTCACTCGTGGAGATGCGTCCGCCGGCATTGTGCGAAGGCTGCGGACACCGCGATATGTACACTGTGCTGACCGAAGTGCTACGGGAGGAATATCCCAGCCACAAAGTGTTCAGCGACATCGGCTGTTATACCTTAGGAGCCAACGCCCCCTTCAACGCCATCAATTCCTGCGTTGACATGGGAGCTTCCATCACAATGGCAAAAGGCGCTTCGGACGCAGGGGTGCATCCCGCAGTGGCTGTCATCGGCGACTCCACCTTCACCCACTCTGGCATGACAGGATTGCTGGACTGCGTAAACGAGAATTCCAACGTCACCATCGTCATCTCCGACAACGAAACTACCGCCATGACAGGCGGACAGGACTCCGCCGGAACAGGCCGTCTTGAAGCCATTTGCGCCGGCATCGGCGTAGCGGCGGAACACATCCGCGTGGTTGTCCCGTTGAAAAAAAACTATGAGGAAATGAAGCAAGTGATTCGTGAAGAAATCGAATATAACGGCGTGTCCGTCATCATCCCTCGCAGAGAATGTATTCAAACCTTAGCACGTAAGAAACGAAACAAGTAAAACCATGAAAAAAGACATTATACTTTCCGGCGTAGGTGGACAAGGCATCCTCTCTATCGCCACCGTCATCGGTCAGGCAGCCTTGAAAGACGGATTATACATGAAACAAGCCGAAGTACATGGAATGAGCCAACGAGGCGGCGACGTACAGTCCAACCTCCGCATCAGCGACCAACCCATATCTTCCGACCTCATCCCTACGGGAAAATGCGATCTCATCATATCGCTGGAACCCATGGAAGCCTTGCGCTATCTCCCCTACCTTAGCCCCGAAGGCTGGCTGGTGACCAATGAAGCCCCCTTTATCAATATTCCCCACTATCCCACCGAGGAAGCCCTCAAAGCCGAACTCGACAAGCTTCCGCACAAGATTGTGCTGAACGTGAACGAAATAGCCAAAGAAGTAGGCTCTCCCCGCGTTGCCAACATCGTATTGCTGGGAGCCACCATTCCATTCCTCGGCATAGACTACCAAAAAGTCAGGGATAGTATTCGTGACATCTTCCAGCGCAAAGGAGAAGCCATCGTCGAACTAAACCTCAAGGCTCTGGCAGCGGGTAAAGAAATCGCAGAAAACCTGATGTAAATCAAAATTCCAATAACCATGAATGACAAATACTGGGAAGAAGAGATAGAAACCATGCCGCGTGAGAAGTTGCGCGAATTGCAACTTCAGCGGCTTAAAAAGACAATCAATATTGCTGCAAATTCTCCCTATTATAAGCAGGTGTTTCAAAAATACGGCATTACGGCAGACAGTATCCGGTCAGTAGATGACATACGGAAAATTCCGTTCACCACAAAGGCAGACATGCGCGCCAACTATCCATTCGGACTCGTGGCGGGCAACATGCAGGAAGACGGCGTACGCATCCACTCTTCCAGTGGAACTACGGGAACGCCTACCGTCATTGTACATTCACAGCACGATCTGGACTCGTGGGCCAACCTTGTGGCACGCTGCCTGTACACAGTAGGCATACGCAAAACCGATGTTTTTCAGAACAGTTCCGGATACGGTATGTTCACCGGCGGATTGGGTTTCCAATACGGAGCCGAACGCTTGGGAGCACTGACCGTACCGGCAGCAGCAGGCAACAGCAAACGGCAAATCAAGTTCATCACAGATTTCAAGACCACCGCCCTGCATGCCATTCCCAGCTACGCCATACGCTTAGCGGAAGTGTTTCAGGAAGAAGGCATCGATCCTGCCTCAACTACTCTGAAAACTCTTGTCATCGGAGCAGAACCTCATACAGACGAACAACGCAAAAAGATTGAACGGATGCTGGGCGTCAAAGCATACAACAGCTTCGGAATGACCGAGATGAACGGTCCCGGCGTGGCCTTTGAATGTACCGAACAAAACGGCATGCACTTTTGGGAAGACTGCTATCTGGTTGAAATCATCAACCCGGAGACCGGAGAACCTGTCCCCGATGGCGAGATTGGAGAATTAGTATTGACCACCCTCGACCGCGAAATGATGCCGCTAATACGCTACCGTACACGCGACCTCACCCGCATACTTCCCGGTGAATGTCCCTGTGGCCGCACTCACCTGCGCATTGACCGTATCAAAGGACGCAGCGACGATATGTTCATCATCAAAGGTGTCAACATCTTCCCCATGCAGGTAGAGAAGGTCTTGGTACAGTTCCCCGAATTGGGCAGCAACTACCTCATAACTTTGGAGACCAACAATAACCAAGACGAGATGATTGTAGAGGTAGAACTCAGTGACCTATCCACAGACAACTACATCGAATTGGAAAAAATACGTAAAGCAATCTCCCGCCAATTAAAAGATGAGATCCTTGTCACCCCAAAAGTAAAGCTCGTGAAAAAGGGTTCTTTGCCCCAAAGCGAAGGAAAAGCCGTCAGAGTGAAAGACTTAAGGGATAACAAATAAAAGGAAAAGGAAAACAAAGAAAAAGGAACGGTAGTCAACCAAGATTACCGTTCCTTTTTTATAGAAAGCCGCACCGATGATGTGATGAAACTCCGTATGACATGATTTGAGTGCTCGTCCTCTTTGTAATCCACCGACTCAAGAGTTACCCCGAAGGGCGTGGCCCGCCATTAAGAAGCGAAGCTTGTCTCGGTATTTCATAAAAATTGATGAGTTTCCCGATCCAATCAATGCGGCTATTTTTTCTACTTCAAAGGTAATGAGTTTCTAGGAAAGAAACAAGAAAAACAGGAAATTTGTTTGCCTGTACCTTACGTTTTCACACTTTACCGCTATTGCCCAAAACAAAAGGCGCTGATTACCTGTTTGTAACCAGCGCCCTAGGATTTATCTTTTATCCCAGCTTATGCAGCCTTTGCTTTAGCAACAATAGCTTTGAAAGCTTCCGGATGATTCATCGCTAAATCAGCCAAAACTTTACGGTTGATTTCAATACCAGCTTTGTGCAAAGCGCCCATCAGTTTGGAATAAGACATACCTTCCAAACGTGCAGCAGCGTTGATACGTTGAATCCACAAAGCGCGGAAGTTTCTTTTCTTGTTCTTACG
>UMIN01020182.1_pt1 | contig 12518 bp, 8 predicted proteins | sample 1965811 | NCBI WGS metagenome assembly UMIN01 (sample SAMEA4836123, study PRJEB28245) | human gut metagenome | biome: gut microbiome; material: fecal sample | place: Denmark | collected 2008
GTAAATGCTTCCGTTGAAGTAAACAATATCCCCTTCAGCATAAGTGACAGTGGGATTATAGGCAGTAGCGGTGTCAAGTCCTGGTCCGGGTGCGCCGGTCGGTCCTGTGGCACCTGTGGCGCCTGTAGCGCCCGCCGGTCCTGCCGGCCCCTGGGCTCCCTGAGGTCCTGCCGGTCCCTGAGGTCCCTGAGGTCCCTGAGGCCCTGCCGGTCCCTGGAGTCCCTGAGGCCCCTGAGGTCCGGTCGGTCCGGTTCCGCCCTGAGGAATTGTAAAGTTCAGAATGGGCCGGCAGGGAGTGCCGCTGTTAAATACATTGGCGGCTGTCCCGGGAAGCCCTGTGATGGTCTGCCCGATGGCGATTGGCTGAGGGCAGGTACCAGGCGGGCATGGGTTCGGCGGAAAAATAGGCGGGCATGGGCGTCCGCACTGGCATGGATTTTGATTGCATCTATTACACATAAATAAATCCTTCATGTTTTGTTTTAATATAATATATGCAGGGATGTACTTTGGGTGAAAAGACAGCATACAGGGGAAGAAAAGCTCTGGGCAGAGGTGATTTTTCTGCTCTTTACGCCGGTGATTTATCATGCTATAATGTCCGGTAGACAGAATTTTATCATACTTCAGAGAAAATAAGATTTTAAAATAAGCTGCTGAGAGCAGTGCTGTTTTCTGAAACAGTCGGGACAGACAGAACTTCTGCCTGTCTTTTTAGGGTACGGTTTTTTAGGCTGCACAGATAACAGAGCGGCTTTTTGCCTGGATAGGAAACAGAGAGGCTGTCGCATACCGCAGAAAATTTCGTCTCCCGGATACAGAAAGATTCAGGGATGTACACGATGCGTGGGCGCTGGTCTTTTGGGAGCCACACTCCGGTGCATATTTTACATAACGGAATAAGGAAGAGAGAATATTTATTGGGCGGGCGGTCAGAAGATGAGTGAAACAATGAAGAAAAAAGAAGGTGCAGTTATCAGGACAATGCCGTTTCACGCACCTATTTTACTATGCGGAATTTTTATAACCGTTATTCTTTCAGGAATTTATTTATACAGAACAGAGTACATATTGAAGGAAAATGCGAAGCATCTGGCAAAATTATATGCAGAACGTTTTGAGACAGTGACAGAAGATGCGGCAGATCGGACGAATGTCATGAAGGCGGCAGTTCAGTCATCAAAGGGAAAGATGACGGAGGAAGAATTTAATCAGATCATGTCACTGGCCGGCACAGGAAGGGGCATAATTTCAGAAATTCTTGTCACAGGGAGCGGGGAAATATATCAGTATCCGAAGAATGTACTGCCTCAGTCTGCATCGCAGAATGGTGTAAGGGCAGAAGTTGAAAAGCTCAGGAGTCTTGCAGAAGAAAGAAAAGAAAACGTATTGGGGACTCCACTGGAAACGGAAAAGCTGTCAGCAGTCTCTATCCTGGTATCTCCGATTTTTACGGTTCAGGGGCAGAAGGAGAAGCTTTGCGGATTTGCCTGCGCTGTCTTGGACGTTGATAAAATATCTAAGGAAGCAGGATGGGAGGATTTAAAAAATAAGGGATATTCATATAAGCTGGTGACAGAATCCGGAAGTTCAGCAATTTCTATGGGAAATGTGGATGAGAGCCAGGCTGTGCAGCAGCCGGTTTCTGTTCCAGGGGGACAGTGGAACCTGTCTGTTACGCTTGACAAAGGATGGACGGAGTGGGAAGGTTGCGTGATAATCGTGATGCTTGGATTAGCTGCCAGCGCAGCTCTGTCATATATTTATCATGTCTCCCAGGAGAGGAAACGCATTCTCGACGCTTTGGAGCTGGAAGATGAAATTTTTCGCATTTCCATGGAGGAGAGCGGCCTCACTGTATTTATCTATAACCAGGAAGACAGGAGGCTTGTATTTCAGAACAGCAGTCAGAATGGAAGCAGGAGAGGAAGGGTACTGGAACATATTCCTGAAAGAATGGCAGAGAAGATTCAGGATTCAGGCATGCGAAAAGGATTTCTCGGCATGTTTAAGGCTCTGGAAAATGGAAAGAGGAGTGCCTCCTGCGTCATGAAAAAACAGACAGAGAAGGGGACGATCTGGGAACGGGTGACCCTTGTAAATCCATTTCCCGACAAGTATGGAAACCGAAAAATTATCGGTATCATTCAGGATATTACGGCTGAGAGGAAAATCGAACTGGATGACGAGATTTTAAGGATTTCTGCCGATTACAGCGGGCTGTCGGTGTTTATCTACAATAAAGAGACACAGGAGCTGACCTTCAAAAACAGAGGAGGCTGGGATATAGAATTTCCGGCTAATATGAAAATGAGTCTGGAAGATGCTGCAGAGCGTTTCATCAGTCCGGAATCAAAGGGAAAATTTTTGAGCGCTTTTGAGGAGATCATTGAGACAAGGAGGGAGACGATCTGCAGGGCTGCAGCGGTTTTTGATGGAGAGGAGCGATGGAAAAAAATTACGCTTCTTAATCCGTTTTCCCTGCAGAGCAGCGCAAGGCAGATTGTCGGTATCATTGAAGATGTGACAGAGGAGAGAAAGAAGGAGCATCAGCTTTTAAAAGAGAAGGCATATATGGAGGCAATGATAGGACAGTCCGTGTTTCATCTGGAAACGAATGTGACCCGCAATCGTCTGCTGTCCTATAACCGGATTCCTGTTCCGGAGGGAGAGCATATTCAGTATGAAGAATTCATTCAGGAGCATGTAGCTCAGATCGTGTACCAGGAGGATGCCAGGGAGGTATCGGATATCCTGAGCTGTGACAGGCTGAAGGAAGAGTTTTACTCCAAGGGGAAAAACCAATTTTCCCTTGAATACCGGAGACGTACGGACCATGGATATTCCTGGTGTGTGGCAAATGTATATCTGACAGAGCTCCCGGAAAGCCATGAGCTGAATGCCGTAGTGGTTTCCCACAACAATGAGGAAAAGAAAAAGAAGGAGCTGGAGCTTCTCTATAAGGCAGAGAGGGATCAGCTGACCGGGCTTTACAACCGGGCTGCCTCTGAGAGAAATATAAATGCCAGCCTGTCTATCGGAGCCAGGGACATGAAATCAGCATTTCTTCTGATTGATCTGGATAATTTTAAGGAGATCAATGACACAATGGGACATGTACAGGGAGATTTGGTCCTCAGGGAAGTTGCCGAGATACTGAGGAGCAGTTTTCGAAAGACAGATATTGTGGGGCGCCTTGGCGGAGATGAATTTATCGTTCTGATGAGAGACATCAAATCACAGGAGAATGTGCGATCCAGTGCAGAAAAGCTCCTTGGGCTTTTACGGCGCACATATAAAAGAGAGGGGCGGGAGGTAAGTATCAGCGGTTCCATTGGAATTGCCATGGTTCCGGAATGCGGAAGGAAATTTAAACATCTGTATGACTGCGCAGATCAGGCCCTCTATTCTGTCAAATATGCGGGAAAGGGAGGCTACTGCTTTGCCGAAAAGGCGGACAGCAGGCAGAAGGCAGAACAGGAATAGCGAGGGGAATGCAAAAAGACCGGTACAAAACAGACTGACGCCACAGAGACAGCTTTTGTACCGGTCTTTTATTCAGACGATTTCTAAATGCTTTCTGCAATATCATAGAGCAGCCGTTCCGAATCATCCCATCCCAGACATGGATCCGTGATGGATTTTCCGTAGCAGTGCTCTCCTACCTTCTGACATCCTGGTTCCAGATAGCTCTCGATCATGACGCCCTTGACAAAATCTCTGATATCGTCTGAGTGGCGGCGGCTGTGCAGAACTTCCTTCACAATACGGATCTGCTCCATATACTGCTTGTTGGAATTGGAGTGGTTGGCATCTACAATGCAGGCAGGATTTTCAAGGCTGCGCTCTGAGTAGAGCTCCAGGAGCAGGCGCAGATCCTCATAGTGGTAATTGGGCAGGCACTGGTTATGCTTATTGACTGCACCGCGAAGAATACAGTGGGTAAGGGGGTTGCCCTTTGTCTTAACCTCCCAGCTTCTGTAGATAAATTCATGGCCGTGCTGTGCCGCGTGAACGGCATTTAACATGACAGAGAGAGCGCCGCTGGTGGGATTTTTCATACCCACGGGCACGTCAACGCCGCTGGAGACGAGGCGGTGCTGCTGGTTTTCCACTGAGCGGGCACCTACGGCAATGTATGATAAAAGATCAGACAGATAGGTCAGGTTATCCGGGTACAGCATCTCGTCTGCCGTGGAGAAGCCGGTTTCCGCTATGACGCGCATGTGGAGCTTGCGGATGGCAATTAACCCTTCGTGGAGGTCGGGCTTTTTCTCCGGGTTTGGCTGGTGAAGAAGGCCCTTGTATCCATCACCGGTTGTCCGGGGCTTGTTTGTGTAGATCCGGGGAATCAGGATCAGCTTGTCCTTAACTTTATCCTGAACTTTTGCAAGACGGGAAACATACTCACACACGGAGTCCTCCCGGTCTGCGGAGCAGGGGCCGATAATGACCAGAAATTTGCTGCTCTTTCCTGTAAACACATCTTTAATCTCTTCGTCTTTTCTGGCTTTCTCTGCCGCCAGAGCCGGAGCCAGCGGGAACTGGGCCCGGATTTCGTCCGGCGTGGGAAGTTTGCTGACATACTCAAATCCCATGGTTTAGTCCTCCTAAAATCGTAAGTATTCTTTAAGCAAAAGTAAATTGTAATTCACATGTGGCTACATTATAATATAGAAATCTGGATTCGGCAAGTGTATGACCGCGGGAAATTGCCCGGGCGTCAGACAGGCCGGAGCTTCTTCCTTTCTCTGAAAGAGACAGGCATACTGCCTGGCGGGTTCTGGGAAAAAGAGAAAAGAGCTGGGAAGAGACAAGAATGCAGAATGAATTAAGGAGAGCAGAAGGGTATTATGAAGAAGAAAACCTATGTATTGGCCGCAGTTCTGGCGGCGCTGAGCCTGAGTGCGTGCGCACCGGCATCAGAAAGCGGAGAACAGGCGACAGCGGATATGGAAGAGTCTGCACAGCAGGATACCACAGAGGCGCCTGAAACAGAGGAAGACACACAGGATAGCGAAGAGGCCGGAAGCTCCCAGGCGGAAGCTTCTGACGAAAAGCTCAATGAAATCTATGCGGCCGTGAAGGAAGCATATGGGGAGCGCTACATTCCCAGCATGGAGCTTGACAGTGAGATGCTGGAAAATATTTACGGGATCAGCAGAGACTGGTACGAGGCCTGCATTGCAGAGGGGCCGATGATCTCTGCCCATGTGGAAACATTCATGGGATTTAAGGCAGTGTCAGGACACGAGGAGGACATTGCGGCTGCCCTCTATGACTACAGGGATCAGCAGCTGACGGACGGAATGCAGTACCCCATGAATCTTCCCAAGCTGGAGGCATCCCAGGTTTTGGAGGAAGATGGATACGTGTTTTTTGTCATGCTCGGCTCAGCTGACACAGAGGCTGAAGAACAGGGAGAGGAAGCAGCTCTGGAATCGGCAAAGGCAAATAATCAGATCGGCGTTGATGTGATAGAGGGATTTTTTGCAGAATAGAAAACAGGCGCGGGGGCTCCGTCACCCGGATAACCCGCAGCCTTTGCAGGAGGAAGGGTAAATGGTATTTTCAAGCCTTCTGTTTTTATTCCGGTTTCTGCCGGCTGTGATACTGGCCTATTATTTGGTGCCCACAAGGCTTCGCAATGGCGTTCTATTCATTGGAAGCCTTGTTTTTTATGGATGGGGAGAGCCCGTTTATATCACCCTGCTCCTGTTTTCCACCCTGGTGGATTTTTTTCACGGACAGCTGGTAGAACATTTTCAGAAGCAGGGGAGTATCAGGATGGCCAGGATGGCGGTGGCCTCTTCGGTCATCATTAACCTGGGCCTTCTGTGCTTTTTTAAATACACCGATTTTCTGATCAGGAGCACAAACGAGATTCTGGGCACTCAGCTGCCTCTTCTGGGGCTGGCGCTTCCTGTGGGAATTTCTTTCTACACTTTTCAGACCATGTCTTATACCATTGACGTATACCGGGGAGAGGCGAAGGCGCAGAAGGACCTGATTGCTTTCGGAGCCTATGTTTCCATGTTTCCGCAGCTGATTGCAGGGCCCATCGTCCGCTATCACACGATAGCCCAGGAGCTGTCAGCAAGACAGGAGAGTCTCTCTCGGTTTTCCCTGGGAGTCAGGCGCTTCTGCATAGGACTCGGGAAAAAGGTGCTGATTGCAAACCAGGCGGGAGCTCTGTTCTCCGAAATTTCAGGGATGTTTGCAGATGACCGGAGTATTCTTCTGGTCTGGCTTGGCATTTTCGCCTTCGGAATGCAGATCTATTTTGACTTTTCAGGCTATTCAGATATGGCGGTAGGTCTGGGAGCCATGTTCGGCTTCCATTTTCCGGAAAATTTTCGTTACCCCTATACGGCCTCAAGCATTACAGAGTTCTGGAGAAGGTGGCATATTTCTCTCGGCACCTGGTTCAGGGAATATGTCTATATTCCCCTTGGCGGAAACAGAAGAGGGGTCAGAGTCCAGGTGAGGAATATTCTGATTGTATGGCTGCTCACAGGCATCTGGCACGGCGCAGGCTTCAATTTTCTCCTGTGGGGATTGTACTTCGGCGTCCTTCTGCTTGCGGAAAAGCTGTTTTTGAAAGGAATTCTGGAGAGGCTCCCGCGGGCGGCAGGCATTTTCTATGCACAGGTTCTTGTGATTCTGGGATGGGTGCTGTTTGCCTTTGAGGATATGGGGCAGATCGGCGTCTGGCTGTCTCAGATGGCTGGATTTTACCGCACGGCAGCAGGCAGCTTTCTTCCCCTGGCAACTGACAGGACGGTGTATCTTTTCCTGTCAAACCTGCTGCTCCTTGGGGCGTCAGTTCTGGGGGCAACGAGACTTCCGGCCCTTGGAGCCGGTTTCGCCATGAAGCTTCTGGAAAAAAAGAAGGGGGCGAGAGAGGTGCTGGAGCTTAGCTTCTGCCTGCTTCTGCTTTTATTTTCCACGGCCTTTCTGGTTAATGCCGGCTATAATCCGTTTTTGTATTTCAGATTCTGACAGGGAGGGCAGCCATGTCTGGCTGACCGGTGAGGAAGGGCGCGGGATTGCGGGAGAGGAGAGTGCAGGATGAGAGAAGAGCAAAAGCACAGACAGAAAAAAGGAAGGCAGGGACTGCCGCTCACAGCTGCTTTTCTGGGATTTCTGGCTGTGTTTGGGGCCGGCCTGGTCTTTCTTCCGGAGAAAGTATTTTCGGATACAGAGAACCGGTATCTGGCGCAGAAGCCGGAATGGACACCAGAGGCTTTTCTGGACGGCAGCTATGGGGAAGACTATGAGAAGTACCTTTCGGATCAGTTTCCGATGAGGGGAGGCCTGGTGGCTCTAAAGGCGCTGGCCCAGAGAAGTGCCGGAAAGAGAGATGTAAACGGCGTGTATTTTGGGAAGGACGGGTATTATATTGAGCGGTTTGACAGGGAGAAGCTCCTAAACGGGCAGCTTCAGAAAAATATCGCTTATCTGGCAAAGGCAGTCAGCAGTTTTGAGGAAAGCCTGGGGGAGGATCATGTCCGGGTGATGCTTGTACCGTCGGCGTCCCAGATTCTGACAGAGAAGCTGCCCGATTTTGCCGAGCCCTGGGATCAGACAGAGGTTTATGAGCTCCTTCGGGAGGCGGCATGGCGGGAAAATGCTGCCGGAAAAGGGAAGAGAGGAGAGGCACAGGACTGGCCCTCATGGCTTCTCAGGCCGGATCAGGTGCTTGCCGGGCACAGCGGGGAGGAACTGTACTACAGGACAGATCATCACTGGACTACGAAGGGAGCCTACTACGCCTTTTCCTGCTGGATGGACTCCATAGGGGAGAAGGCCCCCGACATGGAAAAATACGACAGAACTGTGGTGACAGAGGAGTTTCTGGGAACCATTCACTCGAAGTTAAATATTCCCATGAACCCTGACAGAATTGAGGTATGGACGCCTGCCGGTGCAGGAGAGTGGAATGGGGACAGCCAGTTTGAGGTATTTTACGACGGCGTTCCTGAGGCACACGGAAGTCTCTATGAGCCGGAACGGCTTAAAGGCAGAGACAAGTATGCAGTTTTTCTGGACGGCAACCACGCGCTGACAGAAATCGTGAACACAGAGGCCGCAGGGCACAGGCGGCTTCTGATCATAAAGGACTCCTACGCCCACTGCTTTGCCGCCTTTGCGGCTCCCTATTTTGAGCGGGTGTACATGGCTGATCTGCGGTACCTGAATCAGAAGCTGTCAGAGCTGGCTGAGGAAGAGAAGGTGACGGATGTGCTGGTGCTCTACCAGATACCGGGCTTTGCCAGCGACGAAAATGTTACAAAAATCGCCAGATAGGTGACAGTTTTGTAAAAAGAATTTAATAAATTTGCGGGGTACAGCTTGACGGAACGGAAGTTTCATATTAGAATAGAACAGAATAAAAACCGTTCAGGTTTTACCTATTTCTATGATTCAAAAAATTTTAAAAATTTTTTGAAATAAATGCAATAAAACATAAGTCTGTTGCATTAACTAATTGAACGGATGAAAATGATTTCTGTTTCTGGCAGACGGAAGACATACTATAACAACATATCAAGTTACTCGAAATTCCTTGATGCATTACACCCCGTTACAGGTATGTTTCCAAAGCAGTGCAGAAAATTTTCAAATACAGGCCATTCCAACCAACCAACCGGCCTGTAGGCGAATAAAAAAGACCGGGCTGAGAAATCAGTGCCGGTCTTTTTTATTCAATAGGAAATTTCATTTCCTATTGAATAAAAATGACGTTGATGCGCACTCGCGCGCAAGGTAAAAATTGCCTGAAGGCAACCGCGCTCGGCGCGAGTGTGCGCCAAGGCGCACACTTTTTTATACAGCAGGAAACGCTGTTCCCTGTTATATAAAAACGCTCCGCGGGGATCACACTGGGTTGGAGAGGAAAATGCCGCTTTTGCGGCCCGCCGCAGGCGGAGAATCCTGCGAGGCAGGATTCTTTTTTCTTTCGCTCAAGAAAGCAGTCGGCAGAATCCTTTGCTTCGAAATCAGGAGCGGGAGTGAAGGCAGTTTTCTGCTGCTATTTTTTTGTGTTGACAAGATTGGGGAAACAGGGTATAAATGTCAATGCAAAAGGGGGAACAGAAGATGAAAATAGAAAATGATCTGGGCCGGGATGATGTCCGGCTCCTTGTTATGAGAATTGCGATTCCGTCCATGCTGGCTCAGTTTGTCAGTGTGCTTTACAGCGTGGTGGACCGCATGTACATCGGAAATATTCCAGAGATAGGCGAGACTGCTCTGGCCGGCGTCGGCGTCTGCGGGCCGATTGTAACGCTCATCACGGCATTCGGCTCCCTGGTGGGAGTGGGAGGAGCGCCGCTGATGAGCATACGCCTGGGAGAGAAGGACGAAAAGGGAGCCTCTCAGATTCTTGCGAACTGCTTTCTGCTGCTTTCTGCGATTTCTCTCATTATCATGGCGGCAGCCCTGCTTCTGAAAAACAGGCTCCTTGTGTGGTTCGGGGCCAGTGAGGCCATTTTTCCCTATGCCAACGACTATATTACCATCTATCTTTTGGGAACGATTTTTGCCCTTCTGTCTATCGGCATGAACCAGTTTATCATCTGCCAGGGCTTTGCAAAGGTGGCGATGAAGTCGGTGATGCTGGGGGCAGTGGTCAATATTGTGCTGGATCCTGTTTTTATTTTCGGCTTTGACATGGGAGTGAAAGGCGGAGCTCTGGCTACGGTCATCTCTCAGATGGCTTCTGCCGCCTTCGTGCTTGCCTTCCTGTTTGGCAAACGGGTGCCGATCCGCATCACCTTCGGCAATTACCAGTGGAGAATTATGCGGAAGGTAATTTTTCTAGGGCTCTCACCCTTCCTTATCGTTGCCTTTGACAATGTGCTGGTTATCGCAATGAACGCCTCCCTCCAGCATTATGGAGGCCCGGAGGGGGATATGCTTTTGACCTGCAATACGATTGTCCAGAGCTTTATGCTGATGGTGACGATGCCCTTAGGCGGCATTACAGGGGGAACCCAGTCCATTCTCGGGTACAATTTCGGCGCGCGCAGATCCGACCGTGTGCTGGCGGCTCAGCAGTGGATTGTGACGCTGTCCCTCATCTTTACAGCGGTTATGTTTATCATTGCCCAGGCAGTTCCGCAGTATTTTGTCCGCATTTTTACGAGAGAGCCGGAGTATGTGGAGCTGACAGTCTGGGCCATTCGGGTATTTACGCTGGGCATCATTCCGCTGTCCATACAGTATGGGATTGTAGACGGCTATACGGGGATGGGAATTGCGCCTATTGCCATCTCGCTGTCGGCTTTCCGAAAGACGCTGTATCTGCTGGGAGTGTTTTTGATACCGATGATTTTTGGTGTAAGGGCTGTATTCTATACAGAGCCTTTCTCTGACTTTTTGGGAACTGCGGTCAGCATCGCTGTCTATCTGCTGACGATGAAAAAGATCCTGAGGAGAAGAGAAAACGGGGCCCTGTAGCAAGGCAGCAGAGGGAGAAAAGGTATGAAGGAAAACAAGTATGACGATCCTGTATTTTTTGAAAAATACAGCCAGATGGAGCGCTCAAAAAAGGGGCTGAAGGGGGCCGGAGAGTGGTCCGAGCTTGAAAAACTGCTTCCCGATTTCAGGGGGAAGAAAGTCCTTGACCTGGGCTGCGGCTATGGATGGCACTGCCGGTATGCAGCAGAGCACGGAGCCCTGTCTGTGCTGGGAACGGATCTGTCGGAAAAGATGCTGGGAAGGGCAAGGCAGATCAACAGCTGCGAAGGAGTTGAGTACCGCCTGACGGCTATGGAAGATTTGAAGTTTGATGACAGCTCCTTTGACGTGGTGCTGAGTTCTCTTGCATTTCATTATGTCCGTGATTTTCAGCCGCTGGTGGGGAAGATCAGCCGCTTTTTAAAGCCGGGAGGGGATTTCGTGTTTTCTGTGGAGCACCCTGCATTTACCGCCTATGGAACCCAGGACTGGTATTACGGAGAGAATAAGGAGATCCTTCACTTTCCGGTGGACAATTATTACTATGAGGGGGCGAGGGAGGCAGTGTTTCTGGGGGAAAAGGTGACAAAGTATCACAGGACGCTGACCACCTATCTGAATACCCTTCTGGAATGCGGCTTCGAGCTGACACATATCGTAGAACCTCAGCCGCCGGAGGAGATGATGGGACTTCCCGGAATGAGAGATGAGATGCGAAGGCCAATGATGCTCCTTGTAGCGGCTGTGAAAAGACAGTAATCGGGGACAGGGAGCCGTACCCGGAAGACATTTGAAATCCGGGCTACGGAATGAGCCCCTGCTCCCTGTAGAAACGCTCGGCACCCGGGTGGAGCGGTATGGGAAGCTCGCTGTACATGAAGCCGTCATCAGACATGGGTTTCAGGAGAGCCTGCTCTTCTCCGAGAGCCTCTCTGCTGGAATAGAGGATAGAGGTCAGCTCGTAAACCAGTTCCTCCTCCATGTCTTCGTCTACACAGACCAGGCATTTGACGCCAAAGGAGTCCACATCTTCCGCCTGCCCTTTATAGGTTCCGGCAGGGATTGTGGCCGGGTAGTAGAAGCTGTTCTCAGACAGAATCTGGTTCAGTTCGCTGGCCGTGTATTTTAAAAGCCTTGACGGAGTCTGAACAGAGAGATCATACAGTCCCTCAACAGGGGTTCCGGCAAAGCCGTGGACAGCGTCCAGGGTTCCCTTTAAGACCTGTTCTGCCCCGTAGCCGATGCCTCCCCGCGTTTCAATTTCCGTGTTTTCCGGGGTTATGTTAAACAGGTCGAAGACAATGCGGGCGGAAAGATCCGTATTTGATGCCTCAGGACCTACAGAGACGCGGATTCCCTTCAGATCATGCACGTAAAACAGGGAAGAGGAGCTAAGGGCCATCCAGTTGGAAATACTGGAGTAGACAGCCCCGATGGCCCGAAGCCCTGTCTGAGGGTCGGCTGAATATTCGTGAGTTCCATAGAAGGCCGCGTAGGCCGCATCGCCGCTGACCAGGCCCAGATCAATCTGGCCGTCGCTCAGCATCTGGATGTTGGTGTAGGAGCCGGTGGAGGCGCATATGTTTACATGGATATGCTCTGAAGCCGTTTCAATGAATTCGGCGATTGTCTCGCCGGCCGGGTACATGCTTCCGCCGCTGTCGGCTGTCCCGATGGTGAGGACGGCGATCGCGCCGTCCGGTGACTCCGTACCGCCGGACAGGGAAGAAGAGCGCCCAGCCGGCGAGCAGGAGCAGAGAAGCAAAGCCGCGGTAAGGATGCCGATGGCAGTGCGGGCAGATGTAAACCTAGGATGTATCGGATGTTTCAATGGCAGTCCTCCCGTTTTTATGGCAGAACGGTTAGGAAACGATCAGTTTCCGCTCTGCTGTAAGATGAAATACTTATTAAACTATAACATAAAATTAACATTCAGAAAAGGGAAAACGGGATTCAGAAAAAATATTGCGGCATTTTCTGTCTTTACAGAAAATCAGAAGAAAAGAGAAACGGGAATTGTGCCGGAATCAGAGGAAGCGCCCGCAGCCATACAG
>UMIN01045083.1_pt1 | contig 12500 bp, 8 predicted proteins | sample 1965811 | NCBI WGS metagenome assembly UMIN01 (sample SAMEA4836123, study PRJEB28245) | human gut metagenome | biome: gut microbiome; material: fecal sample | place: Denmark | collected 2008
CCTGCGAGGACGTGGGATTGGCTTGGCCTCAGATCATCCCCATTGTGAAGGCGGCGGTGGATTCCGCCCTGATGGTGGGGCTTCCGGAAGCCCGCATCCCCTTGGCGGACGCGGCGGTGCTGGTGGCGCTTGCGCCTAAGTCCAATTCGGCATACACAGCTCTGGACAAGGCCGTGGCGGATATCCGAGCAGGAAAAGCGGGTCCCATCCCCAGAAACCTGCAAAACAAGCATTTTGACGGCGCCGAAGTGGAGCGGAAGGGGCAGTTCTACCAGTACCCTCACGACGCCCCCAACCATTGGCTGCCCCAGCAATATCTTCCCGATCCCCTGGTGGGTACTCAGTACTACCAGTATGGGGACAACAAGACCGAACAGAGTTTTCGGGCCTATTGGGACAAGATCAAGCATAATGGAGCCTGAAAGCCTGTATGATAGAACAGAACAGGCAATTCGTGAAAGTGAGGTACCTTCAATGAAACCCTTGGTTTTGGGAAATCTTTCCTACGGGATGTACGCCATCGGCGTAAAGGACGGCAAAAAGCCTAACGCTTGCATCGTCAACACGGTGATGCAGATCTCCAAAGCCACTCCCACCGCCCAGCCTCTGGTGACGGTGGCCATGAACAAGGCCAATTACAGCTGCCAGTGTATCCAGCAGGAAGGGATCTTCACCATCTCGGTGCTGTCCGAGGAGACTCCCGCCACGGTGATCGGCGCGTTAGGGTTTGTTTCCGGCCGCAATACCGACAAGCTGGAGAACATCCGGCACAAGGTGCTCATTGAAGGGGTGCCGGTGGTGAAGGAAAATACCTGCTGCTGGTTCTTGTGCAGGGTGAAGGATCAGGTGGAGACGAAAGAGCAAGTGGTGTTCGTGGCGGAGATCATCGCCGGCAGCGACGAGGCGGTGGGCACCCCCATGACCTACAAGTACTACGTGGAGCATATGGGAGGCGCATCTCCCAAGAATTCCCCCACCTTCCTGCCTCCTGGAAAGACCTTTGACAAGAGCAGCGGGGAGAGCTTCGTGTGCTCTGTGTGCGGTTATGTGTATCAGGATCCCAATTTCGGCTTTGAGGAACTTCCCGCCGACTGGACCTGTCCCATCTGCAAAATGCCAAAGAAGGCCTTTGTGCGGAGAAAGTAAAGTAACATAAAGCAAGGCCGTCGGAAGTGTTTTCCGGCGGCCTTTTGTTATTCGTCCCGGTCTGACAAAATGAGACATAAAGCGGGGAATGATAGATTATGTAAACAAATTTATGTTTGCTTTGAAATTGATTGGCTGGGGATATTCCGGTAGGGAGAAGCCTATCATGGCAGATTTGCACAATACAGTTATGGAAACATTGTAAATAATTATGCCCCCATTTGTAAGAAACTCGTAAAGAAATCTATCGTTTTTCTGTAATAAATTCCTCTTACACTCTGTATCGTGAAACAACCGGATGGAATTCCGTTCGGTGGCGAAAGGTAACCATCCTGGTTGCCTGGAGCAAATTCCAATTTTCAAAGGGGAAACTTAACATGAAAAAACTGATTGTTTCTATGATGGCCCTGATGCTGGTTCTGAGCATGGCCGCTTGCAGTGGCAGCAACAACAGCTCCACCAGCGAGACCTCTACCACCAGCACCAGCTCCACTGTCTCCGCTGACGAGGAGACCGATTCCACCGCTTCTGAGGACAACACCTCCAGCGCTGCTGAGGATAGCACCTCCGAGACCTCCGAAGTGAGCGATTCTTCCGTTTCTGAAGCTGAGTAAGAAACCAACATAAAAAATGGACCGGCAGATTTGCCGGTCCATTTTTTTTTCCTTATTCCCAGTCAAGCCGGTAGACCATCTCACCGAAATGGTCCCGGCCGTCAGGACGAAAGCCCACACTTTCATACAGGGCTCTGCCCCAGACGTTTTCAGGGTTGCAGCTGAGATATACCATGTGGTGAGTGGGATCCTGTTTGATCTGATCCAGGACCAGGGCAAGCATCTTTCTTCCATAGCCCCGGGACTGGAACTCCTGTCCCACCATCAGCCGGTAGATCCAATACTCTTTGTCCTCCACGTCCATGGCATACATGGCGAACCCCACAAGGGTGTCCCCGTCGTAGACTGCCAGGGGCACGCATTCTGGCTGGGCTTTGGCCTGGGCCAGGGAATAGGCGTTGTCCGCCACGTATTCCTTTTGGCTTTCGGCCACGGAAAGTTTCAGAACGTCCCGGAAGTTGTTCCGGTCGATTTCGCGAAAGTTCAGCAAGTGTATCCCTCCTTCTTAGAACACGTAGGTTCCCGCGGACAGGGTCCGAGTCTCCCCAGTAGGAAGGCGTAATTCCGCCTGACAGTCGAAGGGAACGGTGACGGATCCGTGGAGTTCTTCACCTTGCCAGCACCATTCCACACGGTATTCGCCGGAAGCGGTCTCTTGGCGCAGTTTGGCCCAGGGAATACGCCGGTCCGCCATGGGGCGGATAACAGCTTTTTTGTAGCCAGGGGCTTCTTCCACGGGGTTCAGGCCGCACAGGTTCCGGTACATCCAGTCCACGATGGAACCATAGGCGTAATGGTTCAGGCTGTTCATGCCGGTGCCGCTGATGGAACCGTCCGGCAGGATGGAATTCCACCGCTCCCACACGGTGGTAGCGCCCATATTTACCTCATAGAGCCAACTGGGCAGATCGTCGTTGAGGAACAGGGTATAGGCCAGATCGTTGGCGCCGTTGTCGGAAAGGGCCCGGCACAGGAAAGGAGTGCCGCAGAAACCGGTGTCCAGATGCATGTTCCGGGCTTGGATCCGCTCTTTCAACTGGTCCAGCACAGCGTCCCGTTTTCCCTGGGGATACAGTCCGAAGAACAGGGAAAGTACGCAGGCGGTCTGGGTCACGTGGATCTTTAAGGTGCCGTCCTCCTGGAAGTATTCCGCCAAAAACGTTCCCTTGATCTTCTCGCACAGAGCTTCGTATTCTCGCTGATCCTCCTCATAACCCAGGGCTTTGGCGGCCTTGGCGGTAAGGCTGGCGGAGTAGTAGTAGAACGCTGTGGCAGTGTAGGCCAGATCCGTGGCGCCGAAGGGGTTCTGGGTGTCCCCATCCTCACGGTCCAGAGCCAGCCAGTCTCCCAGCTGGCTTCCCCGCAGCCACAGACCACGGCCACCATCGGCTTCGTCGTCTTTGCGGATGCGATCCACCCAGGTTTTCATCACCGGGTATTCCTCCCGAAGCTGGGTCAGATCACCGTAGCATTCGTAGACAGCCCAGGGCATCATAGTGGCTACATCGCTCCAAATAGCGCAGCCGTTAACGTTGCCGCTGAGCCAGAAGGCCTCTTTTTCATCGGGCGCTTTTGGCGCCGGTACGAAGAAGGGTACTGCCCCGCCGTAGTAGCTCTCTTCCAGCCCCACATTGTGCACAAAGTGATGGAAGAACGCTGGCATGTACAGGTTTTTGCAGGCAGTCCCGGAAATGATGGCCGCGTCGCCGGTCCAGCCCAAGCGTTCGTCACGCTGAGGGCAGTCGGTGGGCACGTCCAGGAAATTGTCAAACTGGCCCCACATGGCGTTGTGGAACAGCTGGTTCACACGCTCGTCCGCTGTAACGATAGAACTGGTGGGATCGATATTGGAACGGATGTGCCAGGCCGTGAAGTCCTCGGGCCGCACCTGAGAGACGCCTTCCACTTTCACATAGCGGAAGCCATAGAAGGTGAAATGGGGCCGGACGTGGGCGGGAGTCCCGTTGGAGATGTAGCGGTATTCGCTTTTGGCGGAGCGAAGGTTGTCCCGGTAGAAGCAGTCGTCCTGGAGCACTTCGCCGTAGCTCAGCACTACTTCTGTGCCAGCGGGTTCGTTTACGTCAAACTCCACCCAGCCGGTCATGTTCTGGCCGAAGTCCAGCACGGTTTCCCCTTTCTTGGTGTGGAGCACCGTGGGGGTGAAGCTGGCCTTTTTCACGATCTTGGGACCCATCCGGGCGGTGAGCTTTTCAAGGTTCTCTGTGCCGGGACGCACACCGTTGGCGGCAGCCTGACATCCAGGGCAGGACCAACCGGAGATTTCCTTGCGGGCGTCGTAATGTTCTCCGTCATAGATGTTGCTGAAGGTGACGGGGGAGGGATAGCTCTTCCAGGTGTTGTCGGAAACTACCACCTGCTCCGAGCCGTCTTTCATGGTCACGTGGACCTCGCAGATGGCCTGCATGGTGTCGCCGTACAGATTATGGTACCGGTCAAAGATGATGTCTCCTTTGTACCAGCCAGGTCCCATGGAAAGTCCCAGGGTGTTTTCTCCCTGACGCAGCAGGGAGGTGATATCGAAGGTCTGGTATTCCAGCTGGAAGTCGTAGCAGTGATACCCGGGCAGCAGGTATTCGTTCCCGGCCTTTTTCCCGTTGACCTCCAATTCGTAAATGCCCACGCCGCAGATGTAAGCTCTAGCGGACTCCACTTCCCCGCTCAGGGTGAAGTCCTTGGCAAGCAGGGGCTGGATTTCCTTTTCCTCAAAGTCGGCGGCAATCCACTGGGCCTGCCAGGGCTCCCCCTGCTTGGCTGTCTCAAACCAGGAGGAGGCGGAGGCACTGTCCCCGCCGTCGCCCCAAACGGTGACGGTCCAATGGTACCGGGTGCGGGGAAGAAGCTCCACTGGCGCCTCGAAGCCCAGGGAGGAAATGTCCTCCCGCTTGCCGCTTTGATAGACGATCTCTCCTTGGGCAGTCTGCACCAGGATCTCAGCAGCGGCCTGGCGTTTGTCAGCGGTGTCCTCTGCCACCCAGGAAAAGACAGGATGATTCATGAAAAGGCCCAAAGGTGTTTCTACGTGGTTGGTGCGAAGATGGGTAAGTCTCAAAACGATTCCTCCTTAACGACGAGTCTTATTCAGTTTGGGCGTCCTGCCAATAGAAGGGCAGCAGATCCTTCACCTTGACCGGGGTGTTTTCTGCTACAAGCACCAGAGTGTCCGGGTGTCCAAGCTGCATGAGGAATTCCCGGCAGCGGCCGCAGGGAGGAAGGACACGTTTTTGCCAATCAATGGCCACAATCTTTTCCACCCGGCTTTCCCCGGCGGTGACCATGGCGGCAATGGCCGCGTGCTCGGCGCAGAAGCCCATGCTGCAAGCGGTGTCGATGCATACGCCCCGGTACACGTTTCCCTGGTCCGTCACTAAGGCGGCGGCAACGCCTCCCACTTCGATGTCCTCCGAAATACGACGGGGGTTCAAGACGGAGACGGCCTCCTGATACAGTTGGTCAAATTCCATGGCAGATCCCTTTCCTTTCATTCTTTTTCAGCATCAGCATACCGCGAACTCCCTGGGAAAAACAGGTCCCGTTTTTTGAAAAATAGGACCTGATTTATCTCCCCCACCAGAAGAGGGAGGGGGCGGCGGTATTTCCATTGTATCATCGGCCAATGGGAAAAGGCAAAAAAATTTCCCTGAGCGCATTGACTTTCCCGTTCATTTCTCCTATGATAGAAGCGTAAAATTGTACGGACAATTTTGGGAAGGAAGGTTTTTAACTATGGATCAGAAATTTGCCCGTATTACCCTGGACAAGGATTTTCAGATCAGCCGTGTGGACAAGCGTGTGTACGGCTCTTTTATCGAGCATTTGGGCCGCGCTGTGTACGGCGGCATCTACCAGCCCGGTCATCCCTCCGCTGACGAGGAAGGTTTCCGCAAGGATGTGCTGGATCTGGTGAAGGAGATCGGTGTGCCCATCGTTCGGTATCCCGGCGGCAACTTCGTCTCCAATTTCTACTGGGAGGACAGTGTAGGCCCTGTGGCGCAGCGTCCCCGCCGGCTGGAATTGGCATGGCGCAGCACCGAGCCCAACCTGGTTGGTGTCAACGAGTTCGTTTCCTGGAGCAAGAAGGCCGGCAGTGAAGTGATGATGGCTGTGAACCTGGGCACCCGGGGCATCGAGGCTGCCTGCAACCTGCTGGAGTACTGCAATCATCCCTCCGGCACCAAGTACAGCGACCTGCGTGTGTCTCATGGCATCAAGGATCCCCACAACATCAAGGTTTGGTGCTTGGGCAACGAAATGGACGGCCCCTGGCAGATCGGTCACAAGACCGCTCAGGAATACGGCCATCTGGCGGACGAGACCGCCAAAGCGTTGAAGCAGATCGATCCCAGCGTGGAGCTGGTGGTGTGCGGCAGTTCCAACACCAAGATGCCTACCTATCCCCAGTGGGAAGCCACTGTGCTGGAGGAGACCTATGACAACGTGGATTTCATCTCCCTGCACAGCTACTACGGCAACCCCATGAACGATACCGCCGATTTCCTGGCCCAGTCCGTGGATATGGACCGGTTCATCCGCACCATCATTTCCACCTGCGATTTCGTCAAGGCCAAGAAGCGTTCCCAGAAGGACATGATGCTCAGCTTTGACGAGTGGAACGTGTGGTTCCATGCCAAGGATGACGACGATGACACCATGAAGAACCGTCCCTGGTCCGTGGCTCCCCATCTGCTGGAGGACCGTTACGACTTTGAGGACGCTCTGGTTGTGGGCCTGCTGCTTATCACTCTGCTGAAGCATTCCGACCGTGTGCGCATGGCCTGCCTGGCTCAGCTGGTGAATGTAATCGCTCCCATCATGACCGAGGAGAACGGTCCTGCCTGGAAGCAGACCATCTTCTATCCCTATCTCCATGCCTCCAAGTACGGCCGCGGCGTGGCTTTGAATCCCGCTCTCCGTTCCTCCAAGCACGACACCCGTTCCTTCACCGACGTGGACGACGTGGATTCCGTGGCGGTTTGGGACGACGAAAAGGACCAGGTCACCATCTTTGCTGTGAACCGTGATCTGAACGACGATATCCCGCTGGAAGCTGATCTCCGCTCCTTCGAGGGCTACCGCGTGCTGGAGCACATTGTTCTGGAGCATGACGACATGATGGCCGTGAACTCCGCCGACAAGCAGACTGTGCTTCCCAAGACCGTGAACGATCGGGATGAGCTGAAAGACGGCATTCTTACCAGCCGTCTGGGCAAGGCTTCCTGGAACGTGATCCGTCTGGGCAAGTAAAGAGTTTCGCCAAACGCAAATACAAACTAACAAGGGCCCCCGGCAAGTTTGCCGGAGGCCCTTTTCTATGTTCTGTAAAAGAGTTACAGCCCTTTGTTGTAGGCGTTCAGGATAATGGTGCAAGCGTGGCACCGCTGGGAGTTGTCCTTGGGAGCGAAGGTGTTGTTCCCCATACCGCTGATAAGTCCCAGCTCCTTGCAAGCGTACACAGCGTTTCTGGCCCAAGAGGAAATGGAACTGTCATCGGCGAATGCGGTGGCGCTGCCACTGTAGGTGAGGCCGCCGTAGTTGGCGATCGCCACACACAGCTGTTCCCGAGTGATGGGATCGTTAGGACGGAACGTGCCGTCGCCCATGCCGCTCATGATGTTCATGGAGGAGACCCAGTTCACAGCGCCGTTGTACCAGGCGTTCCCCACATCGGAGAAAGAGCTTGTCCCCTGGTAATCGGACACATCCACACCGGCCAAATTGGCCAGAGCAGAAGCGAATTCCGCACGAGTGATCAGTCTGGTGGGAGCGAAGGTGGTGCCGTCACCACTGAACAATCCCAAGGCAACTACTTGATCCACCTGCTCAAAATACCAGTCCTCGGAGGTGAAATCAGTAAACAGCTTGTTTCCCGCGTAAGTGATGGTAGCCATGGGGCTTGTCCAGTCATCCTGGACAGCAATGGCCCGGTAAGTGCCCGAGATGGAGATGGGCCCCGTGTAAGGAGTGCTCTCCGCAGTGGGATGAGTGCCGTCGGTGGTGTAACGGATGTCACAACCATCTCCGGCAGTAATCAGCAGGTCACCGCTGTCAGAAAGAGAGAACACAGGAGTTTCCAAAGTGGATTCTTTCTCCACATAGGCGGAGAACACGTAACCTTTCAGGCCCCGGGAGGTGACCACGGAATACCATTGATCCGAGGTGACACCCTCGATGTTCAGCGGTTCTCCAGAAACGGTTTCCACAATCTGGACCTGGTCGTTTTTGGAAAGGATGGCAACCTGAGCGGATTGGGTGGTGGCTTCCTTGCGAAGCCGCACGCCGCTGGCAGTGATCCGGCCGTTCAGCAGGTCATCACCAGGCACGTCGCCGCCATCCACCAGATCCTGAGTGCTGTCCTTGCCGCTGTAACCCAGGCTCTTCAACTGCTGAGCCACAGTGGAAGCGGATACGTAGCTGTCGCTGAGAGCGGGAGCTTCAGGAGAGTCAACGGTGAGGGGCTGCCCATCGGAGCCCAGAGCGATACCATCACTGCCGATGGTGAAACCGTCCACTACCGTGTCCACATCGTACTGGCAGTCGGTGTAGTGGTACAGGTTGTTGTTGAATTCATACCAGCCGTTGGAAGGATAGAGCATGCCGTTGTCGAACACATGCCAGGCCGTCCAGCCCCGGCCGCTGCCTACCACTTGGTCCATCACCATGTTCACGTTGTAGTCGCTGTTGTCCGTGGCCATGTTATTGCCGATATAAATACCAATGTGGCTGTAAATGCCAGTGGCGGGATCGTTATAATCCGGCATGGTTACCACCAGACCGTGAATACGGGGAATGCCGTAAAGCTCGTCAACGTCCCCGGAGAACACACAGTTATAGGTCACCTGGGAGGTGGCACCTCCCCAGCAGCCGGCTTCAGCGCCAAGATCCTTGAAGTAAGCGTAGATCAGTCCGGCGCAGTCGGAAACCCGTACGCCATCGGAATTGGTCTCGCCTTTGCCGCCGTAGGAATACAGCCAGCCGTCTTCATAAGCCATGATGCCGTGCTCACCCAGACCCAAAGAAGTGGGGGTGCCTGCTGCGCTGGCAGGAAGGCGCAGAGCACAGAATGTGGTGAACAGGACCGCCAGAGCCAGCAGCAGAGCGCCAGGCCGGCGAGTAGGTTTCGCCATATGTTTCATCAAAAGACATTCCTCCTAAATGCAAAAGAACCTGACCCGAAACCCCGGGTTTCTATTCCCAAAGGATGGTTCGATATTTCAGTGCGAAAGGTTACAAATCTGTTACAGTTTACCACAAAATTCCCTAAGATGCAACCCCGAGGGAGAAAATGCCCAGATTTTCCCAGGTTTGGCTTTTGGAAAAGCTTTGGGAAAGCGGGATTGACAAGACCCTCTGATTCAGAGATAATGGGGGTACATACTATAGAAATCCCGCGCCTGAAAGGAGCGGTTTGGAAAAGAAAGGGGTCTTGGAGATGAATCGGATGCTCAAACGGTGGTGCAGCTTGCTTATGTCTGGGCTGCTTCTGCTTATGGCGGTCCCTGCGGGGGCTGTGGCCCAGGAAGGGGAAACTTCCCCAGAGGAATCCGTGGTTTACCAAATGGGAGATGGTGAAACAGGGTATGCCCTTTTGGAGACAGAGGACACTTTGGGAGGCGGAACCGTAATCGGCCAAAATCAGGAGTCGGTTTTCAGCGCACCCTTGGGCTCTTATGACGACGGCTCTATGTATGGTCAGCTGACCCAGCGGCAGAAGGACTGCTACGATGCTTTGGCCAGTATTCCCCTCAATCAGATTCTCACGGCTGCGGAGGTCAACGGCTATCGCCAGGTAGCTGTTCGGGTGGACTCCCTGTACGGCCTTACCATGACGGGAACCATCAGCGGGGGAGTATTTACCCCTGGTTCTTCCTCTGAGAGCCTTTATCGCGCCATTTATACAGATCTGTGCGCGGCTATTGTGGCTCTGCGTTATGACCGCCCAGATGCTTTTTGGCTTTCCAGCATGCGGTACGGTATGTATTGGGAATCTGCCGACGGTACAACGGTCAATGTTAGAAACGCTGTTTTCGCCTTCCAGCTGAAATATGACGGTCAAGAACGGCAGATGTACGACCAGCAAATGGCCAGCGCTCAGGCTATTGCCGATCAGGTGAATCAGAGTGCCGATCTATACGTTCAGGTTCAGCAGGTCCATGACCTGCTGGCAGCCCAGAGCACCTATAATTACTCTCCTGCTGACAGTAAAGCCCAGTCCCTGTCTCATCAGGCGTACAGCTGCCTGGTAGCTGGGGACGAGTACGAGCCAGTGTGCGACGGTTACGCTAAGGCCATGAAAGTGGTGTGTGATCTGTTGGAGATCCCCTGCGCTTTGGTAATCAGTGAGACCCATATGTGGAACAACATCAAGATGGACGACGGCGACTGGTACAATCTGGACTTGACCTGGGATGACGGAGATGATAGCCAGATTTCCTACGCATACTTCCTTATCGGTTCCCGGACAGAGGTAAATGGTTCCATGTTCTATCAGGAGAAAGATCATGTGGAGCAGAATCCCTGGGTGGATTCCAGTGATCTGAACCATGTCAGCTTCCGGTATCCCACTAAGAACCAGCAGGCTTACGAGTATGTGGCAGGGGGATATGAGCCTCTGCGGTTCCCTGACGTGAAGCGCAGCTCCTGGTATTATGATTATGTGGAAAAGGCCGCCAGTATGGGACTTTTTGCCGGGGACGAGAACGGATTTTTCAATCCCGGAGACGCCATTACCCGTGCGGAGTTTGTCCAGGTGCTCTATAACGCTTACGCTCCAGAGGATTATGTTCCTCAGGAGATGCTGTTCAGCGATGTGAAAGCGGATGCCTGGTATGCCAACGCAGTGAACTGGGCAGGGGAAAACCATGTGATCGCGGGTTACGAGAACAACACCTTCAAACCCAACGCTCCCATTACTCGGGAAGAGATGTGTGTGGTGCTGGAAAACTACATCCAAAAGGTAGAGCAAGCGGTGCCTGAACACCGAGCCTTTGCCTTCCCTGATGATGAGGAGATTTCCTCTTGGGCGGAGAAATCGGTGTATGCCTGCTATGACCGGGGATTGGTCTCCGGTGACGAGAAGGGCAATTTTAACCCCTCGGACAATACCTCTCGCAGCGAAGCCGCCACGGTGTTCGTGAAATTTACAGATTATTTAGCGGTTTTGGAGACTGCGTAAGTTGGTCCATTTCAGAACAAAGATACAAGGACTGCCGTCAATTTGCGGTGGTCCTTTTCTTTATTTGGCAGGAATAGGGATGAAATGGGGAAAAACAAGGGGGATAGCCCATTTTTTGTTGACAAACCGGGCATAAGATGAAATAATTATCTTTCAGGGGAATTCCCCCGTGAAGGAAGAAAACCGGGATTTTTCCCGGATATGGATTATTTGGAGGGAACACCATGAGCAAAGAGCTTGCCAAGGCCTACGAGCCCCAGGAGGTGGAAGGCCGCATCTACGACTTCTGGATGAAGGGCGGCTATTTCCACGCCGAGCCCGATCCGGAGAAACAACCCTACACTATTGTCATTCCCCCGCCCAACATCACTGGGCAGCTGCATATGGGCCACGCTTGGGACGAGACCCTGCAGGACATCCTCATCCGGTGGAAGCGGATGCAGGGGTACTCTGCTCTGTGGCTCCCCGGCACAGACCACGCTTCCATCGCCACTGAGGCCAAGATCGTGGAAGCCATGCGGAAAGAGGGACTCACCAAAGAGGATCTGGGCCGCGACGGTTTCCTGGAGCGTGCCTGGGCCTGGAAGGATAAGTTCGGCGGCCGCATCCTGGAACAGCTGAAGCTGCTGGGTTCTTCCTGCGACTGGGACCGGCTCCGTTTTACCATGGACGAGGGCTGTTCCAAAGCTGTGCGCCACGTGTTCGTCAAGCTGTATAACGAGGGCTTGATCTACCGGGGCGAGCGGATCATCAACTGGTGCCCCAACTGCAAGACCGCCATCTCTGACGCGGAGGTGGAATTCGAGGAGAAGGAAGGTTCCTTCTGGCACCTGCGGTATCCTCTGGCCGACGGCTCCGGCTATGTGGAACTGGCTACCACCCGTCCTGAGACCATGCTGGGCGATACTGCCGTGGCAGTCCATCCCGAGGACGAGCGGTACAAGCACCTGGTGGGCAAGAACGTGATCCTGCCCCTGGTGGGCCGTGAGATCCCTGTGGTCGCCGACGAGTACGTGGAAATGGACTTCGGCACTGGCGTGGTGAAGATTACCCCCGCCCACGACCCCAACGACTTCGAGGTGGGCAAGCGCCACGACCTGCCCGTCATCAACGTGATGAACGAGGACGGTTCCATCAACGAAAACGGTGGCAAGTACGCCGGTATGTCCGGTCTGGATGCCCGTAAGCAGATCGTTAAGGATCTGGAAGAGGGCGGCTACCTCATTAAGATCGAGCCCATCAAGCACAATGTGGGTACCTGCCAGCGCTGCCACACTGTGGTGGAGCCCCGTGTGTCCACTCAGTGGTTCGTGAAGATGGAGCCCCTGGCCGGCCCCGCCATTGACGTGGTGAAGGACGGCACCATTCGCTTCATCCCCGAGCGTATGGAAAAGACCTACTACAACTGGATGGAGAACATCAAGGACTGGTGCATCTCCCGTCAGCTGTGGTGGGGTCATCGGATCCCCGCCTGGTACTGCGAGGACTGCGGCGAGACCATCGTCTCCGAGACTGATCCCGACACCTGCTCCAAGTGTGGCGGGAAGCAT
>UMIN01005002.1_pt1 | contig 12471 bp, 10 predicted proteins | sample 1965811 | NCBI WGS metagenome assembly UMIN01 (sample SAMEA4836123, study PRJEB28245) | human gut metagenome | biome: gut microbiome; material: fecal sample | place: Denmark | collected 2008
GGCATGGGGCTTATATGGGAGAGTTCCCGAGTGGCCAAAGGGGGCAGACTGTAAATCTGTTGTCGTCGACTTCAGTGGTTCGAATCCACTCTCTCCCACCAGACTGAGTCTGGACGCAATTCGCGTTCAGACTCTTTCTTTTTATACGGCATGGCCCCCGCGCAGGGGGGCGGCACCTAAAGGTATCCACCCTTTCCAGGATAGGGTAGGCATTTTTTGGATTTCATCAAACGCAACGCATTTCTAGGGGGAGAAGAACCCGTCCCTCCTATTCTATTTTCCGCAGGGAGCGAAACCAGCGCTGTCCTCCGGCAAAAAATACGCGCATACCCAAATTTTCACAGGCAGTCCGCTGCCGCCTTGACTTTCCCGGCCAACTATGATAGGATTTCCTATGTACACTGGTTTACGCCCTGCGGCATGGGCCAGAAGAACTTATGAAGGAGCTATGTGTCATGGAACGAATCAAGACTCTGGAAACCCGGGATATGTGCGAGAGCGCCAAGAACGGCGGCTGCGGCGAGTGCCAGACTTCCTGCCAGTCCGCTTGCAAGACCAGCTGCGGCGTGGCCAATCAGAAGTGCGAGAACACTGAGAAATAATTTCGCAAATACAAAGAAAGCCGCCGCCTTTCGGGGCGGCGCTTTTTGTGTCAGAGAGGACTTATATGGTACATCAATATCAACTTAACGGCTACAACATCGTGCTGGATACCTGCTCCGGCGGCATCCACGTGGTGGACGAAGTGGCTTACGACATTATTGCCCTGTTCGAGGATCACTCCCCTGACGCCATTGTGGCGGCTATGCTGGAGAAATACGGCAGCGCTGTGACAGAACAGGATATTCGGGACTGCATCGCCGACGTGCAGAGCTTAAAAGACGCCGGCAAGCTCTTCTCCCCCGACACCTTCGCCGATCTGGCCGGAACCTTCAAGGAGCGCTCCGGTGATGTGGTAAAGGCTCTGTGTCTCCATGTGGCCCACACCTGCAACCTGAACTGCGACTACTGCTTTGCAAGCCAGGGTAAATACCATGGCGATCGTGCTCTCATGAGCTTTGAGGTGGGCAAACAGGCTCTTGACTTCCTCATGGATCACTCCGGCACCCGCCGCAACCTGGAAGTGGACTTTTTCGGCGGCGAACCCCTGATGAACTGGGACGTGGTCAAGCGCCTGGTGGAGTACGCTCGCAGCGTGGAAAAGGAACGGGGGAAGAACTTCCGGTTCACCCTTACCACCAACGGCATGCTTATTGACGATGACGTGATCGATTTCGCCAACCGGGAAATGAGCAACGTGGTGCTGTCTCTGGACGGCCGCAAAGAGATCAACGACCGCACCCGTGTAGACTATGCCGGCAACGGCAGCTACGATAGGATCGTGCCCAAGTTCCAGAAGCTGGTGGCAGCCCGGGGCGGGAAGAATTACTACATGCGTGGCACCTTTACCCACGCAAACCCCGACTTCACCAAGGATCTGTTCCACATGGCCGACGATCTGGGCTTTACGGAACTGAGCATGGAGCCGGTGGTCTGCGCTCCCGACGATCCCGCCGCCCTTACCCCGGAGGATCTGGAGATCGTCAAGGAGCAGTATGAGATCCTGGCAAAGGACATGCTCCGCCGTGAAAAAGAAGGCAAGCCCATCACTTTCTACCACTACATGCTGGATCTCACCGGTGGCCCCTGCGTTTACAAGCGGATTTCCGGCTGCGGTTCCGGTACGGAATATATGGCGGTCACTCCCTGGGGCGATCTGTACCCCTGCCATCAGTTCGTAGGCGAGGAGTCCTACAAGCTGGGTGACGTGTGGAACGGCGTTACCAACACTGCTCTGCGTGAACAGTTCCGTTCCTGCAACGCCTATGCTCGTCCCGACTGCGCCGACTGCTGGGCAAAGTTGTACTGCTCCGGCGGATGCGCCGCTAACGCCTATCATGCTACCGGTTCTATCCGGGGCGTTTATGAAGCTGGCTGTGAACTTTTCCGGAAGCGGATTGAGTGCGCCATCATGATGAAAGCCGCCAAGGAGACTGCCCAGTGAACACCCCTGTGGTAGACTTTGTAAAGCGTTACATTGAAAGCGATACGGTAAGACTCCACATGCCCGGCCACAAGGGAAAGTCCTTCTTAGGGTGTGAAAGTTGGGATATCACCGAGGTAAAAGGAGCCGACGCTCTTTTCGAAGCGGAAGGGATCCTTGCCCAAAGCGAAGAAAACGCTACGAACCTCTTTGGTTCCCGTCGCACCTGCTATTCCACCGAGGGTTCCAGTCACTGTATCCGGGCTATGCTTTATCTGGCCGTGACCAACCGGCCTGCAGGTGCTTCCCCCACGGTGGTGGCGGCCAGGAATGTCCACCGGGCTTTTGTGTCTGCCGCGGCTCTGCTTGACCTGGATGTGGAATGGCTCTGGCCCGAGGAAAGTCGCTCCCTGTGCGGGTGCCCTGTAACTCCGGAGTCTCTGGACCGGATGCTGTCCGCCCTCCCCTCTCCCCCTGCAGCGGTGTATCTCACCTCTCCGGACTACTTGGGAGGCATGGCAGAGCTGTCCTCGTTGGCGGAGGTGTGCCACCGTCACAGAACACTGTTGGCGGTAGACAATGCCCACGGCTCTTACCTGCGTTTTCTGGAGCCCTCCCTCCACCCCTTGGATCTGGGAGCGGACCTGTGCTGTGACTCCGCCCATAAAACACTGCCGGTGCTCACCGGAGGAGCTTACTTACACATTTCTAAAAGCGCTCCCCATGGTCTGGAAGAACACGTTAAAACCGCTTTGGCTTTGTTCGGTTCCACCAGTCCCTCCTACCTGACTTTATGCTCTCTGGACTTGTGCAACCGCTATTTGGCAGAAGGGTATCCTGCCCGGCTTCAGGGGGCTATTTCCCAGTTAAAGTTACTGAAAGTCAAGCTAAAAAATCTCGGCTGGCAGGTGGAAGAGAGCGACCCCCTGCGGGTGACCCTTAAAGCTCCCCAAGGTACTACTGGTCAGGAACTGGCAGAACGGTTGCGGCTGGGAGGAGTGGAGTGCGAATATGCCGACCGGGATTTTCTGGTCTTAATGGCTACCCCTGAAAATACTCCTGAGGAATTGGAACAAGCGCTAACTGCTTTAGGCAGGAACCAAGCTCCCCCAACTAACACTCCTTTCCTGCCCTTAGCGAAAGGCAAAAGAGTGTGTTCCATCCGGCAGGCACTATTTTCTCCCCACCAGCTGATTCCCTCCCGGGAAGCTCTGGGAAGGACCTGCGCTGCTCCCACAGTTGGATGCCCTCCCGCAGTTCCCATCGCTGTTGCAGGAGAAGAGATTGGCCCTGAGGCGCTGGAGCTGTTCCAGTATTACAACGTGTCAACCGTAGATGTGCTGAAATAAAAAAAGACTTCCCTTGCGTTGCCCGCCTGGGAAGTTTTTTTATTGGTCATATCGTTCACAAACCCATCCATTGCTCCAAGGAAAGCTCTCCAATGGCAGCCAAGGCACTGACAGCTCCTCCAAAGGCAGCTTCTTCCTGATTCTCTACCACCTCCAGGGGCATCTGGAACCGCTGGGACAGGATTTGTTGGAGAACAGGATTTTGACGGACGCCGTTACCCGACGCCACCAACCTTTTTCGGGTAATCTGCTCCTGTTTCTCTAGTACAGCATACAAACCGAAAAGCTCCTCTGCCATACCCGCAAGAACACCTCGGATGAACCAGGCCGGGTGGAAATTCTCCCGACGGATCCCCTCCACAGCCCCTGCCGCCTGAGGATCCTCCCGAGTCCCGGCAAAAGTGGTGCGCACCTTCCATGCCTCTTGAGGAGCTGGCTGAGTGTCCAACAGAGCCTTCATCACCTCGTACTGGGGAACGTCAGGTGCTCCCGCTGCCACGGCGTACTCTCGGAAGAAATTCTCCAGGGCGGCATAGGCAGCACCCCCGCAGAGCGTTGCACCTACCAGCAGAGCGGTCCCGTTTACAAAGGGTCTTGCCTCAATGCCGGGACATTCCACATAGCTGGGTGACAGCACAGAGATTTGAGCGCCGGTCCCCACGTTGACAAGCACCGCTTCCCCAGCCTGACGGACAGACCCGAGAAAGCTGGCTTGGTTGTCCCCTAGGGACACACTCACAGGGACACCTCGATACTCCCCAAGGATCTCCAGTTCCTGGGTTACTTCCGGGAAAAAGCTGGGATCCATCCCCCAATCACAGGCAATATCCCGGCGGAAAGCGCAATTCTTCCCGTCAAACAGTCCCAGACTGGCCGCCTGACTAGCATGGAGCAATGGCCGCTTTCTGCCGGTAAGGACCATGCCCAGATAGTCGGCTATGGTACAAAATGAGACCGCATCGGATGGAACGAGACCCTTTCTCAAGTTGTAAAGGTGGGTAACTGCCCCATATCCGGCGGCAACTTTCACTCCCTGCTCACCCAGAAGCTGACAGATACTTTTCCCCTGGAACTCCGGCAAGTCCCCCCTGCCATCCTGCCAGGTGTAAAGGGGACTCACTGCCTTACCCTGATCGTTCACGCAGACGATACCGTGCATCTGGCCTGTCAGCCCGATGGAACAGACATCCTCTTCCCAAAGCTGGTCCAAGGTGCTCAGGACCTTCCCCACGATGGTGTCCACATTCTGGACCCGCTCCCAAGGATGTGACGTTTCAAGAAAGCTGCCGTTTTTTAACGTCTCTTTTCGCCACACTTTAGGGCCTGAGGTGTCCACCACATTGAAACTGATGGTAGTGGTCCCGATATCGATTCCGATGCTCTTCATGGTCCTTCCTCCTTTTGCTGGTCCATTATAGCGGTCCGTGAACGAGAATGTCAAGAGACCCACGCAAAAAGGCTCCCCGTACCAGTTGGCACGGAGAGCCCTTTCATTCACTTTAAACCGTCAACAGCGGATCAATACATGCCGCCCATGTCGGGAGCTGCGGGAGCAGCGGGAGCGGGCTCCTTGATGTCAGCCACCAGAGACTCGGTGGTCAGGATGGTGGAAGCCACAGAAGAAGCGTTCTGCAGAGCGGAACGGGTCACCTTGGTGGGATCCACGATACCGGCCTGGATCATATCCTGATATTCGCCAGTGAGAGCGTTGTAGCCATAGCCAACCTTGCCCTCGTTCTTCAGGTGCTCCACAATGAGGGAGCCCTCAATGCCAGCGTTAGCAGCGATCTGACGCACGGGCTCCTCCAGAGCCTTCAGCACGATAGCAGCGCCGGTCTTCTCGTCACCCTCAGCAGCGTCAACGCAAGCCTTGACAGCGGGAATAGCATCGATGAGAGCGGTACCGCCGCCAGCGACGATGCCCTCTTCCACAGCAGCCTTAGTAGCAGCCAGAGCGTCCTCGATGCGGAGCTTCTTCTCCTTCATCTCGATTTCGGTAGCAGCGCCAACCTTAATGACAGCCACACCGCCGGCCAATTTCGCCAGACGCTCCTGGAGCTTCTCCTTGTCAAACTCAGAAGTGGTGGTCTCGATCTGAGCGCGGATCTGGTTCACGCGAGCCTTGATCTCTTCGCTGTTGCCAGCGCCGTCCACAATGATGGTGTTCTCTTTGTCCACCTTGACCTGACGAGCATGGCCCAGCTGGCTCAGCTGAGTATCCTTCAGCTCCAGACCAACTTCCTCAGAGATCACCTGGCCGCCGGTCAGGGTGGCGATATCCACCAGCATCTCCTTGCGGCGATCGCCAAAGCCGGGAGCCTTGACAGCAACGCAAGTGAAGGTGCCACGCAGCTTGTTGAGGATCAGAGTGGTGAGAGCCTCGCCCTCGATGTCCTCGGCAATGATCAGCAGCTTCTTGCCGGACTGGACCACCTGCTCCAGCAGGGGCAGGATCTCCTGGATGTTGGAGATCTTCTTGTCGGTGATGAGGATATAAGGATCATCCAGCTCAGCGACCATCTTATCGGTATCGGTAGCCATATAAGGAGTGATATAGCCCCGGTCAAACATCATGCCTTCCACGACCTCGCTGTAAGTTTCAGCGGTCTTGGACTCTTCCACGGTGATGACGCCGTCAGAAGTAACCTTCTCCATGGCGTCGGCGATCAGCTGGCCAATCTCATCACTGGCAGAGGAAACAGCAGCAACACGAGCGATATCCTTGGTGCCGTCCACTTTGTGGGAGTTCTGCTCGATGGCATCCACAGCAGCCTTGGTAGCCTTCTGCACACCGTTGCGCAGGATCATGGGGTTGGCGCCGGCGGCCACGTTCTTCATGCCTTCACGGACCAGAGCCTGAGCCAGCAGGGTAGCGGTGGTAGTGCCATCACCAGCGATGTCGTTGGTCTTGGTGGCAACTTCCTTCACCAGCTGAGCGCCCATGTTCTCGAAAGCGTCCTCCAGCTCCACTTCCTTGGCGATGGTCACGCCGTCGTTGGTGATCAGGGGAGCGCCGAACTTCTTATCCAGCACCACGTTGCGGCCCTTGGGCCCCAGGGTGATCTTCACAGTGTCCGCCAGCTGGTTGACGCCGCTGAGCAGCGCCTTCCGGGCTTCCTCGCCATAGATGATTTTCTTAGCCATAGTATGTCAAATCCTTTCTTCTCTCAAATTAGGTTCTATCTCAAAGAATGGGATGAAATCTCTCTGTTATTCCACCACAGCCAGGATGTCGGACTGGCGAACGATGGTATACTCTTCCCCGTCGATCTTCACTTCGGTGCCGCTGTACTTGGCGGAGATAACACGATCGCCTTCCTTCAGGTACATCTTAACTTCCTTGCCGTCCACTTCGCCGCCGGGGCCCACAGCGATCACACGGGCGATCTGGGGCTTCTCCTGAGCTTTGGCTGCCAGCACGATGCCGCTCTTGGTGGTTTCTTCGGCTTCCTCAGCCTTGATCAGCACTCTGTCAAAAAGGGGTTTAATCGTCATAACACAACACCTGGGCCGCAATGTATTCTGAAAATGTTTTGGGCCCGATCCTTTCTCCCCGTCTCTATCTTGATGTTTTCACGCTCCCCGGGGCGGAGTGTTAAAACCGCTGGCAAACGCAGCGAAAAAGAAATTGCTCTCGTTGTACGCCGTATCCTCGGCGTCTCGGGAATTAGCACTCTTTATTCCCGAGTGCTAAACTTATTGTAGTCACATGGTCAGTAAAAGTCAATAGCTTTTTTAAAATTTTTGATTTTTAACAGTTCCTTCATAAATTTACCAAGGTAGTATCCCGTCGCGCGCTTCCAGATAAGCACGAAAAAAGGAGACTCCGGCAGAGTCCCCTTTTTTATCTTTTGCCTTATAGTGGCTTTTTAAAATTCCGCTGGAGCTTGTTGCCCTCATACCCCATGCTTTGGTAGAAGGCATGAGCTCCTTTGCGGGTTTCTCCTGACACCAGACGGACCGCAGAGGCACCCTTCTCTCGAGCCCAGGTTTCCCCGGCTGCAAGTAGAGCCTTTCCCACTCCCTGGCGACGGCAAACGGCAGAAACCGCAATACCCATCACATTGACCATGGGATCGGAGTAGAGCAGCTGGTACCACTCCAGGTGAAGATAACCGATTACCTCTCCCCCCGTCTCTGCCACCAAGATGCAATGCGTAGGATCTCCCAGCAAAGCTTTCAGGCACTCTCCCGTCTTTTCTTCCGGGTAATCGCACCCCATTTCCTCACGGTTCAATTTGGCCAGAGCGGAAGCGTCCTCCATCCTTGCAAAACGAATGGTGTGTTCCATGACAGTTCCCCCTTTACGCAAAAAAGGCCCGGCAAACGCCAGGCCTTTTTTTGCTGAGCTTACTTGCCCAGAACTTTCTTCACGGTAGCTTCGATGTTCTCCGCAGACAGGCCGAATTCCTTCAGCAGATCCACAGCGGGGCCAGAATGGCCGAACACATCGTTGACGCCGATCTTGGTCACAGGAGTGGGGCACACTTCGGACAGGTAGGAAGCAACAGCTTCACCCAGACCGCCCATAACATTGTGCTCTTCCACGGTGACGATATGGCCAGTCTCCTTGGCAGCCTTCAGCACCAACTCCTCATCCAGAGGCTTAATGGTGTGCATGTCAATGAGACGAGCGTCGATACCGGCAGCTTCCAGAGCCTTCACAGCCTTGACAGCCTCGCCCACCATCAGGCCAGTGGCGATGATGGTGATGTCCTTGCCGTCCCGCAGGGTGATGCCCTTGCCGATCTCAAACTTGTAATCGTCGTTGTTGTTGCAGCTCTCCACAGCCAGACGGCCCAGACGGATGTACACAGGGCCAACATACTCAGCGGCAGCCTTCACAGCAGCCAGCATCTCGTAGTGGTCAGCGGGGTTCAGGATCACCATGCCGGGGATGGAACGCATCAAGGCGATGTCCTCGCAGCACTGATGGGTAGCACCGTCCTCGCCCACGGAGATACCAGCGTGAGAACCGACGATCTTCACGTTCAGGTGAGGATATGCAACAGAGTTGCGCACCTGCTCAAAAGCACGGCCAGCAGAGAACATTGCGAAGGAAGCCGCGAAGGGGATCTTCCCGCAAGTGGCCAGGCCAGCTGCGATGCCGATCATGTTGCACTCGGCGATGCCGCAGTCGATAAAGCGCTCGGGATATTTCTTCTTGAAAATGCCGGTCTTGGTGGCTTCCGCCAGGTCGGCATCCAGCACTACAACGTTGGGATTCGTTTCGGCCAGAGCGGTGATTGCTTCACCAAAGCTCTCACGGGTGGCCTTCTTTACCATCTCAGCCATTCTGAAGCACCTCCAGACTTTCGGTCAATTCTTTCTTGGCAGCCTCATACTGCTCAGCGTTGGGAGCCTTGCCGTGCCAGCCAACCTGGTTCTCCATGAAGGAAACACCCTTGCCCTTGGTGGTCTTGGCAATGATAGCAAAGGGCTTGCCCTTGCAGGCCTTAGCAGCGGTGAAGGCCTTCTCCAGCTCGTCGAAGTCGTTGCCGTTCACGGTCATCACTTCAAAGCCGAAAGCCTCGAATTTGGTGTCGAAAGGCGCGGGACCGCCCACCTCGGACACGGGGCCGTCGATCTGCAAGCCGTTATAGTCTACGATAACGCACAGGTTGTCCAGATTGTGGTGGCCGGCAAACATGCAAGCTTCCCAAACCTGGCCTTCCTCGCTCTCGCCGTCACCCAGCAGGGTGTACACGCGATAGTCCTTGTTGTCCAGCTTGGCAGCCAAAGCCATGCCCACAGCAGCGGAGATGCCCTGGCCCAGAGAACCGGAGCTCATATCCACACCGGGGGTGCCCTTCATGTCGGGATGGCCCTGGAGCATAGCGCCGATGTGACGGAGCTTCTGGAGCTCAGCCTTATCGAAGTAGCCACGCTGTGCCAGAACGGAATACCAACCGGGAGCGCAATGGCCCTTGGACAGCACAAAACGATCACGATCAGGATTCTTGGGATCCTTGGGATCGATGTTCATTTCTTTGAAATACAGATAAGTAAAGATGTCGGCCGAGGAGAGAGAGCCTCCGGGATGGCCGGACTTGGCGTTGTATACGCCTTCCAGGATGCCGAGACGCACCTGCGCCGCGGTGACCGCAAGGTCTTTGCGTTCTTGAGCGTTCATAGTTGCTAACCAGTCCTTTCCGCCAGAAGATCATGAGTTGCCTCATTCAAATTGATTGTAGCTTATTTTTCTAAAAAAAGCAATGCCAACTTTCATTTTGCGTTGAATTCTCTCCCTCTTGGGTCTACGTGACACTCAGGTGCAAAATAATTTTGGGATTTTGACCAAACAACTCACGTCCTATTTTTCAAAGCCTTCACCCAAAATGCATCTTTTCTCAGAAGAGAATCCAGAAAAGCGTGGAGCGATTCCCGCATAATGCCACCCGAAGGGAACAAACTACCTGTGAACACCTTTGATCATTCGCGCTCGGCGCAAGAAAGGAAGTCTTTCCATGAAACAGAAAAATGGAAGAATTGGCAATTTACCCGCCAACATCAACATCATGAATCCGGTTCCCAACAAGGACGCCCAGACCATCACCAGTCTGATCCGCAAAAACGGCAAAGTGGCCGGCTACGAGCTTTCCAACGGCAAGGTGCTGACCAAGCGTGAAGGCGTAGCTCTAGCCAAGCAGGGCGGCATCCGCGGGGTAGCAATCGCCAGCCGCAATGGCAGCGAATATCTCCGTTCTCTCCCTGACGGCAGCCAGTCCAACAACCTGGGCGATCTGCCCACCTCCCCGGAAAGCATCCGCTGAGATCCCACCCAATGCAAAAATCCCCTGACTGTTTCCAGCCAGGGGATTTTCATTATTTAGAGATCAGAGAACTCATCCAAAGAAGGACGATTACTCGGCCATCTTCTTCAGCTTCTCGTACTTCTCGGTAGCATACTTCTCGGCGTTGGCAAACAGCTTCTCGGCGCGCTCCGGGAAGGAACGGGTCAAGCTGTTGTAACGCACTTCGCCCATGATGAAGTCGCGATAGGAAGCGGTGGGAGCCTTGCTGTCCAGCTGGAAGGGGTTCTCGCCGTTGTCGGCCCGACGGGGGTCGAAACGGAAGTTATGCCAGTAACCAGCAGCCACAGCCTTCTTCTCCTCCAGCTGGGACACGCCCATGCCGCCCTTGATACCATGGTTGATGCAAGGAGCGTAAGCCAGGATGATGGAGGGACCATGATAGCTCTCAGCCTCGGAGAAGGCCTTGATGCACTGGTTCATATCAGCGCCCATAGCAACCTGAGCCACATACACATAGCCGTAGCTCATAGCGATGGCAGCCAGGTCCTTCTTCTTGGTGGCCTTACCGGTGGCAGCGAACTGAGCCACGGAGCCGCAAGGAGTGGACTTGGAAGCCTGACCGCCGGTGTTGGAGTACACCTCGGTATCGAACACCAGCACGTTGATGTCCTCACCGGAAGCCAGAGCGTGATCCAGACCGCCGAAGCCGATATCGTAGGCCCAGCCGTCGCCGCCCAGGATCCACATGGACTTCTTGGCCAGATAATCCTTATCCTTCAGGATCTTAGCAGCCAGAGTGCAAGCCTCGCACTCGCAGCCTTCGATGACACCAGCTTCCAGAGCGGCGATGAAGGCCTCAGCAGCGGGACCGTTCTCCACGCGGTCAGCCATGGTGTCGATCCACTTCCGGCCGGTTTCCTTGATCTCAGCGGTGGCATAATCCACAGCGATGAGCTTCTCGGTCAGCTCAGCCAGACGGCCGCGGACAGCGTTCTGAGCCAGGGTCATGCCCAGGCCGAACTCAGCGTTGTCCTCGAACAGGGAGTTCTCCCAAGCGGGGCCGTGACCCTTCTTGTTCACGGTGTAGGGAGTGGCGGGAGCGGAGCCGCCCCAGATGGAGGAGCAGCCAGTAGCGTTGGCGATGAACATCTTGTCGCCGAACAGCTGAGTAGCCAGCTTGGCGTAAGGAGTCTCGCCGCAGCCGCCGCAGGCGCCGGAGAACTCGAGCAGGGGCTGCTTGAACTGGCTGCCCTTAACGCTGGTCTCCTTAAACTTAGCAGCGACCTCTTCCTTAGCAGGCAGGTCGATAGCATACTCGAACACGTTCTCCTGGACTCTCTGAGAGTCGATGGGAGCCATCTTCAGAGCCTTCTCCTTGGCGGGGCACACAGACACGCAAGAACCGCAGCCGGTGCAATCCAGAGGAGAAATGACCATAGCAAAGTTCATGCCGGGCACACCGGTCATGGGCTTCGCCTTGGTGCCCTCGGGAGCGTTCTTCAGTTCCTCTTCGGTCATAGCGATGGGACGGATGACCGCATGGGGACACACATAGGAGCACTGGTTGCACTGGATGCAGTTGTCCACGATCCACTCGGGAACATCCACAGCCACGCCGCGCTTCTCATAAGCGGCAGTGCCCTGGGGAGAAGTACCGTCAGCATACTTCTCGAAGGTAGAAACAGGCAGATCCTTGCCGTGGAAGGAGTTCACGGGGAACACCACGTTGTTCACGTAATCCACCAGCTCGGGACGGTTGCCGGTAGCAACCTTGGGCTGAGAATCGTCCACAGCGTCCTTCCAGGAAGCGGGGACTTCCACCTTCACATAGCCGTTGGCGCCACGATCGATAGCGTCGTGGTTCATCTTAACGATGGCTTCGCCCTTGCGGCTGTAGGACTTGGTAGCGGCGTCCTTCATGTACTTGATGGCATCCTCTTCGGGGATGATCTTGGCAATGGAGAAGAAAGCGGACTGCAGCACGGTGTTAGTACGGGTGCCCAGGCCCAGCTCCTTGCCGATCTTGAAGGCGTCGATGGTGTAGAAGTTGATGTCGTTGTCGGCGATGAATTTCTTCACCTTGCCGGGCAGACGCTCGTCCAGCTCCTTGGCATCCCAAGAGCAGTTCAGCAGGAAGCTGCCGCCCTTCTTCAGATCCTGAACCATGTCATAGGTCTCCAGGTAAGCAGGGTTGGAGCAGGCCACGAAGTCAGCCTTGGAGATGTAGTAGGTGGACTTGATGGGAGTATGACCAAAACGCAGGTGGGAAATGGTCAGACCGCCGGACTTCTTGGAGTCATAGTCGAAGTAGCCCTGAGCGTACATATCGGTGTGGTCGCCGATG
>UMIN01019383.1_pt1 | contig 12451 bp, 11 predicted proteins | sample 1965811 | NCBI WGS metagenome assembly UMIN01 (sample SAMEA4836123, study PRJEB28245) | human gut metagenome | biome: gut microbiome; material: fecal sample | place: Denmark | collected 2008
CCGGCACCAAAAACAGAAAGGCGCCCTCAGTAAAGGTCAGGTTGATGGACTGCGGTACGCGGCACACATCACCTTGATAGTGCTCCGCCTTGGTGCTGTAGTCCTCAATGGCCTGCTGGAATGCCTTGAAAGAGTACACAGTCTGCTGGAAGATCTTGACCACCGGGATACCGCGCACATATTCTGTGCCGGATTTGGTCATACGATCCTGGGCCGCCTGGTATTCCGCCATCAGCCCGGCGTTCTTGCCGCCCATCATGCTGAACATGGCAAGGATGGAGATCACCGCCGCCAGCAGGCAGGCCGCGCCCATACGCCAGTCAAATACAAACATCAGCACCAGCATGGCGAGAAACAGGGTGATCGTACCCACGATGTCCGCCAGATTGTGGGCCAGCAACGTTTCTGTATCGGCGGCCGCTGCATCCAGCCGGCTGCGGATCAAACCGGAGGCATTGGCGTCAAAATAGCCCAACGGCGCCTGCATCACATGTGCCATGCCCTGTTTGCGAATGTTGGACGCCGTGCGGAACGCCGCCAGATGGGTGCACATCAGACCCAGGAAGTAGATGAGGATGCCGCCCACCGCGAAAGCGAAGGCGATCCAGCCGTAGTCCGTCACGCTCCGGGCCTGCGTCCAGTCCGGCGCCACAGCGATCAGATCCCGTGCTGCCAGCCAGATGCAGAGGTACGGGATCATGCTGCACACCATGGACACCGCCGACAGCCCCAACCCCAGAAAGGTGAGCCGCCGGTGGCTGCCTGCATATCCCAGCAGGACGGTCAGAGCGTTTTGCTTCTTTTGCTTCACAAATATTCCTCCTTTTTAGGTTAGTTATTGCTAACCATTGGTGTAAAAAGAAAGGGGAGCAGCCCCTATCTTACTGAAAAATGGTGCGGCTCATGACTGGCCGATCAGCTTCAGCCATCCAGCGGTGTAAAAATCCCGCAGCTGGTCCACATACCGCACGGCCTGCTCCTTTGGCATATCGTGGACGACGATCTCGAAGATGCCGTTGAACATCCCGCTGGCGATGATGTGACACAGCTGTGCATCCAGCTGGGGGCATTCATGCCCCAGACGGTGCAGAACCTCCAGGTATTGGAGGGTGTATTCCACTTCGACCTCCACCATGTTGTGGACGAAATGCTCATAGCTGGTGCCCTCAGCCTTGCACAGCAGCAGCTTCACCTGCTCCCGGTGGTCACAGATGTAGTCCACCATCCAATGCACACATTGACTGGACTCCAGCCCCATGTGTTCCGGCTGTTCCTGCTCTGGCAGCTCGGCAAAGGAGGTCTGGGCCTCCATGAACCGGCCCATCAGTGCAGCGGCATGGGGCTCCACAATGGATGCAAAGAGCGCCTCTTTGCTGGAGAAATAGCCGTAAAATGCGCCGGTGGTGACACCAGCCTGCTTCACAATCTGCCGCAGAGAGGCACCCTGAAAGCCTTTCTCCGAGAATTCCTCTATGGCAGCCCGCTGGATTTTTTCCAGCGTGGCGGTAGACTTTTCTTCCATGTGTCTCCCTCCATATAACAGTGCTATATAACACTGTTATAATAAGATAAGTAGCGTAGTTTGTCAAGGACCAGTGCATGAAGCATTCAATAAAAGAGGTTACTGCATAAAAATAATGCAGCAACCCCTTTAGAAAATCTATCGCGTTACTTTTATCTCCTATAGGAAAGTCCCCAAAACTGTTCATAGATTTTAGTATAGGTAAATACCCCACCTCTGTTGGTAACCGGCTGCAGGAAAAGCGGGTTAGCCCGGAACAAAATGTCCAGAAGTGGTCGACAAATTATTATGTTCGTCTCATTAAGTGCCTATATTCCTCTGGTAAAAGTCCTGTACTTTTTTGAAATAGACTTGAAAAGTGTCCGGCATGGTTATACCCAACAGCTTTAGCTATTTGGTTTATTTGTAAATCAGTTTTAAGTAGCATGTATTCTGCCTGTGCGATCCTTTTATTTTGGATATATTCGGTGAGTGTACATCCGCAACATCTCTTAAAGCAATATCGGAGCTTTGACTGGCTCATACAAGCAATTTTTGCTAATTGCTCTATACGCAAGTCAAAAGCACAGTGATCTGCAATATAAGATTTTACAGTATCTAAATTTTGTATATCTTCAAAAGACAACTCCCTTTTTACTTGATATGAAGTTTTAGAAACAGTTGTCTTTTCAAGGATAAGAGAAACAGCTTCAGCAACTTTGCTTTCATAGAATAAATGTGCTGTGGCACCAACTCCTTGAAATGCCTGTATTTGTCTCATCAGGAGTAATAGTTCTGGAAAATCGGAACTGCCGTCTATATTAAGAAAGGCTGCTCTTGGATCTGGAAACTTATCAGGATATTTTAAGTTTAGGTAATTACAAAAATATCCTGGTACGAGCATTAGTTCCATTCCCCGAATTGGAATATCTTTATGATACTTTACACGGAAAATCTGCTGATCAGAAACATGTCCCCTAACACAATTTGCATTTAATCTTTTATACGTGGTCAGTTGTTCTGCAGATACTGTATCATAATATGCAATGGTGTTAGCGTCCGGCGAAAAGAACCACTCCGGGTCCATCGAAAACAACCAATTTTAGTCCACTGAAAATAACCAATCGACATTTTCACAGACTCCTTTACACTGGAGGTGTAGCCAACCTTCAGTGAAAGGAGCAAGCATGAAGAAACCCAATTTAGCAGCCATGACCCCAGAGGTGGCGAAAGCCATTGAAGAGATGATGGCAGAACAGGGAGAGCGTTTCTCCCTTGAGAAAGTCAACCTCGCAGAGCTGGCTCGGCGCACCGGCCTCTCGCGGCAGAAACTGCGCCGTATGAAGACGCACAATTTCGAGGACACACAGCACGCAGCCAAGGGACGGAAGTCTCCTGCCACCTTGCTGAGTGGCTACACGGGTCTCCTGGACGGGCTGCTGAGAAGTGGCGTGACCAACTCTGCTGTATGTTTAAGCCGGTTGAAAGAAAACGGCTATACCGGCAGCCAGACCACCATTAAGCGTTATATCGCCTCGCACCAGCATCTTGTGCCGGCTCCTCGCTACGCTGTTGCCCCTCAAGGGAACCGTGGACGCAGGTATCTCACTGCCCCCGGCGAGGCATACCAGATGGACTGGGGCTTCGTGACCGTGGACTCGTATAACGGCCAGCAGTACCAAGCAGCGTGTTTTGCAATGATTTGCCACCACTGCGGCCAGCGGTATATTGAGTTCTTTCCCAACGCCAAGCAGGAAAACCTGTTCATTGGCATGGTTCATGCTTTCCGCTACATGGGGGTCCCCAAAGCCGTTCTCACAGACAACATGAAGAGCGTGGTAATCCGGCGTGACCATGAAGGTAAGCCGGTTTGGCAGAAGGATTATGAGCAGTTCATGAAAACCGTGGGTTTCCAGACGAAACTCTGCAAGCCTCGCCACCCTTTTACCAAGGGGAAGGTGGAGCGCCTTGTCCGGTTTGTGAAGGACAACTTCCTTGCGGGGCGCATTTTCTGGAATGTGACCGACCTGAACTACGCTGCGCTGGAATGGTGTGCCGAACAGAACACGGCTTACCACAAGGGACTTGGAGTCCCGCAGAATGAGCATAAGATGACGGAACTAAGAGACCGTATGACAGACGCACGGCGTACAGGCCGCGAGGGAACGCTGCTGGCCTCTCTTGTACGGCCTTCCTGCCTGATTATTGACGAGGTGGGGCATTGTGAGTTTGACAAAGAGAACACCCGGCTGTTCTTTGATATGGTTGACCGCCGTTACCAGAAGGATGGCTATTACAACATGGTCTTCACCAGCAACCGGGACCCCGCCCAGTGGCAGGAGAATTTCAGTGAGAATGACTCCCTTCTATGCGCTCTTGACCGCATCTTTGATGATGCGATTGTCTTTGCGATGAAGGGAGAGAGCTTCCGGGGAAAGCGACTGGAAACCGTATCCCTGCGGATGACTGCTTCTGCGGCCATCCCCCATGCTGAAAGCAGAAACGAAGTTTAATTCACATTCCAAGTGAGGGTTGGCTACGCTTTTTTCTTGGATTGGTTGTTTTCGTTGGACTAAAATTGGTTGTTTTCGCCGGACCCAAACAATGGACATAAAATCAGGTTGTTTGTACTCTATCACCGTATCTTCTTTGAGCCGTAAATCCATCACGGCCAGCGCAAACATTCCTTCGCGCTCATAGTACCAATAATACCCTTCCCCTAAATGGGAAGATAATTCATAATACTTCCCTTCTCTATTGAGGTTTCCAGGATTATCAGAGGGATAAAATCCCCATTGTGAAAGACAAGGCAACATCAATTCTTTAATCGGATCTGCCATCGCTTATTCCTCACTATCCCTATTCAACAAATTTATATCACGTTTCAGCAAACTTCCTTCAAAGCTATTGTACGGACTGTTTCAATGCTGTAAAGTAAATTGTTAGAGGTTAGCTATGTCTAACCATCGCTTTTATGTATAACAGATTTTACATTTTATTTCAAGTGTTTGTATCAGTCAATCTATCAAAAAGGGCTTTTACATAGGCTTGAAGCAAAGGAAGAAGGGATTAGAAAGTGGGAAAGCTGAGTGATGTTGCGGAACACCAAAAAGTTAAAATCACCTCTATTGATGGAGATACACGATTTTTAACTCGTATCACCTCTATTGGTTTGACCGTCGGAGGCATTGTTCAGATGGTTAGTAATCAAAAAAAGCGGCCTTTGTTGGTTTATAGCAGAAATACTTTGATTGCTGTAAACCGCAAGGAAAGTGAAAAAATAGTTGTGGAGGTGATTTGAAATGTCCAAACAGACAACTATCGCGTTATTAAGCCAGCCTAACGCCGGTAAATCAACATTGTTTAATGGCTTAACAGGCTCAAAACAACATGTTGGAAATTGGCCCGGAAAAACGGTTGAAAAAAAGGAAGGGCATTTTTCACATAATGGAACAAGCTATACGATTATCGACCTTCCTGGTACATATAGCCTTTCAGCAAACTCCAACGAGGAAATCGTGACCAGAGATTATATCGCGTCTGGAAATGCCGACCTTGTTTGTATTTTGGCAGATGCTTCACAATTAGAGCGGAGTTTATTTATGTTAGCGGATTTTGCTGGAATAACAACTCCCGTCATGGTTGTATTAAATATGATGGATGTTGCCGCACAGCAAAAAAAACAAATTGATTGTGATGCAATCGCACAGAAACTTAATGTTCCTGTAATCGGAATGTCGGCCGCTAATTTGAAAGACTATGAAGCCTTTTATCAAGGGCTTGAAGCTGCATTAAAGTCTCCCAGAACATTAGACGTAAGTAACATTTTTTCCCTATATAGAACCCGGATCGGGGAGAACTTTCAATCACTAATAGATTTGCTCCCCGATAATGGTATTGATGCCTATTCCAGAATGTGGCTTGCTGTCAAATTGATCGAAAATGATAGCGTAATAAAAGACAAGGTATCTGCTCTTGTATCGGAAAATGCTTGGGAAGATATAGATGCGTTGCTATCCGCTATCAATAAAGGAAACTTATTAACTGGAGATTGCAAATTTCAATGGATCGATACTATTTTGGCTGGATCGGTTTCCGAGCCACAAACAGAAAAAGAAATACAAAGCAAATTTGATCGTCTTGCTACCAGCCGCCGCTGGGGAAAGCCTTTAGCGATTGGAATTATTTTAGCGGGGCTTATTGCTTCACTGGTAATCGCGTTGCCCCTTATCAAAATAATGGATGTTGTAATGAGCGCAATACAGTCTGGGGTATCTTTTGGGCTGGCTTCAATAGGAGTGCCTGCTTTTATTGATGCACTTTTGTGCGATGCTATTCTTAGTGCCACTAAATTTGCTTTGCAAATGCTTTGTTTCGTTTTTGGTGTCAGCTTCGTCTTCGGATTTATTGAAGAAGTCGGATACATGGCTCGTATATCATATGTATTTGATGGAACAATGTCAAAATTAGGATTGCAAGGAAAGGCCATTATGCCGTTCTTGGTGAGCTTGGGGTGTAATATTGGCGGCTCATCTGGCACAAGAGTATTAGACTCTTGGGGGCAAAGGGTAACGGCGATCGCTACATCATGGGTTGTACCTTGTTCTGCTACCTGGGGTGTTATCGGTCTAATGTGCGGGACTTTTTTTGGCGCAGGAGCAATTTTAGTCATTATTGCTCTATTTGCTGTGGCTCTCTTACACATTATGATTACTTCCAGAATATTCGGAAGAAAACTTTTACAAGAAAATGATCGGTGCGGTATGATTATGGAATTACCGCCCTACCATAAACCGAAGTGGAAAAATCTTTTCCGCTTCGTTGGGAAAAGATTAGGCGATGTATTTAAACGGGCTATGAAGATTATTGTTCTTGTTGCCGTATTCTTCTGGTTGCTCTCCTATACACCAGACGGAAACATTGCTAACAGCTTTATTTATAAAATTGGTGTTGCTATTGAGCCTATAACTATGTTTTTCGGCCTAAAGTGGCAGCTATTTATCGCATTTCTATCTTCTGGATTGGGCAAAGAAGCATCTCTTGGTGTATTAGCGGCGCTATTTGATCTCGGCTCGTCCGCCGGCAACTCTGGCGTTTGGGGCGCTATGTTTTCAAGCGGAGTTACAGATAGCGCCGCTTTGAGCGGCACACTTTTGACTATGGTGAGCAAGCCAGAAGCTCTTGCTTATATTTTTGCATTTTTCTTCAATGTGCCTTGTATTGCGGCTATGGGTAGCGCATTTCAGGAAATTCATTCTTGGAAGTGGACAATAAAGATTATCTTGTATTACATTTTTGTCGCTTTGATTTTGTCCACTATCGCATATCATATAGGATTGTTGATATTCTGAAATGTTGAATGAAATTATGGCGCTTATGCGCGCAGGGCACATGTGGAGCATTTCTGACATAGCCGAAAAGTTAAACACATCAGAAAGCCGGGTAAGAGCCGCAATCAAGTTTTTAGAACAAGCAGGATATATTAAGCGGACAAGTATGACGGGGTGTAGTGGACAGTGTAAAAACTGTCACGGTTGTGATGGCCTGGCCAATTTATCTCATCAATTATTTGTTTGGGAGATAGAAAATAAACATTAGCAAACAGAAAAACGGGCAAGGTAATCTTCCCGTCCATTCAAACTTTTAATTTCAATAGGCGTTCAAATTATTCTGCCCTATCAGGGAAAGAAAAACGCTGATACGGCAGGTAATTTGAGCGCCTTTTTTATTTTTCTGCAGCGGTTTTGAAATGAAAAAAGTCAGCCCCTCAACCCGTCCAACTTTAAAATTTTTTCCCCTTCCTTTTTCAAGATATATGATCAGCAGCATTCCTTTTTTAGTCCCGGCCATAAAAACGTCGCTTTTCACGAAGAAATAGCGACGTTTTAGTGTTGATTGGCTCTGTTTTATTATGTTTTATGAATATGCCCTTGTATAAAACCCTCTTCAAGCATCCTCCGGCACTTACTCTTTTGAGAAAAAGGTAAGGTAGCAGGAGTAAATAATGACACCGATAGTAATGAGAATAGCAATCAGACACTGTGGTTCTTTCATGTACTCCCAGGCATTAAGGAGCCATGTGCCGTGAAGCATCTCCAAGGATTGTATTACTCTAAGGCAGTACAATTCGGCTGAAAGAAACAATAAACCTAAAATAATGCCACTAATTCCTAAATGTTTTTTCATAAAGAAAACTCCTCTTATACATACACCATCGCATTACTAAAACGCGCCGCACAAACCGTGCGGCGCGTTTGGTGCCTATGGCATCAGCAGCTCCAGCAGTTGCCGGATATTCTTTTTTCCGAAGGAAATCTGCTCCCCGCGGTTGACTACCAGGCAGGGCACGCTCATCACCTGATATTGTTCCCGCAAATCGGGGAAATGGTTCAGGTCATACACCTGAGCGGAAATATCAGGATGGGCCGCAGCCAGACGCTGTGCCGCCGTTACCAGCTCCGGGCACATGGTACAGGAGAGGGACACCAGCACCTGAAGCTCCACCGGCTTCCGGATAGCCCGGATGGCCGCCTCAGTATCTTCATCCAGAGCCTGGCCCGGCCCGGCCGCATTGTAAAGCCCCAGGACAAAGGAGGTAAACTCATGGCCTCCTGGCACGCCGTGAAAGGCCAGGCCTGTCCAGCTCCCATCGGAGCGGCAGATCTGGACACAGGGAAGATGCTGGACCTTAGACGGATCGCCCTGCTCCACCGACAGCTTGTCACTCTGAGCAGCCAGCTCCTGCATATAGTGCTCCAGCTCGGCGGAGACAGGTGTTTCGTCCAGGCAGAGCCGCAGAATCAGTGGGGAAGCCATCCGTTCAAATACCGTTTGGAGCTGGGAGAGCATTTCCCCGGTAAACAGACTGTCGTTCGTCTGCGTCTTGGTCTCCGGTTCCGGCGTCCGACTCTTGGGAGCCTGGGGCCGCAGACCGGTTTTCTGCTGCATGGCAGCGCACAGCCGCTCCAGCTCGGTGGCGGCCAGAGCGCCGTCGCCCACAGCGGTGACCACCTGGCGCAGAGGCTTGACACACACATCACCGGCGGCATACAGACCATCCGCCGTGGTTTTCTGGCTGCGGTCGGTAAGGACATAGCCCTGTCCGTCCAGCTCAGCCAGACCACGAACCAGCTCAGTGGCCGGCTCGTACCCGGCGAACACGAACACGCCAAAAGTTTCCCCGTCCGCTGCCTGATGCTCCGTCTCCTCTCCGGTTTTGGTGTTGCGCATCCGGATGCTGCGCAGCGCAGTATCTCCGGAAACCTCCTCCACCACCGTATTGGTGAGAATGGTGATCTTCTCATGGTTCCGGGCAGCGTCCGCCGTGGCCTGGGCACAGGTAAAATCATCTCCCCGGATAAGGATGGTCACATGCCGGGCGTACTTGGTGAGAAACACGCTCTCCTCCGCTGCGGCAAAGCCGCCGCCCACCACAAAGACATCCTTTCCGGTGAAAAACTCTCCGTCGCAGGTAGCGCAGTAGGCCACGCCCCGGCCCCGGAACTGCTCCTCACCCCGGAATCCCACCATGCGGGGATGGGCGCCGGTGGCCAGCAGCACACCGAAGCAGCTCAGCGCCCCACGGCTGGTGCGGACGGTTTTCACATCGCCCTCCAGCTCCAGGCCGGTGACCTCTGCCAGCAGGAATTCCGCGCCGAAGCGTTCCGCCTGTCTGCGCATGGTCTCGGTCAGTTCGGCACCGCTGGTGCGCTCCACGCCGGGGTAGTTGACCACCTCCGAGGTAATGGTGATCTGTCCGCCGAAGCGTTCCTGTTCTACCACCACCACACGATAACGGGCACGGGCCAGGTAGAGGGCCGCAGTCAGTCCCGCCGGGCCTCCGCCGATGACCACTACGTCATAGAGATGTTCCATCTGTTCCATGGCTTACAGCTGGCCAACCAGATCCAGGCTGGGCTTCAGGGTCTCGGCGCCGGGCTGCCACTTGGCGGGACAAACCTCGTCCCCATGCTCCGCTACAAACTGGCAGGCCTGGACCTTCCGCAGCAGCTCGTCGGCATTGCGGCCCACGTTGCCGGCGTTGACCTCATAGGCCACGATCTTCCCCTCCGGGTTCACGATAAAGCTGCCACGCTCTGCCAGGCCGTCGGCTTCAATGTAGACCTCAAAATCCTTGGACAGGCAATGGGTGGGATCGGCCAGCATGGGATACTGGATCTTCTGAATGCGCTCCGAGGCGTCGTGCCAGGCCTTGTGGACGAAATGAGTGTCGCAGGAGACGGCGTAGATCTCGCAGCCCACCGCCTGAAACTTCTCGTAGAGGTTGGCCAGATCCTCCAGCTCCGTGGGACAGACGAAGGTGAAGTCAGCGGGATAGAAGAAAAACACGCTCCACTTACCCAGCACATCCGCCTTGCTGACAGCGCGGAAGGCGTTGTTCTGGTAGCACTGAACGGTAAAATCGGCAATTTCTTTCTGAATCAGGGACATAGGATAGTACCTCCATTCAATATTTTGTTGGTTAGCTATCGCTAACCGCAGGACAATTATACATTCCAACGGGTTATCCGTCAAGAAGAACCTCAAGGAAGTCGTTCCTCTCTGCCTCTCTATTTACATCCAAGAAGCATTGACCGGACGATCAAAAGTCTTCTCCATCCCGAAAAAGACAGTTTATACAGTGGGAGCGATATTCCTGGTGTCGGCTAATGTATTGGTTTCCCCACTCGCTGAACTGCTCTAGTAAATCAAGAAGGGTTTTGCCATTGTTCGTCAGCTGATACTCCACGCGCACCGGAACTTCGTTGTACTGCCGTCGACTAACAATTCCGTATTCCTCAAGATGCTTGAGGGATTGGGACAGCATCACATTGGTGATACCCGGAACACCCCTCTTAATCTGATTATAGCGTAGCGGCTTTCCATCTTTTAATAGGCAAATAATACTCAAACGCCATTTTCCACCCACCACATCCATGACCAGGCGCAATGGACAAATCTCAGACTGCTCTGTGTTCATGTGCTGGACCTCCTCAGGTAAGAAAAAGTATACCATGTACAAAAAAACTGCGTTATTGATAAAGTGCTTGAGCGCTGTATAATAAAAAAAAGTACATAAATTATACCAGGTATTTAGAACTTATCAAGGAGGTTTCTCATGCGACTGGCTATTGTATACGATACTAAGACCGGAAACACCGCCAAGATGGCAGAATATCTCATCGAAGGCTTTACTGCTGTGGACGGCGCGGAAGCAAAGGCCTTCCCCATTACCGCAGTGGATGAGGAGTATGTGAAAGAAAGCGATGCCCTCATCGTCGGCACGCCGACCTATAACGGCTACCTGACCGCTCGGATGAAGGCCTGGCTGGAGAGCGCGCCTGCCAAGTTGAATGTTGCGGGCAAGCTGGGCGGTGCCTACGCTACCGCCGCCTTTATTCATGGCGGTGGAGATCTGGCTATCCAGTGCATCCTCACGCATCTTCTGGTGGACGGCATGATGGTGTACTCCAGCGGACAGGCTAAGGGAATGCCCGTCATCCATCTGGGGCCGGTGGCTATCGCTCCGGATCTGGATGCTTTTGCAGACCTGTTCCGCATCTATGGCAAGCGTATGGCCGAGCAGGTTGCGTGCATCGTCTAAAGCGCCAGTTATAGAGAAAGGCATTTCTTTGCAGGAGGATCCATTTGTGATCTCCGGATCCTTTCATGACCAAAGATACTGAATACTATAAAATTTCCCTAGTAGACGGATGGGGCGTTTAAGCACTTTTTGCTCGATTAAAAGCGAAATTAGGAGCGTCATCGTTGGATCAAAATATCCGACGATGACGCTCCTATTGTCAGTCTGAGGAATTAAATTGTCCCATAAGCCATTTATTTTCGTATCATAAGGATATCTTGGGTTCCGGAAGAGAGCTGCTCGGTGCGGCTCTCAATTTTGTTTAACCCTGCCGCCCGGTTGTCGTTTCCACCTCTCCGGCCCGCACAGCCAAATCCATACCGTTGAGGAAGTAGGGCAGATCGCCCTTCATCATATCCCAGTGGCCAGTGGGATCCTCCGCACCCCCCTCGGATACCACCAGAGGCACAGTAGAGCAAGCGAAATGGAACTTTCCATGACACTCCCATTGGCACTGTACGGTTTCACAGACAGACTAAGGATAAATATAGAAATTTATAATCTTCTTCCCTATGTGCGCTCAGAAATATACTCGGTGATGCATCTTACATGTTCCTCCAATCGAAACAGCAGGGCAAGGTGTCCTCCGGTCAGATTGGTAACGACAGTGGGGTTTGGCATCACGGCAATCAGGGCGTCCTTGCAGTCCTGTGTGAATGTGGTATCGTCTTCGGACAACATCAGCAAAACCCTGTTGTCCCATGGGACGAAGGTCTCCTTCGTCATTCCTAAATGGTTTTGTGTGTCGATCAGCAGGTCTATCATGTGGCGTTCATATTCTTTTGTCAGAAGTTCCATCACGATGCCGCATAATTCTTCCATGACCACTTGTTCCTGCGAGGTCAAGCCACTTTTTTTCTGATCCATAACCATCCGTCTGATGGATTGTTTGACCGCGGAAAGGGGTAGGATCGAGAGCAGCTTTTTGAATTTCTCCTGGCTTTTGATCATGTTCATCAGATGGGCATGGGCAGAAGGACTCATGTCTTGGGAAAGAGAGCAGGTGTTGGAAAGAACCAGACCTGCCACCACTTCCGGATGACAGGCGGCGAGGATCTGCGCCACAACGCCGCCAAGGGACTGACCCACCAACCAGACTTTCTCTCCAAGGTGATGCAGAAGTTCAGCCACCGCCTGCGCAAGCGCCTTGTTGTCGGCAGCGCAGATGGGATAGTCGAAGGTAAGGACAGAGAACTCCTTGGCCAGGCGATCAAAATGAAGATAAAACAGATCGGACAAACCCAGTCCTCCAGTCAGCAAAGCAATGGTCGCCTTTGCCTGTGGGTTCTTGTAGTAGCGGTAGGGAA
>UMIN01009242.1_pt1 | contig 12444 bp, 12 predicted proteins | sample 1965811 | NCBI WGS metagenome assembly UMIN01 (sample SAMEA4836123, study PRJEB28245) | human gut metagenome | biome: gut microbiome; material: fecal sample | place: Denmark | collected 2008
ACATTCTGAGTGCCGCTCTCATACCGTTCCGGCGGCTCCTCTGGCTGCTGGAGGTTTCTGGACTGGGTGCCGGTTCCCCCTTCCACCAGGGTGTCCAGAAGTTCTTCCGGCTCCCGCAGCAAAAGCAGTCCTGTACCCATGGGACCGTAAAGCCCCTTGTGTCCGGCGCAGCACAGGTAATCGATGCCGCTTTCCTCCATGTGGATGGGGATGAGTCCCGCTCCTTGAGCGGCGTCCACACAGAGTTTTACACCATACTGGTGGACCAAAGCGGCGATTCGCTCTACCGGCACCCGGATACCAAACACGTTGGAGGCCATAGTACACACCGCCAGCTTGGTCTTGGGCCCCATAGCCTGACGGAATGCTTCCAAGGTGGCGTCACTGTCACCGGGAGTCACTTTGGCCACCGTATAGGCAACGCCCCGGCTGGCCAAGGCCGCCAAGGGGCGCATCACCGCGTTGTGTTCCAGATCCGAGACCACCACGTGGTCACCGGGCTTCAACGTTCCTTTCAGCACCAGATTCAGAGCCTGGGTGCAGCTGGGCTGAAACAGCACGCACTCCGGCCCCGGAGCGCCAAAAAAATCCGCCGCTAGCTTGCGGCAGTCATACACAGCCTGTGTGGTGCGCAAACACATCCGGTAACCGCTGCGGCCAGGATTTGCCCCGTACTCCGCCAGGGCACGCTGCACCGCCTGCCGCACTCCTTGGGGTTTGGGGTAGGTGGTAGCGCTGTTGTCCAGGTAAATCATGGCAGGTCACCGTCCTGTTCCATACGGCGCAGCACCCGGATGTGATTTTCCCGCAAAATCCGTTCAGCGGCATCCGCTCCTTGTGGGACATAGATCCCATACCCGCAGCCGGTCTCCTGTGTTTTGGGGATGCGTTCCACATATCCCCGGATCCCGTGACGAAACAGCAGGTCACGGCCTTTCATAGCATAGGTCACAGAGCTTACCACGATCAAAGGCTTGCCCATAAGATCACCTCATTACTCTTTCACGAAATCGGTACTCAGTTCATTCTATGCGTGAAAGTCCTTCCGGTGACCACATCCCCGGGCAAAAAAAGAAGGCCCCGAAAGGAGCCTTTCTCTCACTGTTCCAACAGACACACGGCCGAAGCGGCGATCCCCTCTCCAGCGCCGGTGAATCCCAAGCCCTCCTCCGTGGTTGCCTTCACACTCACCCGGGAGACCTCTATGCCGCATGCCTTAGCCAAATTTTCTCGCATGGAAAGAATGTAGGGGGCCAGTTTCGGCCGCTGGGCAATCACCGTGGCGTCGATGTTGCCGATAGAATACCCCTTCTGCCCCAGCAAAGAGCACACCTGCTCCAGCAGAACCAGACTATCCGCTCCCTCGTAGGCAGGATCATTGTCGGGGAACAGCTTACCGATATCCCCCAAAGCAGCAGCTCCCAACAGGGCATCGGAAATGGCGTGGGCCAGCACGTCCGCGTCAGAGTGACCCAGGAGTCCCTTCTCATAGGGTACCTCTACTCCACCTAGGATCAGCTTCCGGCCTTCCACCAGCTTATGCACGTCGTATCCGTATCCAATGCGCATGGAGCGCTCCTCCTTTCCAAGATAGGCCCGGGCAGCCAAACGGTCTTCCGGGGTGGTGAGCTTGATATTTCGGTAATCCCCAGGACTGAATTTTACCCGGCCTCCCGCCGCCTCAATCAGCTGGCAGTCATCCGTATAGGAAAGTCCCGCATTTCGAGCCTTCCGGGCAGCGTAAAGATACATTTCACGCTCAAATGCCTGGGGCGACTGGACTGCCATTAGCCGGTCCCGTTCCGGAGTGGAACCCACAAAGCCTTGGCCGTCAGACAGCTTGCAGGTATCCTTGGAAGGTACCGCCGCCGTGGCGGCCCCATAAGCTACCGCGTCCTTACACACCGCATCGGCCATTTCCGGGGTGACAAAGGGGCGGGCACCGTCATGGATAATCAAATAAGAGCACTCCGGAGAAAGGGCGTCCACCCCTGCCAAAACAGAGTCCTGCCGTTCTTTTCCTCCGGGAACCACTGTCACCGGCTTGTCTGTTTTCCCTGCCAGCAGGGCCTCGATCCGCTGCCTGTCCTCTTCCCGGCAGACCACGCACAGCTCCCCCACCCAGGGGCAACCAGCCAGCACCTCGAAGGAATAGAGCAGCACCGGCTTGCCCCCAAGGTCCTCCAGCACCTTAGAAACATTTCCCCCCATACGGCTGGAATTCCCTGCCGCCACAATCACCGCGCCAAATCGTCCGTCCACTCCAATTCCTCCTTCTGCGTCATTTCTCTCCAGGAAACGCGCTTTGTTCTCATTATAGTGAGCCACCCCCGCCAAGTCAACGCTTTCCCCGGGAATTCCGTTGACACAGGGAGGAACGTCATACCTCTCCAAGCAGTTTCAGAAATGCCCCTTCCGGCAAAATGACTGGGCCTCCGTCTTTTCCCGGGAGAGCTTTGTCACCAGGTACGGCCACTACCAGATAGTCAGTTTTGTCCGTGACCTCTTTCTCCACCTTGGCCCCGGCCCGCATGACTCGCTCCGCTGCCTGGTCCCGGGAAAGAGCTTTCAATTCCCCAGCAAAGGCCAGCCTCTTTTTGTAGAAGGGATGATCGGGGATCCCAAGGTATTTGGGGCGCTTCTTCTTCTCAAACAGCCGGAGAAAATCCTCCTCCGTACCCTGGGAAAGGGCTTTTTCCCGAAGTTTTTCATAGCAGCGATAGGTGATCCAGCAGTCAGTCAAGGCCCGGTGTGCTCCCTCATAGGAGACCCCCAGAGCCTCCGCCACGTCCCCCAACCGGTGATGGGGCATCTCCGGAAGCATTTTTTTAGCAATGCGGAGATGATCCAGGGAGTCGTTACGGCAGGGCCGCCCCAGGTATTTTTGGAAGGAATCGTAGAGAAAGGCCATATCAAACCCCACATTGTGGCCCAGGATCAAGTCCTCCCCCAAAAACGCTTCCACTTGAGGCAGAGCATCCTCCGGCGGAGGGGCGTCCTCCAGCATCTCGTCTGTGATCCCCGTCAAGCCCTGGATAAAATCGTCCACGTAGCCTTCGGTCCACTCTCCTCCTCGCTGCACCTCACGCCAAGGAGGCTGGATCAAGGTGGAGAAAGTCTCCGTCACCTCTCCCCCCCGCACTCGCAGCGCTCCCACTTCAATAAGCCCGCAGGTCTCGCTGGATAGACCGGTAGTTTCCGTGTCCACTACGGTGTAGTCCCGGGGAAGGCACAATCGGCTTTCCCCTTTCCCAGGACGGTCTACTTTTGCCATAGTGCCCCTCCTTTCACACATTTTTCCCTATTGTACCTCTATCCGCCCCAAGACGCAAGGCGCAAAAAGACGCCCTCCGATCTTCCGGAAAGCGTCCGTTTTTACTGTCTAGTGATTTTTTCTCACTCCCGAAACGGCTCAACACTCACAGGACTATACCCCAACTTCCACACGATCTCTTTTAGTTCCTGGTCAGGGACCTCCTGCTTGGAGCGCACCAGAGCTGTTCCCTTGGCTAAGTCCACCTTGGCATAGAATCCTTCTTGGGAGTGAAACGCGTTTTCGATACGCTTGGCACAGTTTTGGCAGTGCATTCCCTCAATGCGCATCACTTTGGCGTAAGGGTAGTGGGATTTATCCCCGTCAGCGGGACGCACCCGTTTCACTTCATCACCCCCGGAGCCGCAGCAGCCGGTTTTCAATTTCTTCAAGTAACTACGCACCCCCAGAACGCAGATCACGCCCAGCACCAAACAGATAACGATAGTTGGCGTCATTCCTTCCATCCCATACCCCTCTTTCTGTAACTCCAGTCTTGCTGTTAGATTTATCTAACTCACAGAAAGTTTATCACTTTCCTGTGTCCCTGTCAATGTATCAAACACCAAAAGCAAAGGGACGAGGCCCACGCCCCGTCCCAACCGGCATACTTCCCACAGGAGGAAAGGAAGCATTACGCCAGTGCTTTCCCCAAAGCCTGGCAGGCGGCCTCCCCGTCACTGTCGGGCGCCTCGTTGCAAATAACACCCTCACTGACCAGGTTAGCGCCGTCTCCTCGGCAGGTGTCTTCCCAGTTGCGCATCCATTCCCCGTCGCCCCATCCGTAGGAGCCGAACAGACCGAGCTTTTTCCCGGACAGTTTTTCCTCGCAGGACTGGAACATGGGCTCGAACTCCCCTTCCTCCAGCTGCTCCGCCCCCATGGAAGGGCAACCAAACGCAATGGCATCGAACTGGTCCATCAAATCGGGGGAAAATTCCGCCGCGGTAAACAGGACAGCTTCCGCTCCTGCCTCCTTGGCACCCGCGGCCACCATGGTCGCCATGGCCTCTGTGTTGCCTGTTCCGCTCCAATACACTACCGCGATCTTACTCATGATGCAAACATCCTTTCGTCATGGAAATACTTGTTGTCAAGCGGCTACGGTCAGCTGCCAAACCGTCCGTCCCTGGTTCCACAGCCGGGCGTACACCTCCCGACATTTCTTAAACCGAGCAAACCGTTTTTGCGCTTCCAGCTCGTTGCAATAGACCTTCCAACAGCCACTGCACTTGCAGTTTCGACCCTCATTTTGGATGAACCCCACCACATCTCCCAGAGGGTAGTTTAAAAAAATACCCACCTCATGAGGAAATCCCCTGCTTTCTTTCAGCCGTAACCGAAGCCGCGAAAGGGCCTCACTCACCTGAACGCTTTCGTAACCATAGGAGGCCAGAAACGCCTTCACACCTGGCTGTTCTAGATCTTGCTGCAACTGGGAGGGTCTGTAAAGGTAAAGCAATGCCCGGCCGTTCTCCCGGCGGAGTTCTGTCAGTGCAAGACCTTTTGAACCCAACACGTCATTCCACAGCTTTACTTCCGCCTCCCAACCCTCTACTAAAGGGAGGCAAAACATGCTGGCTGTTTTCAGTCCAGCTAACGTGGGGGAACCGTGATTGATGAGATACTGTTCCAACATATCAATTCACCGCCGTCCATTCTGTCAGAGCCGTCCGAAGCGCTGTGGCGCTGCTAGTGTGGACTCTTGCCACAGGGATCTGATTCTTTTTGGCCTCCTGCGTCACACTGATCACCATCTTGTGGGACACTGTGCTGATGAATAAAATCAGCAGATCCGGAGTGCCCAGCTTCCGTTTCAAAGACCCGTTCTCCTTGGTGAACACTTTGGCCTTGCAGCCGTGCTCCTTACAGATGCCCTCATACTGGGCTGCCATTCGTTCGTTCCCTCCTACGATCACAACGCTCATAGGTTCGCTCCTTCTATTTCAACCCATTTTTGTCTTGTAACCCGTCCTGCCGGGAAATTCCTCTCTGAGCCGCCGATCTGAGAAGAACCTCCCACGGACAGGCTGTTTTATAAAGTTAGTTCGCGCTAACAAGTGTTTTTGAAAAATGCGTCCATGAGGACGCTTCAAATCGAGTTGTTAGTTTTGACTAACTATTGCTATTGTACAGGATAATTCGCTTCTCGTCAAGGGAATTTTCGAAAAAAACTTTCCCGGGGAATTTTCGCCCCTTTCCTTTGTCAGCTTGTATCTTTGGGAAAAGAATGGTATACTAACTTTAACGGCCGGGCTTGTCCGGCACATTACAGAAACGAGGGATCGCTATGAACTGCTACTATATCATCGGCCTGCGGGTGGATCATCGTCACTCCAACGCTTTGAACCTCCAGAAAGCTCTGACTGAGTTTGGCTGCAACATCAAGCTGCGTGTTGGCCTCCATGAGACCAGCGAGAATTTCTGCTCCGATGACGGCGTCATCATGCTGCAAGCCTGCGGCGACAAGGAGACCATCGATCGGATGGTGGAAGCCTTCAATGGCCTGGAAGGCGTAACCGCCAAGCTGCTGGACCTGAACTAAGCCACAGGAATAAAAGTCTCCCCGGCGAAACGCTTGGGGAGCTTTTTTCTAGCACGGAAAGGAACATATATCATGGACACCCCATTTTCTCAGCAAACACTGGACTTTCTCTTCGAAAACCGCTTGCAGGACAGCCGCGTCTGGTTTGGAGAGCACAAAAAAGAATACCAGTCCCTGGTGATTGAACCTCTGCGCCAACTTGTGATGGACCTGACCCCCACCATGCTGGAACTGGATCCGGACTTTCAAACAGAACCCCGAGTAGATCGGACCATCTGCCGCATCTGGCGAGACACCCGCTACACCAAGGATCCTTCCCTCTACCGGGACCACATGTGGATCATCTTCAAACGGGGTGGCAGGATGCATGGCACGGATTATCCCGGAGTCTACTTTGAGATCAATCTGGACGGATTCTCCTATGGCTGCGGTTTTTATCACGCTTCCACCGCTTACATGAACAATCTGCGGGCTCGGATCTTAGCGGGAGACCAGGAATTTCAGGCTGCTCAGGAAACCTATTTAGGGCAGAAACTCTTCGCCATGGAGGGCGACTGTTTCAAACGGCCCCGGTACGGCCACCGCACTCCCGAGGAGCAGATCTGGTTGGAACGGCGAAACATTGGCTTTTCCGCGGACAGTCATGACTTTTCCATGCTCTTCTCCAAGGAACTTCCCCAAAAGCTGGCCCAAGACCTGCGTCTGCTGTTCCCAGTGTACCGATTTTTGGCCTCCACAGCCGAGGAAACTCTCCGCCAGCAGACAGAACGAGAGCTTCTCCAGCGATAACATCGTCACACATAACAAAAGACCGAGAGGAATTCCTCCCGGTCTTTTTCTTTTACATGGCTTTAAACGCGTCCAGATCGATCACTTTGCCACCGGCCAAACGGGATTCCTCCGCGGCCAGGGCAATGAAGTGGCTCTCCATGGAATGTTCCAAGGTGGTGGTGCGCTCGTTGGGCTGAGAATCGGTGAGAAGCATCTCCAGAAAATCCTGAACAATGCCGCTGTCTCCGCCGCCGTGGCCTTTCAAGTCAGATGCCAACTTGCCCACGTCAATGGTCTCCTCTTCTTTGCCAAATTCCCGCACATGGATCAGGTTGGACCTCATGTCCGCCTCGATCTCACCTTTCGTACCCATAGCCTTGAAATACCGGTAGCAGTTCTCCGTAAAGGCACACATGGTGAAGCTGACGGTGGAACCATCCTCCATAAGCAGGTTGGTTTGCTGGTGGTCTACCACGTCGTTGTCGCAGTGATAGACACAGCGGCCATAGGGCCCCTCACGGAGAGCTTTGTAGGTGCTTTCCAAGGTGTGCTCCACACTGAGCACCGAGCTGATCCAGCTGTCCCCATTTGCAAGACCTGTCTTGGGACTGGTGATATAGATTTTCTCCGCGTCAAAAGGACAAGTATCCTTTACCTTGCAGCCATCCAGACAGCGGAGTGCCGCTCCTTCTGGTGCCCGCTCCGGCTTGAAAAGCTGAGTGGTGCCAAAAGAGGAAACAGACTTGCACTTCTTCCCCAGCAGCCAAGTGAGAATGTCCATGTCGTGGCAGGACTTTTGGAGGATCATGGGGCTGGTCTGCTGAGAATTGCGCCAGTTGCCCCGGACAAAAGAATGAGCCTGATGCCAGTATCCCACGTTCTCGTTGGCACAGATGCTGACCACATCCCCAATGCGGCCGCTTTGGATCAAATCTTTCAGCATATTGTAGAACACGGTATACCGCAGCACGTGGCAAACGATGATCTTCCCAGGACATTCGGAAGCCACCTGCAGCAGTTCCCGGCACTTGGAAAGTTCCGGGGAAATGGGCTTTTCCAGCAGGATATTGTATCCCTTACGCAGCGCGGGGATAGCGTGTCCCACATGCTGCCGATCCATGGTGGAGACCACCATCACGTCGGCAAGCCGGTCACGCTCCAGCATCTCCTCGGCGCTGGAAAAACAGTTCTCCTCCGGAATGTTGTAGAGTTTTCTGGCTTTTTCCACCTTTGCCGGATCCAAATCCGCCACAGCCACCACTTTCATTTTCTCAGGAAACAGTTTTTCCATGGAGGCATAGGTGCTGCCTCGATCGCCAAAACCAGCGATGGCAAAAGTCACAGGCGCTTTCATAAAAACTCCTTCTTTCTTGTTTGTGAAATGCCGACAGGCCTCGGTCCGGCCCGCCGGAAAAAGAAAACGGGAAAGAGCCTTCCCTTTCCCGTTCCCATTCAATTTGCAAAAATATGCTTACGCGGTAACAATAGCCTCTGCGCTTTGCAGTTTCAGAAGCTCAACAGCATTCTCCCGCATCTTGTACTTCAAGATCTTACCAGCGGCGTTCATGGGGAACTCCTCCACGAAGGTCACATAGCGAGGCACCTTGTGTTTGGCCATATGGCTAAGGACGTACTCCTTGATCTCCGCCTCGGAAGAGGTCTCCCCTTCCTTCAGGATGACGCAGGCCATGATCTCTTCACCGTACTGCTCATCAGGCACGCCAATGACCTGGACGTCACGAACCTTGGGATGAGTGTAGATGAAGTCCTCGATCTCCTTGGGGTAGATATTCTCGCCGCCGCGGATAATCATGTCCTTGATTCGGCCAGTGATCTTGTAGTTGCCCTCGGGAGTGCGGCGGGCCAGGTCGCCGGGATGGAGCCAGCCGTCCTTGTCGATGGCCGCAGCGGTAGCTTCGGGCATCTTGTAGTAGCCCTTCATGATGTTGTAGCCCTTGGCCACGAATTCGCCGTCCACGTTGTCGGGCAGATCCTCGCCGGTCTCCGGGTCAACGATCTTGCACTCCACGCCGAACATGGCGCCGCCCACGGTGTTGACACGGACATCCAAAGAGTCGGTGGTCTTGGACATGGTGCAACCGGGAGAGGCCTCGGTCTGACCGTAGGTGATGCAAATCTCGGACATGTGCATCTTCTCCACCACGTCCTGCATCACCTTTACAGGACAGGGAGAACCAGCCATGATGCCGGTACGCATGTGGGAGAAATCAGTCTTTTCAAAGTCGGGATGCTCCAGCATGGCGATAAACATGGTGGGCACGCCGTGGAACGCAGTGATCTTCTCCTGGTTGATGCAGTGCAAGCCCTTCCGGGGAGAGAACGCGGTGATGGGACACATAGTGGCACCGTGGGTCATGGAAGCGGTCATGGCCAGCACCATGCCGAAGCAGTGGAACATGGGCACCTGGATCATCATCTTGTCGGCTGTGGACAGATCCATGCAGTCGCCGATGGCCTTGCCGTTGTTCACCACGTTGTAGTGGGTGAGCATAACGCCCTTGGGGAAACCGGTAGTGCCGGAGGTGTACTGCATGTTGCACACGTCGTCCTTGTGGATCTGACGGCGGCGGTTCTCCACCTCAGTGGGAGGTACGGAATCGCCCAGGCCCATGGCGTGCTCCCAAGTGTAGCAGCCCTTCTGCTGGCTGTCCACGGTGATGACGTTGCGCAGCACAGGCAGACGCTTGGAGTGGAGCTTGCCAGGCAGGCTGTCCTGAAGTTCCGGGCACAGTTCTTTAATGATGCCCACATAGTCGGAATCCTTGAAGCTGTCGATCATCACCAGAGTGTGGGTGTCGGACTGGCGCAGCAGATATTCCGCCTCGTGAATCTTATAAGCGGTGTTCACCGTGACCAGCACAGCGCCGATCTTGGTGGTGGCCCAGAAAGTGATGTACCACTGAGGCACGTTGGTGGCCCAAATAGCTACGTGATCCCCCTTCTTCACGCCCATGGCAATGAGGGCCCGAGCGAACTGGTCCACGTCATCCCGGAACTCGGAATAGGTACGGGTATAATCCAGCTCGGTGTAACGGAAGCAGAGCTGATCCGGGAACTCCTTCACCATCCGGTCCAGCACGTCGGGGAAGGTGGCATCGATCAGAGTCTCCTTGGGCCAGACATACTTGCCGGTATGAGAATGGTTATCCTGCAATTCTCCCTCTTTCATGGAAAGACCGGAGAAGTAATCGTTCATGTAGTTGGCGAACTGGGGGAATACCACGCCGGCATCGGAGAGCTCCTGAGCCCAACGCTTCACCCATTCCAGGGAGATGTACCCGTCATAGCCAATATCTACCAGGGCGTCCAGCATTTCAGTGATGGGCAGGTCGCCCTCACCCATCATGCGGTACTGCACCTTGTCGTCCACCATAACGCTGTCCTTTACATGGACATACTTGATGTAGGAACCCAGGTTGGCCACGGTCTCACGGGGAGACTCGCCGCCGTACCGGTAGGGATGGTGCATATCCCACAGAGCCGCCACAGAGGGCAGATCCACTTTTTCCAGCAGAGCCCGGAGACGCTTGGTGTCGGAGTAGACACCGTTGGTCTCCACCAGCAGGCACACGCCGAATCCCTGAGCGATGGTGCCCAGCAGCTTCAAAGCGTCCGCCACGAAATCGTCATCCACTTCTCCTTCCGGACGGGGATACCGGTCGCCCAGCACGCGGATGTAAGGAGTGCCCAGCTTTTTCGCCAGGACGATGTACTGGGTAATTTCAGAGATATTCTTGTCGAAGTCCTCTTTGTATTTTAGACCGCAGCCGGAAGCCAGGCAAGGAATCTCCAGGCCTAGGGACCGCAGCTTCTCTACGGTCTTGGGCAGCTGGGCATCCGTAAAGGGCCGAGCGTTCACGGCGAAAATTTCCTCCCCTAGCCCGCGAACCTCAATGCCTCCAAAGCCTAGGTCTTTGGCCATGGAATAAATGTCGGTCCATGTAAAATCAGGGCAAGCCAGGGTTGAAAAACTGATCTTCATACAAAAATCCACCTCGTCTTTTTTTGATAGTATACTGTATTATTATACAGCGCCCTCCTGTCAGAGACAAGAGGACGCTGAAGATTCGGTTATATATCTAATTTTACCTCTTTAAAGTGGAAATAAATCAGAAAAATACGCTAGTTTTGACAGGCTTTTTCTCATTATTTCCGGTGGGTACGTCCAATATCCTTGCGATACATGGCACCCTCAAAGGAGATTTTCTCCACACCTGCATAAGCCAGATCCAGGGCCTCATCCAGGGTATTTCCCAGTGCGGTGATCCCCAGAACCCGGCCGCCGTTAGTGAGAAATTTTCCATTTTCCCACTTGGTACCAGCATGATATACGGTAACGCCTTCCGCCTGGCCGTTCTCATCCAAGCCTTGGATCTCGATCCCCTTGGGATAGCTTCCGGGATAGCCGCCGCTGGCCATGACCACACAGGCGCTGGCCTTCTCACTCCAGTGGATGTCCACCTGAGACAGGCGTTCCTCAGCCACAGCTTTCACGATCTCAGCAAAGTCGGTCTCCAGCCGAGGCAGCACCACCTGGGTCTCCGGGTCGCCGAACCGGGAATTGTACTCGATAACCTTGGGCCCCTGAGGCGTGAGCATCAAGCCAAAATACAGACAGCCCTTGAAAGGACGGCCCTCAGCGTTCATAGCGTTCATGGTTGGCAGGAAGATCTTCTCCATGCACTCCTTTGCCACCTCTTCCGTGTAGAAGGGGTTGGGGCTGATGGTGCCCATACCGCCAGTGTTGGGGCCCTTATCCCCGTCATAAGCCCGCTTGTGGTCCATGGAAGACACCATGGGACACATGGTTTTGCCGTCGGTAAATGCCAGCACAGAAACCTCCGGACCAGTGAGGAATTCCTCCACTACTACCTGGCTTCCGGACTCGCCGAAAATCTTATCCTCCATGATGGAGTGCAGGCCGGCCTTAGCCTCCTCTTCGTTCTGAGCAATGATCACGCCCTTGCCCAGAGCCAGGCCGTCAGCCTTGATGACCGCAGGATATGTCCCCTGGGCCTTGATGTACTCCAAAGCCGCGGCGGGATCGGAGAACACCTCGTATCCCGCGGTGGGGATGTTATATTTTTTCATCAGGTTCTTGGAGAACACCTTGCTGCTCTCGATCTCCGCGGCCTTGGCGCTGGGGCCAAAGCACAGGAATCCTGCAGCTTCCAAATGGTCCACCATACCAGCAGCCAGAGGATCGTCAGGAGCCACGAACACCAAGTCCACAGCTTTTTCCTTAGCAAGAGCCAGCATGCCATCCTTGTCCATCACGTTCACCGGGAAGCACTCAGCGTCCCGGGAAATGCCCCCGTTGCCGGGAGCACAGTAGAGGGCCTCCACCTGGGGACTCTCCTTCAGCTTGCGGACGATGGCGTGTTCCCGGCCGCCGCTGCCGATCACTAGAATCTTCATAGGATTTCCTTCCTTTCTCTCGTTACAAGACCCGCCACACATGGCTGAGGGTGGGACAAGTCAGTTCCGCCCCTGCCCCTTTGCCGTGAACCTGTACGGTATGCCATCCGGCTTCTTTAGCCCTATTCAGCTCTTCAGGGTCGCCGCTGACAAACCAGACGCTCTGTGGAAAATGGGCAGCCAACTCTGCTCTCCGGAAAATCCCGTCCCCCGTGCTTCCCGCCAGCTCTACCCTGCCAGAGACCACTCGATCCCGGAAAAAAGGTTCCAGACACAGGCCAGGCAACAGTGCCGACACCTGGGGGAAATCCCAAGCCAGCAGGTAGTTTCGGAAGCCTTTATAGGCGCACAAGGCCAATGTGGCGGCCGCGTCGGG
>UMIN01047573.1_pt1 | contig 12364 bp, 10 predicted proteins | sample 1965811 | NCBI WGS metagenome assembly UMIN01 (sample SAMEA4836123, study PRJEB28245) | human gut metagenome | biome: gut microbiome; material: fecal sample | place: Denmark | collected 2008
GATGAGCGCCACACTCGGCAACGTCGACGCGATCGCCGACAAGCTGGAGGACATGACCGACACTGACGTGGACGTGATCGCCGACGCGCCGCGCCCGGTGCCGCTCACTTACGAGTACACGCTCGATCCGCTGGAGAAGACCGTCGAACTGGCGTTCCGCAAGGGCGAGACGCCGATCTACGTCGTGCATTTCTCGCAGGATGCGGCGCTCGACACCGCGCAGTCGCTCGCCTCGACCGGCGTGTCCAGCAAGGAGCAGCGACAGGCCATCGCCGAGGCCATCAAGGGTGTGAAGTTCACGACCGCGTTCGGCAAGATACTGCAACGGCTGTTGCGTACCGGCGTCGGCATCCACCATGCCGGCATGCTGCCGCGATATCGTCGTCTCGTCGAGCAGCTTGCGCAGCAGGGGCTGTTGCCGGTCATCTGCGGCACCGATACGCTGGGAGTCGGCATCAACGTGCCGATCCATTCGGTCGTGCTGACCGCGCTGACGAAGTTCGACGGCACCAAGATGCGTCGCCTGCGCGCCCGCGAGTTCCATCAGATCGCCGGCCGCGCCGGCCGCATGGGCTTCGACACGGAGGGACTGGTCGTCGCCGAGGCGCCCGAATACGAGATCGAAAACGCCAAGGCCGTCGTCAAGGCCGGGAACGATCCGAAGAAACTCAAGAAAGTCAAGCGCAAGAAGGCGCCGGAAGGGTTCGTCACGTGGAACCAGAGCACGTTCGACAAGTTGATTGACGCCGCGCCGGAAACACTCGTCCCGCACATGAAGATCACTCATTCGATGGTGCTCAACGAGGTCACGCAGGGCGGTGACGCGCGCCGGCGCGTCGACGAGCTGATCGACGACTCCGCGCAGACGCCGGACCAGAAGGAGCATCTGCATGAACGTGCCGACGAGATATTCCAGACCCTGTTCGACACGAAGGTGATCGAGACCGAAGAGCGCGACGACGGTGGGCTTGACTACTTCCTCGACGTGGACATGCCCGACGATTTCGCGCTCGACCAGCCGCTCAGCCCGTTCCTGCTCGCCGCGCTGGAACTGCTCGACCCTGAATCCGACATGTACGCGCTTGACGTGATTTCCATGGTCGAGGCCACACTCGAAGACCCCAAGCAGGTGCTGCGCGCGCAGGAGCGGCAGGCGCGCGACGCCGCGATGATCCGGATGAAGGAAGACGGGCTCGAATACGACGAGCGCATGGACAGGCTGCAGGAGATCACCTATCCCAAGCCGCTGGAGGACATGCTTGACGCGGCGTTCGATCAGTACCGGCACGACGTGCCGTGGGCGAACGACTACTGGCTGAGCCCCAAATCCGTGGTACGCGACATGGTCGAGACCGCCTCCGACTTCACCGGATACATCTCGCGGTACAACATCGCCCGCTCGGAGGGCACGCTGTTGCGCTACCTGTCCGACGCCTACCGGGCGCTCGCCCGCACCGTACCGGACGACAAGCTCGACGATCAGCTGCGCGACGTGATCTCATGGCTGCGCGTGGTCGTGCGTTCGATCGACTCCAGTCTGGTGGATGAATGGGAGAACGCCGGCGCGTCCGATGATGCCTCGCAGGCGGCCGCCAGTCTGGCCGCGCCGGGCGCGAAGGCCGCGGTGGTGGAGGACCGGCGCGGGCTCACCGTGCTGATCCGCAACGCGCTGTTCCACCGCGTGCAGCTCATGGACCTTGACAAGCCCGAGGCGCTCGGCGCTCTCGACAAGGAGTGGGGCTACGGCGTGCATGAGTGGGAGGACGCGCTCGACGACTTCTACGACGAACACGAGTACGTGAACACCGACGCCGAGGCGCGTTCGGCCGAGCTGTTCATGCTCGACGAGAAGCACGAGAACGATGAGCACAGCTGGCACGTGCGCCAGATCATCGACGACTCCGACGGCGACCACGACTGGGCCATCACCGGCATCATCGACCTGGACGCGACGCAATCCAGCGGCGAAGTCGTCTTCTTCGACTACGCCGTCACCAACGACTGACGCCGCCAGCACCCGCCAGCGGGGGCTGGCGCGAAGCGGCTGGGGGTGGTACGTCCGGTATCGAACCTATGTTCGATGCCGTGTTGTAGAGTGTAGGCATGACTGAGAATGATCTGTTCGGGGCGGCGGATGTGCCCGACGATATGACGCGACCGTTGGCCGTGCGCATGCGGCCTCGGACGGTCGACGAGGTGTTGGGGCAGTCCCATGTGCTGGGGAAGGGCTCCCCATTGCGGCGTCTGGCGAATCCCTCGTCCAAGGGGTCGCTGACCGCGCCGAGCTCCATCATCATGTTCGGACCTCCCGGCGTGGGCAAGACCACGCTGGCGACCATCGTCGCCCGTCAGTCGGGGCGCGCGTTCGAGGAGCTGTCGGCGGTGACATCGGGGGTGAAGGACGTGCGCGACGTGCTCGCCCGCGCGCGGCGCAGACTCGTCGGCGACGGCACGGAGACAGTCCTGTTCATCGACGAGGTGCATCGTTTCTCCAAATCGCAGCAGGACGCGCTGCTGCCCGCCGTCGAGAACCGTGACGTCACCTTCATCGGCGCGACCACCGAGAATCCGAGCTTCTCCGTCATCAAACCATTGCTGTCACGTTCCGTCGTCGTCAAACTCGAATCGTTGGAACCGTCCGATCTCGCCACGCTCATCGCACGCGCGGTGGAAGACAAGCGCGGATTGAACGGCGAAGTCAAAATCGACGATGCGGCGGTCAACGAGATCATCCGCATGGCCGGCGGTGACGCCCGCAAGACGCTGACGATCCTCGAAGCCGCTGCAGGTGCCGTCACCGGAGACAAGGCCCGCAAAAAAGGCGCGCGGCGCCCGACCATCACGCCGGATGTGGTCTCGCAGGTCATGGACGCCGCCACCGTGCGCTACGACAAGGACGGCGACGACCATTACGACGTCATCTCCGCATTCATCAAATCGATGCGCGGCTCCGACCCGGATGCCGCGATACACTACCTCGCACGCATGCTGCGAGCGGGCGAGGATCCGCGGTTCATCGCCCGTCGCATCATGATCGCCGCCAGCGAGGAGGTCGGCATGGCCGCGCCGCAGATACTGCAGGTCACCGTCGCCGCCGCACAGGCCGTCGCGATGATCGGCATGCCCGAAGCGCGCATCATCCTCGCCGAGGCGACCATCGCCGTCGCCACCGCACCCAAATCGAACGCCAGCTACAACGCCATCAACCAGGCGCTCGCCGACGTGGACGCCGGGCTCATCGGCCAGGTGCCGCTATACCTGCGCAACGCGCCGACCGCGTTGATGAAAAGCTGGGGCAACCATGACGGCTATCGGTACGCGCACGACTGGCCGGGTGCCGTCGCGCCGCAGGAATACCTGCCCGAGGAGCTGCGCGGCCGCGAGTACTATCATCCCAACGACCGCGGATACGAGCACGAGGTCAGCCAGCGCTTGGACAAAGTCCGCTCCATCCTGCACAGTGAAACCGCGCCGGACGGCTATACCGAGTCCAAAGAGCAGAACGGATAAATCGCCCCGCCCGGCGGGGTTGCCGAGCGGTAGCGAGGCTGGGAGTGGTTCATCGCAACCGCCACTCCGCCCTCGTCCGGCAATCCGTTACACTGTAATGTGGCCTGACGCAGTGTGGGTATCGTAAGGGCAGTCCGGAAACAACTGGCGTCGGTCTGAATGGATTTCATCACATGACCTCAACCTCGCAGGAGCGCATCCCCAAGCGTCTGATCGGCGCCATCGTTGCCGTGGGCTCGCTGGCATTCATCGGCATCCTCACCGAAACGGTGATGACCGTGCTGTTCCCGGAACTCATGACCGAATTCGGCGTGAACACCGCCACCGTGCAATGGATCACCACCGTGTATCTGCTGGTGGTCGCGGCCACGATGCCGCTGTCGTCGTTCCTGAACCGCCGCTTCCGGCTGAAGTCCCTGTTCATCGCGGCTGTGGTCCTCGCCGTGACCGGTTCGGCGATCATGATCGTCGGCCACACCTTCCCGGTCATCCTGCTCGCCCGCGTGATCCAAGGCATCGGCTCGGGCGTGGCGACGCCGCTGATGATGAACATCATCCTCGAACAGTCACCCCGCAGCAAGGTCGGCCGCCTCATGGGCGTAGGTTCGCTGGTGATCACGGTCGCCCCGGCCATCGGCCCCACCGTCGGCGGCGCAGTGTCGAGTGTTTTGCCGTGGCGTGCCATCTTCGTCATCGCCATTCCGATCGTGCTGTTGGTCTCCCTGCCGCTCGGACTGCACTGCATCGAGCAGAAACGCCCCACCGAGGACGCGCGGCTCAACCCAGTGCAGTTCGTGGCGATAGTGCTCGCCCTGAGCGGCATGATCTTGGCGCTCAACCAGATGGGCGTCGCGGTCAGCGCTGCGGTCAACGGCTCTTCGGCGACACGTCCCGTCATCATCACCGTCGTGAGCCTGGTCGTCGGTGTGGGCTCCCTGGTGTTCTTCGGCTGGTCATCCAGCCGCTCGTTCTCGCCGCTGATTCGTCTGGGATGGCTACGAGACCGTGTCGTCCAGCTTCATCTACTCGCGTACCTGATTCTGCCGATCGTCGGCATCGGATTCGGATACGTCATCACCAATCTGGCCCAGATGTCGCTTGGCACCAGCGCGTTCCACGCCGGCGTCCTCGTGCTGCCGGGCGCTCTGGTCGGTGCGTTCTTCGCGCCCGTCGGAGGCATGCTGTATGACAAATTCGGCCCGACGAAGCCGATTCTTTCGGCGATTTCGGTGGCCACGTTCGGACCGATCCTGCTGCTGGCATTCTCCATGCGGTTGACGCCTGCGCTGCTCGCCGGCTTCTACTTCATTTTCGGGCTGTGCTATGCGCTGGGATTCTCCAACATCATGACCAGTGCGCTGAGCGGCATCGACCACGCGTTCATGCCGGATGGCAATGCCGTGTTCAATACCGCATTGCAGTTCGGCGGTGCCGTCGGCACCGCACTGTTCTCGATGATTCTCGGCGTGGCTCAGGCGGGCGCCGGCTCGGCCGAAAAGGGGAGTGCCGCGTTCCGTCACGCCACGGCCGTGGGCGGCACGTGGATGTTCGCGACGATGACGGTGATCTGCCTGATCGCGATCTGCTCGCTTGCCTGCGCGTTCCGTATCCGTGCGTCGAGAACGGCTGCTGAGCGCTGACTCCCGCTCCGGGGATGGTTCAGGTCAGAGCCATCCCACCGCCAGCAGCGCGACGACGTAGGCGACGCACGCGGCTGCGACCATTAGATCGCGTCGGCGCGCGCGCATCACTCTCCAATGGGTGCGGTGGATGCCTTCCTCGTAGCAGCGCGCGTCAAGCGCCAGACTGAGATTATCCGCGTGACGCAGCGCCGCCACAAGGATCGGCACGATGATGGCGAACAGCGCTTTGACACGAGTGGCCGGCGAACCGGTCTCGATCGTGCCGCCGCGGGCCGATTGCGCGTCGATGATCGCCTTGGTCTCGTCGCTGAGCGTCGGCAGGAACCGCAGCGCAAGACTCATCACCAGAGCCACTTCCTGCGTGTGCCAGCCGAGCTTTCTGAACGGCAACAGCAGGGAGCCGAACGCATCCGTCATCGCGGTGGGGGTCGTCGTCGCAAGGAACACGGCACCCAGGATGATCACCAGCGCGAGACGGCACGAATACAGCACCGCGACCATGAGCCCGCCGGTGGTGATCGGCAGCGGGCCGATATGCGCAAGCGTCTCGCCGGAGCGGGCGAAGAACATGTTCACCAGGCCCATCACCGCGAATACGATCAGGAACACGCGCACGGAAGACAGCAAACGCAGCGGATGCAGCCGGGCGGCCGCCACGACGCATGCGGTCAGGACGGCGCCCATCGCCAGCTGCGCCGGCCCGGTGATGACGAATGCGGTGAACATCAACGTCAGGAACGTCACCATCTTCGCGCGCGGATCCAGGGACGCTACGAATGACGGACGGTTCCTGGATTCGTCTTCAATGGACTCGATGCCGGCTTTGCCGGCGTTCGTGGAAGACTCGGTGGCGTCGCCGACGCTGGTGTCTTCGTCGTCTCCGGTGCCGCAACCATCGCCTTCGCCGTCGCCATTATGCGATCCTATGGTGATGATGCGGTCCGCGCAGTGCTCGGCCTCGTCGATGGAATGCGTGATGATGAGCACCGCCACGCCCTGACTTTTCAGGGAACCCAGCAGCGCGTGGATGCGGGAGACCGCCGATTCGTCCAGACTGGCGGTCGGCTCGTCCATGATGAGCACACGAGGGCGGCATGCGATGACGCCCGCGATGGCGACGAGCCGCTGCTGCCCGCCCGACAGGTTGAACGGAGAACGGTCGGCGAGATGCTCGATATGCAGCATCCGCAGCGCCTCCTCTACGCGGGTGGCCACCTCCAACTCGCTCAGATGCTGGTTGCGTGGGCCGTACGCCACATCCTCGGCGACGGTGTCAGCGAACAGCTGACGCTCCGGATGCTGCATGACATAGCCGACGTTGCGCCGCAGGGCCGCGCGTTCTTTTCGGGTGAGTGCGCGAGGCCGTTTCCCGTGTTTCGACGACGCGACCGGCAATCCGGCCACGGTGATCGATCCGGCGGACGGGCGGTCCAAGGCGCACAGCAGACGTGCGAGCGTGGTCTTGCCGGCACCGTTGGCACCCATCAGCGCCACGATTTCGCCTTCGGCGACGCGCAGAGAAAGATTCTCGAAAACCGGGGCGTCGCCATCGTCATAACGATATGACAGGCCGGATACTGCGATGGCGTCGGATGCTGAGCCTGTAGGTGGAATGGGTGATACGTCCGACTTGGTAGACGCCGGTTTTACGGGTTGTCCGGATTTCGCTGGTTGCGCGGGCGACGCGGCCGCGGTGGAACCTCCGGGCTCCTCAGCTGCCGACTCCGTGGAGCCCGCAGCGTCAGTCGCGTCAGCGTGGCTCCGCGCAATCACTTGCTTCGCCGCAATCGCTTCGACCTGCGTGAGCAGTCCGCCGTCTATGCGAAGTACGCGGTCGGCGTGCATGGTCTCGTCATGATGATGCGTGACCAGCACGATCGTCGTGCCACGCCGTTGCAGCATGTCGAGGATGCGCATCACCTCGATCCGCGCGTCGGGATCCAGCATCGCGGTCGGTTCGTCGAGCACCAGCATGCGCGGGTTCATCGCCAGCATTCCGGCGATGGCGATACGCTGCTGCTGGCCGCCGCTCATGCGCGTCGGATCCGCGTGGCGGAACCCCGCCATATCCACCGATTGCAGGGATTCGTCGATGCGCCCGCCGATGTCGTCCCGAGCCACGCCGAGGTTTTCCGGGCCGAATGCCACATCATCCTCGACGATGGTGGTGACGATCTGATCCTCCGGATTCTGGAACACCGTGCCGATGCCATGCCGGGCATCGCGGTATTCGCTCGGATTCGCTGAAGCGGTCTCGCCGTCGAAGACATGATGGCCCAGCAGCGTCATATCGCCGCCGTCCGGGGCTGCGAGACCGGCGATCAGACGCGCCAGAGTGGATTTGCCGGAGCCGTTGGGGCCCACCAGACACAGCCGCTCCCCGCTGCGGATGGTCAGGTCGATGCCGTCAAGCACCCATGTGACGCCGTTGTCATAGCTGAATCGCACATGCTCAAGTCGTGCGGCGGGAACCATGCTGTTCATATCATCCATTCACAAAACATCGTGGTCAATCCATATCATAGAGGCCATTGTCACCGCTGACGGATGCAGCCCGCCAGAGAGGTCATCACCCGGACTGTCGGAAATAAGCCTCGTGCGATGACCCTTTTGGCGGGCTGCCCTAGGCGGCGACTTCGCGCCGCGTCATGTCAGCGATTCAGCAGGTTCGAAATCGGCTTGTACACCAGGAACGTGACCACGCCGTGAATCACGAACTTGATCAGGTTGAACGGCAGCAGTGCGGGAACGATGATGGCCGCCACCTCGGAGACCGGCCAGCCGGTGTAGATCGGCGTGATGACCAGATTGCCGGCGATGGCCGCGACCAAGGCCAGCAGGGCACCGACGACCAAACCGATGACAGCGCCCTTGCGCGTGTGCACGTGGCGATAGATGAGCGCCGCCGGCACCGACAGCGTCAAGGCCACCAGCACGGCCATCAGCGTGCCCCACGGGTCCATGAACACGTGCGGTACGAAGCCGAGCACACTGACGATCGCGGCTGCGGCCGGGCCGTACGCGAAGCCGGCGATCAGGCACACGATGCCGGACGGGTCGTATTTGAGGAACGAGAACGCCGGGTTCGGCAGGATCGGGAACGAGATGAAGCTGGTCGCCATCGCCAGCGCCACGAACAGCGCGTACATGGCGATGCGGCGGGTCGACCAGCGGCCGGAATCGGCGACGCCGGTCGAATGCGCCAAATCCGGGCGCGTCGGCTTGGCCGCGTTCGACGAATCTGCTGAATTGGGTTGCGAAGATACACTCATGGTGAGCTCCGTTTCTTCCATCCGGACTTTGACCGTTGGCTCCGGACTCCCACCGGATCAGCCGCTTGCGCGGGTCGCGGGCTGCCGCGGCCGCCGTTATGAATCCCGGCTCCGCAGGTCACCGCCAGTAAGGAATTGCACCTTCCCTGAAACTTGCTTGACCATGTATACGCCGGGGTGTGGATGATTGACGTAACGTTGCCCACATAGCGAACATGAGGCATCCATGCGCGTAGGTGGCCCCATCCACTACGTTGTGCCGGTTTTCGCGCTGTATACCGGCGCAATTGCCCATTTCGACACGATTTCGTTATACAATTTCGCGTACAGCCACTATGACGTGCGTGTCGCACACCATCCAACAGGAGGTCATGATGATTGATACCGCTCAAGCGTTTGGCGTGGATATCGGCGGATCCGGTATCAAGGCCGCTCCGGTCGACCTGAACAAGGGGGAGTTCGCCGAGCCCAGGCTGAAGATCCTCACCCCGTCCGAGTCCACCCCGCAGGCGATCGGATCGGTGCTGCGCAAGCAGCTCGAACATTTCGAGGTTCCGGAGACGGCTCCGGTCGGCATCTCTTTCCCCGCTCCGGTCAAGCCCGGCCAGAAGCTGAATTGGATCGCCAACCTCGACCAGTCGTGGGTAGGCGTCGACATCACCGAGGCGCTGTCCGAGGAGTGCGGCCGTCCGGTCACGGTCGTCAATGACGCCGATGCCGCCGGCTTGGCGGAACAGCAGTTCGGCGCGGCCAAGGGTCAGGAGGGTCTGGTCGTCGTGACCACGCTCGGTACCGGCATCGGCACGGCGCTGATCTATGACGGCGTGCTCATCCCGAACACCGAGCTCGGCCACATCGAGCTGGAGGGCGGCAAGGGCGACGCCGAGCGCTACGCATCCTCCGCGGTGCGCGAGCGCAAGGAGCTCAGCTACAAGAAGTGGGCCAAGCGTCTGACCAAGTACTACAGCCTGATCGAAAAGTACTTCAGCCCCTCGCTGATCGTCATCGGCGGTGGCGTGAGCCGCAAGAGCGACAACTTCGTGCCGTTCATCGACATCGATACGCCGATCGTCCCCGCGAAGCTGCGCAACGAGGCCGGCATCATCGGTGCCGCCTACTACGCCAGCACCAAGTAGCGCAGAGGACACAGGCACATACATTCGCACGCCACATCTTGGCCGACCATCGTCCCGGCAATGCAGGACGCATGGTCGCGGTAGGGTAGTGGCGTGCGTTTTTCTTCCCGAGTAGATCTGAGCGAGCCCAATCCCATAGCCGCAGCCGAGACACATTGCCGGCGCGAAGGCATGCCCCTGGGCAAGCTCAACGATTCCAATCCCACACGTCACGGACTTGCACCGGCACTGGTGCCGGGCACGTACACCGCCGACCCGAGAGGCCCGCGACCCGCACGGGAGGCGCTGGCCTCCTTCCTGACCGAGCTTCACCGGGGCGCCGAAGGTGCCGGCACCGCGCCGGCGGCGGATCCGAATCGCCTCTATCTGCTGAGTTCCACGTCACAGGCGTACTCGTGGCTCATGAAGCTGCTGTGTGACGCGGGCGATGCGGTGCTCGCCCCCAAGCCGGGGTATCCGCTGATCGAATCCATCGCCCGCCTGGAATGCGTCGACACTATCGAATACCAGCTGCGTTTCGACGGGTCATGGTACATCGACGTCGCCGAGTTGCGCGCGCTGCTGGACGGGCCGCAGGGGGCGCGTATACGCGCTTTGGTGCTCATCAACCCCAACAATCCGACCGGGTCCTACGTCAAGGCGGGGGAGCGCGAGCAGCTCGTCGGCCTGTGCCGCGAGCGCGGTGTCGCCATCATCGCCGACGAGGTGTTCTACGATTACGCGCTGGAGCCGTTCCCCGGCAATGCGCGGCTCGCCGGCGAGGCGGGGGCGCTGACGTTCGCGTTGGACGGGTTCTCGAAGATGCTCGCCGCGCCCCATGCCAAGGTCGGCTGGATTCAGGTGTCGGGGCCTGAGACGGACGTTCGCGAGGCCATTCGTCGGCTGGATGTCATCGCCGACGACTACCTGCCGATGAGCGACATCATCGCCTCCCGCATCCCGGACCTGTTGGAGGCGGCGAAGGTCCAGACCGACCTCGTGCGCGGCCGGGTGCAGGGCAATCTCAGGGCACTGCACCGCATGCTGGAGTCCGACCCGCTCGGCGTCGTCTCCGTGCTGCGGGCCGAGGGCGGCTGGAACGTGCTGCTGCGCGTGCCGGGCGTCATCGACGAGAACGAGCTGGTGCTGCACATGATTGACGCGCATGGCGTCTCCGGCCAGCCCGGCTATTTCTTCGACATGGCCTCGAACGGCTATCTGGCCATATCGCTGCTGCCCGAACCGGACGAATTCGCGCATAACGTGCGCGTCGTGCTGGACTCGGTGGCCGAATTGCTGGGGTGATTGTCGAAGGACGCTCTCAAAACTCGCAGATACAGATTCCACGTTTTCTGCGTTTTGGCCATTTTCCGCCGTTTTCGCGTAAAAGCGGAAAACGTATCTGCGAGTTTTGAGAGCGTGCTTTCCGCTATCGTGCCACTTTGGACCGAATCAGGTCCTCATAGAACGCGGCCGCGGCGGCAGGTTCCCCGTCGAATACCACCGCGTGGTCGTCGACCACCAGCGCCCGGTCGATCGCGTACTGCGGCCGTGTGATCATGTCCACGTCATGCGTGGCGAAAATGACCTGCTTGTTGTAGCCGAACAGCGCCTTCGCCACGTGGGACGAGCCGATCTCGTCCAGGCCCTTGGTGGGCTCGTCCGCCACGATCGCCGCGGGGGAGAAGCTCAACGCGCTGGCGATGGCTAGCAGGTGCCGCTGCTCGCTGTTGAGCGAGCTGGCCGACTGCCGAGCCACGGTGCTGAGCCCGAAATGCGCGAACAGGTTGCCGACGATGGCCAGCCGCTCTGATTCGGGCACCTTGTGCTTTTTCAACGGCTGTTCGATCGCCTCGCGGATGGTCGCCGCACGGTAGTAACTGTCGGGGATCTCCTCGCGGCGGACACGCCCGACGATGTCCTCGATGCGTTTGAGATCACGCTTGACGGCGGGGCTGAGCGCGGTCTCGCCCGCGGTGATGGAGACGGATCCGCTCGTGGCGGCCAATGCTCCGTCGAGCAGCTTGAGCAGTGTGGTCTTGCCGGCGCCGTTCAGCCCGATGACCGCCACGCGCCTGTCATCGGGCGTGATCGTCAGCGATGTGGGAAGAAGCCCGACGGAACCGTCCTCATAGGTGTGTCCGGCTTGGTCCAGCGTGAAGGTCACCTGCGATGGCAAGGCTTCGTCCTTGCCGAAGAGCGAGTCAAAAAGTCCCATGACTCCTATAGTAGCGGCATCGGCGCATTCGCATCGGCCTTCTCGTCATGGCCTGCGGGCGATCGTCTTCGCGTCAGCCGAAGTCGTTGTCGAACATGTAGATGTAGTACTGGCCGTCGGGCAGCAGCTGGATGGTGTTGAAGTGGATCCAGTCCCAGCTCCCGGATGCGGCCGGATCGGATTCATCGATGCCGGAGTGGTCGGTGGAAGCCTTGTAATCGGGGAACATCTCGCCGAAGTCGACGAGCTTCGTCACCTTGCCGGTGCTCGTGTTGACCTTGATGGCCTGGTCCTGCACGGCATGGTCGGATCGTGTCAGGTCGGTGGCGAGGGAGACGATGTTGCCGTCATCGTCGAGCGCGTAGTCGTGGTGGAGGATGAACCGGTCACCCAGGTCGATGATCTTCTCCAGCTTTCCGAACCGGTTCATGCCGACGAAATGCTTGGTCGACGCGGAGAACCACATGAGCCCGTTGTCGTCGAACAGCAGCCGTTGCGAGCGGTAGCACGGTAATAATACGCAGAGGAAACGCTATGTGTTGTCTGGCGATTTCCTGAATCGCATGAATGTCGATTATGGCGGGCGGCTTATACGTGTCGCGGTCC
>UMIN01052148.1_pt1 | contig 12320 bp, 8 predicted proteins | sample 1965811 | NCBI WGS metagenome assembly UMIN01 (sample SAMEA4836123, study PRJEB28245) | human gut metagenome | biome: gut microbiome; material: fecal sample | place: Denmark | collected 2008
CATTTCAGGCCACAGCACTCGCCCCGGCGCATCCCCGTGGCGATGATGAGTTTGAAATAAGTTTCGTACTTGATACTCTCTTCCTCCAGCGCGGCAATGAGTTTCCGTGTGGTTTCTTCGTCGGCCACGTGGCGCTGCTTTTTCTTCTTGCCGCTGTATTTGTAGGTGCGCCAGGCCGGATTCTGCGATAAAAAACCGCCCTCCATGGCATCGCTGAGGATTCCACACAGACAAGCGTGGACTCCTTCCACAGTGCTCTCGGAGAGCGGTTTTCCCGTCACAGAGTTCTTTTGCTTCCGCAAGGTCGCGTAAAGATTGCGGAAGTGTTCGGGTTTTAGGTCGGTAAGTTTGTAACTGCCCAGGGTCGGCAGGAACCGGTCAATGTCCTGCTTGTCCCGAGCCAATGTAGATTTCGCCAGCTTGCCGGGGGCGATATGTCCCAGCCAGTAGGCGGTGTACTCCGCCAGGGTGATGGACTTGTCCACGGTTAAGGGTTGGTTTTTGCACTGCCGCTCAAAGAGGGCAGCTTCTTCCTCCAGCCATTTTTCCTTGGCCTTGGGTGTTAACCCCTCTGGCGGGTGGACGGTCTTTTGCTGGGGCTTGCGGCGACGTCCTTCCGGGTCGTAACCCATGGACACCACCAGCAGGTAGCTGTTTCCCCGTTTGCGGATGCTTGCCATAGAAAAAACCTCTTTCCTGTTGTGATTTGCCCTGTGGAGGCAACCACACACTACTCCACGTGGGCTGGAAAGTCCAGCGCTTTTCTCACGTTCTACCCTTTGGACAAGAGAGGCAGGTAAGCCTGCCCGCAACCTCCAGCAAGGTACCTGAATTACGGGCTGTGGAGGAGCAGTTGATCCATCTTTTCCGCCGCCTGTTCCTTTAAGGCCATCTGAGGATGGCAGTAAGTGCGCTCCAGGAAAGAGGTGTCCCCATGGCCCGCCATCTCAGCCACGGTCTGCTTGTCCACCCCCTCGTGGAGCATAGCGGAAACGAAATAGTGCCGCAGGGTGTGGAGATGGAAGGTGTCCGGGAAGCCGTTCTCCTCAAAGATCAGGCGCAAATGTTTTGTGAACGTATCCGGATGGATGGGCTGGCCCTTCTCGTTGACGAACAGGTAAGGGCTCAATTCCCGTCCGTTTTCCATCGCTATCTCCCGTTGATAATAGCAAAACCCCTGCACCAAGGAGGTCATGTCCTCGGACAGAGCGATGGTACGAGAGCGGCCATTCTTGGTAGGTCCTTCCACCACACCCTGTCCAGCCACCACAGTGCGAGAACGGGAAACCGTGAGCACAGAGCGGTACTTCTCCACGATCACAAAGTCATTCCACCGCAGGGCGCACAACTCACCCCGGCGGCAGCCAGTGTACATGGCCAGCACATAGAACAGCTTGTAGTGGTAAGGTTCATCCAGCAGAGCCAGAATCAAGTCCTGTGCCTGCTCGTCCGTGGGGATGAACTGCTGGCGGCGTTTTGTTTCCGGCAGGTCAATCATCCGGGCGGGGTTCTTAGAAATAATCTCGTTGCGTTTGGCGTCGCTGAGTACAGCGGACACCACGGTCAGGTACTTTTGCACGGTGGCCTCCTGGATGGGCTTGCCGTGGCTGGTTCTCTTTCGTAACTCTATCATCATGTTTTCCAGGGCCATGGGTCGCAGCTCTCCCAGCTTGATAGAGCCGATGTAGGGGTAGACCACCTCCAGCATCCGCCGGTAACTTGCCAGGGTGCCGGGAGCGTATTTCACCTGACGGTCCAGCCATCGGGTGGCGTATGTTTCAAAGGTGGTGTCCCGGTCCTCGGAGTAACCGGACTTCACCCGGCGTTCCAGCTCTTCGGCTTCGTGGGCAACGTACTGAGGGATGCCCCGGGGCTTCACAGAATCCGGCACGGTGATGGTCTTGGCTTTGCAGATTTTCTTCCCATTAGGACGGTAGCCGTTGCTAATGGTGATCTTGAATTTTCGGTCTGATAGTTTCTTGATGCTTGCCAAATAGGTTCTCCTTTCTTCAATCTTTAGCGGGATGTTTTGCGGTTTTGCGGTGATCAAAACGGTGATTGCCTCCATTTGCCAAGAGAAACTTGGGGAGGGGACGTCTGTCACGTCCCCTCCATCTCTCAGTTATCTTTCTGCCAACGCAGGGCTTGTTCAAAGGAAATCATTCCGTTGGTCTTGCGGATCTGCTGAATGCATTGGTTCCGTAAACGCTCCAACTCCTGCTGGTCAACCTCGCAGACGGCGGCAAGAATGTTGGACGTCACAGCCTGTTCCACTGCCAGCTTGAACAGCAGGCGGCCCATGCGGTTGGAGCTTTCATCCACGATCCCCTTCACCGTGGAGGGGATCACGTCGGCCAGGTAGTCCTGGTTTGCTTGGCTGGAAAGGTATCCCATGTAGAACCGCAGGGCCTTTTCCATGAACTCACTGCGGCTGGCGCAGTTGTCGCTTTTGTAGAGGGAATCCACCTCCTCCAGAAGAGAGGGGCGAATCCACAGGGCGAATTTCCGTTTCAAGTCTTTTTCTGCCATATTTTCCTTCATCCTTTCGTTGACCCCGGCGGTGACACCCGCAAAAATGGCTTGCCACCGGGAAAATTCGTGTTTCTGACCCCGATCGTGACCCCAAGGCCTCCAAACCGACCCCGGATTTTTTGGTCGGTGGAAGAGGGCAAAAAGCCCGCAACGACCGGCTCTGCCGGGCGAGGTGATTCGGGAAGGGGCCGCCTTACGGCACCGTCCCTTTCACCTGCTTGAGAATCACACCCCAAAATTCTCCCCCAACCGGGAGAGGAGGCGGTTTCTTTTCTTTCTGCCAAACTCGCCCCTGTGGGGCCCAAATCGCCCCGGAACGGTCGGTGACGGGTTGTTTCCCCACCTGGGTTGGAAATCGGCCACACGGGCCCACACAGGGCGAAGAAACCCGGCGCTTTTCCGTCAGGAAAAGACGGTACTTCGCACCCGAGCGTTTTTTCTGGACCAAACCGAAGGTCTGGCCGACACACAGGCCCGCACAGGGCGGATTTTGGGCCGGTGTGGTCTTTCCTGGCTTCCCAAGGTAGACCGGTTGTTGTGCGTCCTTTTGATCCTTCCCAAAAGGGTGCAAGAAGGCAAAGAACCATGGGACACTCTTGGGAAATCACACAAGATGTAGACGTTTTCAAGGCTGTGGATACCAGATAAGCAAGAAGTTCCCGTCACAGATTACCCCCTTGCACGCTTCCGTCCGTCCTGCGCCACAGCCAGTCGTTGGCCACCCGTACCGACTGCACATAGTCTCGCAGGTTTCCTTTGACGGACTTGAGAGTCCGGGCGGAGATGCCTGCCTGCTGCGCCAGGGAGAACATCTCCTTGGCGGGAACAGCGGGACGCCTGTCCAGGGTGTCCAGGATCAGTTCCTCTGCCAAGGTGAGTTTGGAGTCCTGGCTTCTTCCGCTGAGCAGCTGGTCCGCTGTGAGGGTTTCGTATCCCTTCTGCCAGCGGAGCGTGCCGTTCTCCAGAGAGAAGGCTCGGGAGGGTCCTTCCTCCGCCAGAGAGGATTTATCGTGGACCATCACTCGGATGTCCCGGTCATTTTTGACCCGGCCCACCAGCAAAACGCTTCGAGCCGCCGCTCGAAAATCCATGGAGCCCAGTCCTCGCTGGGCGCTGTTGGCGCTTTGGGATTTGTTCAGGTGGCCTACTAGAACAATGGCACAGCCGGTTTGGTTTGCCACTTTGGTTAGGCCCTTCATCACGGTGCGCACTTCGTTGGCCCGGTTCATGTCCACTTTCTCTCCCAGGTACGCCTGCATGGGGTCCAGGATCATCAGCTGGGCATGGGTTTTCTCAATGGCCTCCCCGATGCGATGATCCAGCATGGAGAGAGGGAAATCTGTTTCGTCGATGGTGTAGATGTGGTGCAAGTCCGCCTTGGATTCCAGCAGCCGTGGTTTGATGGTGTCCCCCAAACCGTCCTCGGCGGTCTGGTAGAGAACGGTAAGCGGTTCCCTGGTTTCTCCGCCGGGGAGGGCTTGGCCCCGGCTGCAGGCTACCGCGATCCACAGGGCCAGGGTGGTCTTGCCCTCGGCTGGGTCGCCGTGAATGATGGACAGTTTTCCCAAGGGGATGTAGGGATACCAGAGCCAGCGCACCGGCTCCACCGCTACGTCCTCCAGGGAGATGAGCTTCAGTTCAGGTTGATTTTTCGGCAAAGTTTTCACACTCCTTTCGTTGCTCCCGGTTAAAAGGTGGGAGTAGTATTTGTATTGCGAAACGACACAAATTGGACGGCTTCAGGCAAAGCTGCCGGGCTGTGGGAGAAAGGGGGAACTGGATGCTGTTTTCAGCCTGTAAGCGTAGAGGAGATTGCTTCTTCTCTGTGCCTTTCCGCGTTTGCTGGGATACAAAAACTCCCACCTCTTTTGCAAAAAAGGTGGGAGTAGTGTTTATATAACCAGAACCTGTTATTGAGAAATCATTTCCAACACCTCGCAAGTTTGTCGGGCAGGGAACACATCTCTGCCTCAAATTGTGTTCCTCATTGTAGAGAGAAGTCCAAAAGAAAACAAGGGGGACCCCTGTCACCATGACAGGGGTCCCCCCATATGTGGGGGTGTAATCAAAATAGTCTGCTTCTATTTTGCGGTTTTTGAAGAAAAAAGGAGCCTCAAAGTTAAATTGTCGCCGCACAAATGGATGGAGAGAAAGCCATCGTCTTTCAGCAATTTTGACGGTATCAATTCGTGCTCAGTGATGAGGAATCTCCCCGCATAAAGGAAGATGGCTAGAATTAGACAGAAAAAGAAAAATCCCTGCTCTGAATGAGCAGGGAAAACTGGAGGGAGAGTGTCCATCAGTTTGCCAACTCAAGTTGGCAACAAGTAGTTGGCAAACTTTGCTCGATAGTTGGCAAGCTGTTGACAAATTCACAACGCTACAAGCGAACAATTTCTCTTGATTCAAATGTTTAAATTGACTTTTTGAAAATATTTTTCAAAAAATGAGTTTTTAGATTGCATATTTGCGCTTTTAAGAGTATCCTATAAGTGAGAGGGAGTGAGATACCCATGTTACTGCAATTCAAAGTGAAAAACTTTCAGTCTATCAAGGACGAGGCAATCTTGAGTATGGTTCCTTCCACGGACCGCTCTCATCCGGAAAATCTGGCTCAGGAGGGAAACCGAGAAGCCATCAAGGCAGCGGCCATTTACGGCGCAAACGCCGCAGGAAAAAGTGCGGTGATCCGTGCCTTTGTAGCGGCCATTATGGCTGTGCGCACCTCGGACACCCGGAACATCACCCAAAAGATTCCCGGGATGGTGCCCTTTAAGTTTGACGAGGAGACGGCGAAAGCTCCCTGTTCCTTTGAGTTTTTCTTTGTGGCAAACGATGGGATTCCATACCGCTATGGGTTTACAGCCGATTCCGATCGTGTGCAGGAGGAGTACCTGTATTTTTATACCAGCGCTCGTGCTTCCCGTGTTTTCGAAAGAACCGGCGACGACTTTGACTTTAACCAGGCAAGTAAAAGCACATTTTCAGAGTATGAAGGGAAAAATACATCCAATAAATTTTTCCTTGCCACAGCCACCAACTGGGGAAATGCCAAAACGGCTCCAGCGTATCAGTGGTTGGCGAATGCTATTGATGTCTACAATCCCGAGTTAGCCATCCAGCCCACTGCGCTGCAAGCTTTTGAGCAGGATGAGCAGGGAGAGTTAAAACAGTTCACTCTTTCCCTGCTTCGGCAGGCAGATATCAACATTGACGATATCCAAGTGGACATCACCCCTTTAGGTAATCAGACAAAAGAGATTGTCTTTACAGACCAAGCGGGAAATCCTGTACCCCAGGGCCAAGTAAAAGCGGTTCATATTCACGCGGGCCATCATGTGCAGTCCCAAAGTGGTGAGGGGGCACAATTTTTCCTGGATCTCAATGAGGAATCCCTGGGTACCAGGCAGCTTTTTTGGCTTTCTCCCATTTTGAAAGAGGTCTTTGAGAAGGGAAAAACCATGGTGATCGATGAACTGGATCGGAGCCTGCACCCGTTCCTGGTGCAATTTCTGGTAGAACTGTTCCACACGCCGGAAGTAAACAAAAACAACGCCCAGCTGATTTTTACCACCCACGATACAACGCTGCTGTCCTTGGACACCTTCCGGCGGGATCAGATCTACTTTGTAGAGAAAGATCCCCACACCGCAGCTACGGAGCTCTATTCTCTGGATGAATTCTCTGTGAGGAAGAATGAGAACATCGAGAAGGGATACTTGTTGGGTCGCTATGGAGCCATTCCCTACCTGCGTCCGGAAGGAGGAATCTGAGATGGCCAAAGGAAGCGAACGGCGGTTTCAGGACAAACAGCGAGGTAAAGTCCGGCGCAAGAGAAAACCGGTGGTTCTTCTTGTTGCGGAAGGGCAAAATAAGACGGAGAAAAATTATTTTCAGCACTTCAGCACGCCTGAGAGCAAATATGCGGTAAAGGTGGTTTCCAGAGGGGAGACCAGTCCCCAAGGAATGTTGGACGCTTTGAAGCGGGAGTGCGTCGAAGAGGATCTTTCAGACACAGAGGATATGGCAGGTGTGATCTTAGATTTAGATTGCAGCCAAGAGCGTGCCAAGCAGCTGCGGGATTTGTTGAGCCAGGAGGAATATAAGCATTATAAAGCCGTTGCTTCCAACCCCTGCTTTGAGGTTTGGTTTGTGGCTCACTTTCATGAGTTGCGTGGAACATACTCGGGGTCAAGCCAGGTGCTGGAGGATCTGAAACACCAGATTCCCGATTATGACAAGGGCCGAGACTGCTATCGGAAACTGAAAGATCACACGCAGGAAGCCATTGAGCGATGCAAGGCGAAAGAGAGGCAGTATAAAGATTTCGACTGGCCCTCTGTGGAATGCAATCCTCGTACCGATGTGGCAAGACTTGTGGAGTTGTTGCAGAAAAGTGAGACGAAGAGCTGCTAGTGTCATTTGGCTTGGGCATACTGAAAGAACCGTTAGATTTGTTTTTCATTTCTTCTGTCTTTCCTTGACTTTTATTTCCCCAAAACCGGAAAAACCGTGGGAGTCCAGGTGTACCAAGGGCTTCCACGTTTTTCGAAAATGGGAGCTGAATTTGTGGGATGTACCTGAAACCCGCATGAAACCTGGGTTTCTTCTTTGGCGTCCTGATAATAATGATCATCGGGTTAAGCTCAGCTAGACTATGAACAGTTACTTTTCAGATAAGTGAATCTAATATCAGAAAAAACAAACGGTACCATGTTTTCCCACTCTTTACAGTAAAAATATTGGGCCTTATACTGTACATTCTTTTTTGGTAAAATTGTAACCGGATTTCCTTCCCCACTTTTTAGAGATAGAAGAACTCTTATTTTTTGAAAACGAAAAAGAGGTAATTAGCTCTGTCCTAATTAGACATACTAGAAACTTTCTATACTTCTCGAACTGCTTCATTTCCAGATATGTGCTGCTCATATCAAAGTCTACATTTTATGATCGATTTTGGCAAAAAACCATCAAATTCATAGAAAATATTGATTTAGATTACGATTAGGCCTATACTGGCACTAAATAGTACAAGATAATTTTCGATTCTACTTGTGCTGGTGTCCCGCTTTGTAAAGGGAATCCGCTCTTGGTATTATAAAGAGTATAGCCATGTGGAGCAGAATTAACAAAAGGGAGACATCAAAATGGATACAGATATTCTGAGTAAAGCCTATAAAAAGTTTAAATCAAGTGTCTACTATGATAAAACCAATTTGATCTTGCGTGATGAAGTTGTGAGATTTGAAAGTAGACATGGCCAAGGCCTAAATAACTATCTCCAGATGTTTTGGCAAGATTTCAGTTTAGGAAGTGCTGCGTGGGAAGAAAAAAAGCAAGAAATACTCAGTCAGATAGACGTGGTACTTCTACCAAAAAAAATCAACAAGCAGAGCAAACAAACGACTGAAGAGAGAACGCCAAAAGTTATCACCAATTTTTTTGCGAGCCAGAAAATTGACGTGGAGGAAATTCAGTATTTTATTGATATGCCAATTGAAGGCCATATTTTGGGAATACTATGGGTTTTTCTCGTGGGATGGAAGCTCGATCAGAAATTGCAAAACTGTTATGGAAACCGGATTAGGAAGAAGTTATACAAAGACAATTCTTTGACTCCAACATACTCTCCGTATCTATTTGAGCCATATTTCGAAAACTATGAAAGCTGGAGAGATACAGCTTTAGAGAAAGCTCAGGAGTATCTGAGACAGGGCGACGATGTGCTGATCATGTCTTTGGATTTCAAACGGTTTTTTTACTCTGTTGATGTTACAGAAGAATTCATGGAAACTCTTCTAGAGAAGGCGGCAATTGATTATTCGCCTGAGGATAGAGTATATGCAAAGCGAACCAATGATTTTGTCATGGATGTAATCCATGCGTATCATGTTAAGATTTCAAGGTTTTGTTGTGAATTTGGGAATGTTCTTCCGATTGGTTTTATTCCCTCTAACATTTTGGCAAATTGTTGTCTGCAAAATTTTGATAAGGCCGTCACTGTCGGATGGTCACCCTTGTATTATGGCCGTTATGTGGATGATGTTTTGATTGTTGATCGTGTTGAAAAAAGTAGCGAAATTTATCAAGAAGCTCACAATGGTAGGTTAACGATTGATAGGGCGATTTCGTACTATTTGGTACAGGAAAGTCGGTGGCCCTACAACAGTTTTTCAGAAGATTACGGAAAGGCCGTTCTTCAAAAAAGTGCTGAGGGAGGTTATCGTGTTTTGCCTGAATACACGAATCCTCTCGGCAAAAACACTAATCTTATGATACAAAACGAGAAAGCAAAAGTGTTTTACTTTGATACCAATAATACGGATGCAATGATAGCTTGCTTTCGGGAAAAAATCAGTAGAAATAAGAGTGAATTTCGTCGAATGCCAGAGGATGAGGCTGTTTTTCAAAAGGATGACTATCAGTCAATTTTCGAGTTGGAACAAAGCGGTATAAATAAATTTCGTGACGTTGAAGGGGTTAGTCTGGATAAATTTCAATTATCCAAATACCTTGGTAAATATCAACGAATTTGCGGATTAATAAGCGATGCTTCCAAGATAGGATTTATACAGAATATTTCAAAGATTTTTACACCCTCAGCCATTATCGAAAACTATATTTTGTGGGAAAAAGTATTTACCATTCTTGTTACTAATGAGGCTTTTGAAGATCTAAAGAAATTTACAGAGTTAATTTCGGCCGCAATAAATGCAGTTACATATTTTAATAACACAGCAGAAGAACATATAAAGCAAGCTTTAAAGTCTTTTTTGGCTTCAGGACTTGCTAGGGCATTTTCTCTATATTGGACGGATGATAATCTCAGAAATTTAACAAGTGAATTAAACTTTTGCCCCGAAATAGGAGAAATGGCACACCTGTATTGTCTGACTCGGATGAGCGACAAATCAATGTTTGCGGTCTGGCCGGAGTTATTGCTGGAATGTCTGCAAAAAAATCCTTCAAGTACGGTGAAACATCTCAACTGCACATCACCGCAACAGGTCTATGAGTTTCTGTCTACACAGTGTTCCTCAATAAAGTTGTTTGAAAATAGTAACATATTTAAAACAAATTCTGAGATAATAAAAAATCAATATACCTACTATCCTTACATGGTAACTATGTACGATTTATCTTTGGCGTATCAGATCGTATTGATGTGCAGTGAGCCTACTGGCTTAGGAGTAAATGATATAGCTTGGTTGAGTCAAAAATATATTGGGCTAAATTACAGAGTACAGGGAGATTCGAAGAAATTAAACATTACATCGGATAAATTTATACGCCATGAGTATGTCGCGGAAGAGCGTACAAGGACACAAGAACCTGATAACAAAGTCTTTTGTGTAGGAGTCAAAACCTTATCGGAAATTCGTGTAGCCATTTCGAGTATAAAAATGGAATATGATAACTTTGATAAGCTTATTCATGGAAATCCAAATAGAAGCTATACCCGTTACCGTAAAATTTCCCGGCTTGTAAATGAGGCAATTACCCAAAAAGCAAATTTCTTGGTGATGCCTGAGGCTTGTATTCCCTATGAGTGGTTGCCCACATTGGCCCGAACTTGTGCAAAAAACCAGATGGCAATCGTGACTGGTGTAGAACATATGATTCAAAATGACCGTGTTTACAACATGACAGCAACTATTTTACCATTCGAAACAGATGAATATCGTTGTGCGCAGATTTTTTTCCATCACAAAAACCATTTTGCTCCAGACGAAAAAAGACTGATTCGTGGGTATAGGCTTCACCCGGTAGAAGGTTCCGGGTATGAACTTTACCGTTGGAATGATTTCTATTTTTCTGTGTATTGCTGTTATGAGTTAGCTTCCATCCGTGATCGTGCTATTTTCCAGTCTTATGCAGATGCTATTGTTGCGGTTGAGTGGAATCACGATGTGAATTACTACAGCAATATTATTGAGTCTCTTAGCAGAGATATCCACTGTTATTGCATACAGGTAAATTCATCTGACTATGGTGACAGCCGAGTAACCATTCCGAGTAAAACGGAAAAGAAAGATGTGCTGAGAACAAAAGGCGGTGAGTTCCCGACAGTATTGGTGGCAACGATTGATATTAACAAATTAAGGAACTTCCAACTTAAAGAATACGAGCTGCAGAAAGAGGATAAAACATTTAAGCCCACACCGCCCGAATTCGATGTAAAAGTAACAGAAGAGAAAATAAAGCACACCCTATATGGGAAAGAATAGTGAAGCATACAACAGAAATTTCCAGGGTTTGTCGGAGTAGATATAAATCATGGCTTTAGACTACTTCTTCCTTCTAACAGGGCTCACCAAATTATGTGCAACATCCTTTCCGTTCTGTCACAACAAAAAACGAGGATTTTTCTATACAGCATATATTTTGTCTTACCATGGTTGCATTTCTTGTCCGTGCTTATTTTTTGATTCTTCAGGGAAATGGTCAAATACAGTAACCTCTTTTGCCAAACTGATGGATCGTAGAACATTTATTATCCAATTTCCCCAAGACTGTGCAGAAATACATGGGTAGAACTTTACCCTCCGCTGCATCAATGGCACAGAATTTGTGGACTTGATCTTGAAATGTTACGAATAGCCTAGCGTCAGACGGCGTAGAATGATTCTTCTAAAAAATCTCAACTTAAAAAACGAGATTTATTGTGCGATAGAAATGCATGATAAATTGTGGGATAGTGTGGAACCAGCCCAGCATAAAGCAGAATTCGGTGTTCTACGTCGATTGTTTTTTGTCCATCTCCTGGCTACTGTTTGACTACTATTTCCCCAAAACCGGAAAAACCGTGGGAGTCCAGGTGTACCAAGGACTTCCACGGTTTTCGCAAATGGGCGCTGAATTTGTGGGATATACCTGAAACCCGCATAAAACCTGGGTTTCTTCTTTGACGTCCTAATAACGACCACACTGTAGGGAGTGGGTCTCCGGTGGAGACCGTTTAACTCTGACCGATCCGGCAGGCGAGAACACTGGTTCGAATCCAGTCGGGCGCACCAAGCCCTCCAAGGTTTTCCTTGGAGGGTTTTTGTTTTTATATTAGAACAATAGGTAGTAGTAGAATGCTTTACTAGTTTCTCAGTTATAACTACTTGTACCTTACCGTAAAACAAAGAGTAATCGCTCGCAAAATAGCTAATATATTGAGGAACCACCATCGGAATAAAATAGAATTTTCAGGATACTTGTCAAAGGCAGAAAAGTGTGATATCTTAAGGAACAACAAAGCGACACAAGGTGCCCGGGGCGTTTCGCTGGCCGGGAGAATAGGGAAGCAGGTGAGAAACCTGCGCGGGACCGCCGCCGTAATGGAGGAGTTTGAGGTTCATCGATGCCACTGTGCGTACAGCATGGGAAGGTAAGGATCTCAAGCGTGGATGCCAGAGCCGGAAGACCTGCCTTGCTGTTTGAATACTGCCCGGGCCGATGGAAGAACCACCGTTTGCCTTGGGGCAGAGCCCGTGCAGCGGACGGACGAAACGTTTGCGCGGTAAAACTGATGTACACCGTGTTTTGGATGTGCTTTGTTTTTGTGCGGGCTTTTTCCTTGTCCTTTCGTTTGGGACTGGGAAAGGCCCGCTTCTTTTTTGCGGTGGTTTCTTGGTTCGAAAAGTCAAAGAAATGAGGGATTTTCTATGAAACGGAAACAATGTCTGATCGCTCCTCTATTGGCTTTCTTGCTGCTCTTCTCCACCGCAGGCTGCAGCAACTCTCCCGCCAGCCAACCGGAAAGTCAGGTCCAGAGCAGCGAAGCCGCCGCCACAGGATCC
>UMIN01017233.1_pt1 | contig 12248 bp, 9 predicted proteins | sample 1965811 | NCBI WGS metagenome assembly UMIN01 (sample SAMEA4836123, study PRJEB28245) | human gut metagenome | biome: gut microbiome; material: fecal sample | place: Denmark | collected 2008
AAGAATACGATCAGCACCTGCATGGTCCGCACTTGCTTCTTCTCGCTTATATCCTTGATCACATTATCCTTCAGGAAGTCCAGCGTAAGCGTAGAGCTGGACGTCAGTACCAGGGATGCCAGCGTGGACATCGAAGCCGACAGCACCAGCACCACGACGATGCCGATCAGAATATCCGGCAGGGATGACAGCATATGTGGGATAATCCTGTCAAACACCACATTCCCTGTCTCATCATAGATCGCCTTGCCGTCAAACAGGCGTCCAAATCCTCCCAGAAAGTAACTTCCACCGGCAACCACACAGGCAAATAGAGTCGAGATCACCGTTCCGGTATTGATCGCCTTCTCGTCCTTAATGGCATAGAATTTCCCGATCATCTGAGGAAGTCCCCAGGTACCCAGGGAAGTAAGTATCACCACGCCCAGCAGGTTCAGAGGATCTGGTCCGAAAAAAGAAGTAAATGCGCCCGGCTGTCCCATGGTGACCGGAACATCGCTGGGAAGTTCCGCCATCTTCCTTACCGCATCGATGAAGCCTCCCTGCCCGCTAAGCACGGCGGCAATCACAGCCACAATGCCAATCAGCATAATGATTCCTTGTATAAAATCGTTGATCGCCGTTGCCATGTATCCTCCAAGAATTACATAAATCCCTGTAAATACGGCCATTACTACTACGCAGTATGTATAAGGTATGTCAAAGGCCATCTCAAACAATCTGGAGAGCCCGTTATAGATAGATGCCGTGTAAGGCACCAGGAACACGAATACGATGGCGGACGCCATAATTTTAAGCGCCTTGCTTCCATATCTTTCACCAAAGAAGTCCGGCATCGTCTTAGACTTCAGGTGCTGGCTCATAACCTTAGTACGGCGCCCCAGCACGACCCACGCCAGCAGACTCCCCAGCACGGCATTCCCAATCCCAATCCAGGTAGATGCCAAGCCATACTTCCATCCAAACTGTCCGGCATATCCGACAAACACAACCGCAGAGAAATATGAGGTACCATAAGCAAATGCTGTGAGCCACGGCCCAACAGAACGCCCTCCCAGCACGAATCCGTCTACGCTTCTTGCATGCTTCCTTGAATAAAGCCCTACCGCCACCATAACAACAAAAAATACAATCAGCAGCATCAACTTAATACCCATAATCTTTCCCTCACCTTTCATTCCAGTCTATTCGCCGCTTTAAACCGTTGCGCTTTAAAGCACTAAAGTTTAATGCCTACTTAGAATACCACACCCCAATCCCCCCTGTCAATACCAAATTAACTATTCTCCTCAGATTTCCTCCAATTGAATTTCCTGGAGGCTGTAGAGGTCAGGTCTTAGGAGGATGCACCCCGGCCTATTTTCGTCGAACAAGCCTTGAACTTTGTTACTGAAAATACAGCCCAAATATAGAATGGGGATTTTGCATCAGGCAAAATCCCCAAGAGCCTCTGAGATGAGAAATTATCAAAATTTCCTATCGAATAGACTCGGTTTCTATATTTAGGCTGTATTTGAAATTACAAAGTTCTGGCGAAGAGAGTCGAAGGCAGGCCGGGGTGCACCCTCCTAAGACCGTCCATCTACCGTCTCCCCCAATTCAATCGCCAAAATATTACTTCATCTTCTCCACCCGCTCCTGGATCGTCTTATTGAAATTCTCCACCCTGCGGCTGTAAGTATCATTCATAAACTTGGAATTCAGCATAAAGTCCGCGGTAGCCAGGTTGTTGGCAATCGGGATGTCATATACGACTGCGATTCTAAGCAGAGCCTTGACATCCGGGTCGTGAGGCTGGGCCTCAAGAGGATCCCACAGGAAGATCATGAAGTCAATCTGGCCTTCCACGATCTTGGCGCCAATCTGCTGGTCGCCGCCCAGCGGGCCGCTGTTGTATCCTTTGACCGGGAGGCCTGTCCTCTCCGCGATCAGTCTGGCCGTGGTGCCGGTTCCGCACAGAAAGTGGCTTTTTAGCACATCCTTATTCTTGTCGCACCAGTCTACCAGTTCCTTTTTCTTGCCATCGTGGGCTACCAGTGCAATATGCTTTGCTTTGCCTATTTCAAATGTTACATAATTATCTTCTAACATGTTATCACTCCTTTCATCGTGTACGTCTCTATCTTACTATACTTTCCCGGGCATTACAAGAACAGCACCTCTTAGGCCTGGGATTCCTCATAGTATTTCATCAGGGCCTGGGTGCCCAGATCCCCGTAGCCTTCTGCCTCCAGTTCTTCATAGTTGGCCAGCACCTGGCTTAATACATCCAGGCTTAACTCGCTCATATTGGCTTCTGTAAGAGCCAGCTTCATATCTTTGATAAAATGCTTCATGAAGAAGCCTGGCGCATAATCCTCAGCCAGTATCTTCGGTCCGAAGATATCCAGCTGCTTGCTTCCCGCCGCCCCTGTAGAGACGGATCTAAGGACGGTTGGAAGATCCAGCCCCTTGGCTTTTGCATAGGTAATAGCCTCGCACACGCCGGAAAGGGTTCCCGCAATCATGATCTGATTGGCAAGTTTGGCATGTTGGCCGCAGCCCGCCTCTCCTTGATAGTTGATATTCGTGCCCATTGCCTCAAATAAGGGCCGGCAGGCTTCGTAATCTTCCCTCCGGCCGCCTGCCAATATGGACAAGGTTCCGGCCTTTGCTCCGGTATCCCCGCCGGTTACCGGGGCATCCAGCACATGGAATCCCTTTTTCGTCCCTGCTTCATATATCTTCTGCGCCAGCATCGGGCTGGTGGTCGTCATATCAATCAGGTAGGTCCCTTCCCTCGCGCTGTCTAAGATATTGCCTTCGTCAAAATAGACTTCTTCCACATCTTTCGGGAATCCGACTATGGTAATCACTGCCTCGCAATCTTTAACACATTCGCTGATCGATTCATGAAAGGCTGCCCCTTCGCTGATTACATCTTCCACCTTTGACTTGGTGCGGGCATAGATATGCAGTTCAAAGCCTGCCTTCATCAAATTTCTCACCATAGACTTGCCCATAATGCCTACGCCGATAAATCCTATTTTCTTCATCTGATATCCTCCTGTCCGAAAGGACGCTTATCTTATATCTTCTCCACTACTTCTCCCTGCTTCTTGTATATGCTCCCGGCCGGAACGTAGCCTCTTACGCTGGAAAGCGGATAGATATTGGTGCACTTCCCGACCACGCTTCCCGGATTGAGGACGGTTCCGCATCCGACTTCCACCTCATCCCCCAGCATAGCCCCGAATTTCTTGATTCCCGTCTCGATATTTCCATCCGGAGTCTTTAGAACCACCAGTTTCTTGTCTGATTTTACATTGGATGTGATGGAGCCTGCGCCCATATGGGCCTTATATCCCAGAATGGAATCTCCTACATAATTATAATGGGGAACCTGCACCTTATTGAACAGGACCACATTCTTAAGTTCTGTAGAATTTCCCACAACGGCGCCTTCGCCGACAATGGCATTTCCACGGATAAAAGCGCAATGCCTGACTTCCGCGTCCTTGCCGATGATTGCCGGGCCATGGATATATGCAGACTCAAATACCTTGGCTGACTTGGCGATCCACACATCTTCTCCCACCTTGTCGTATTCATCTTCCGGCAGGGCGGCCCCCAGTTCCAGGATGAAGCTGCTGATCTTCGGAAGCACCTCCCAGGGATACTCTACCCCTTCAAACAAGTCCTTTGCGATGGTTTCCTCAAGTGTGTACAAGCTGGCTACTGTTAATTCCTTCATGCTGCTTTTGTCTCCTCTCTGCTATTTAGATTCTTTCTTTGCTGCCTTCTTTGCCTGCTCCGGCTTCTTGTAAAACTGCGCGGTCCTGTCGTAGCAGGAGCGCAGCTGGCTCTGGTTATACAGGCCCTTGACCCCCTGGGTCCTGCTTACGATAAAATGCCTGAGTTTTTCCATATATTCATCCGGCGTGATCTCTCCTTCTGCAACGTATGTAAGCCCTTTCTCCCAACTGGCTGTCAGTTCCGGGTTCAGAAGCGACCGAATGGAGTTCTCCACCACGTCAAAGATCATCTCTCCCAGCATGGTAGGCGTCACAATCTGCGTCTTCTTATTCAAGGCAAGATATTTGTTATGGAAGAGTTTCTTTAAGATCTCGCCTCTGGTGGCGCTGGTTCCGATGCCGCTTCCTTTGATCTGGGCGCGCAGTTCCTCATCCTCGATCAGCTGCCCCGCATTCTCCATTGCCAGAATCAGCGATCCTGAATTGTAACGCTTCGGCGGCGACGTCTTCCCTTCTTTAATATCTAATGACTGGACCTGGAGAATCATGCCCTTTTTTAGGGCCTGTATTTTCTCAAAAAATGCCGTGTCCGTATCCTTTTCTCCGTTTTCCTCTTCTGCCTCCGCCGCGCTTTTCTTTGCCTGGGGAAGTCCTGCCACTTTCAGGTATCCTTCTTCTGCCAGCACCTTAAAATTGGAGAAAAAGGATTCTTCCTTGATCCCGATCACAATGGCCACCTTCTGATAGACGGCCGGAGGATAGAAGATGCAAAGGAAACGCTTCACGACTACGTCATAGACCTGGCTGGCCAGATGGTTCAGAGAGCCCAGGGCATTAATGCCCTGGCCCGTAGGAATGATCGCGTAATGGTCGGTAATCTGCTTATCATTGACATATCTGGTCTTTTCAAGGCCCTTGTGGCTTCCCAGGGCCACAATATCCTGAAGGAACGGTACGGCCGGCCCATACTTCATAAGCCCATTCAGATTCTTATGGATCTCTTTTGCCACTGCCGTTGACAAGACTCTGGCATCCGTCCTGGGATAGGTGACCAGTTTCTTCTCGTACAATTCCTGTACGATGCGAAGCGTCTCGTCCGGACTGATCTTAAAACGCTTGGAACATTCATTCTGAAGTTCCGCCAGGTTAAATAAAAGCGGCGGGTTCTTCTTTTCCTTCTTCTTCTCAATGGATACGATCTGGCACTGGATGGGCTTCGGATCACTCAGATACGTGATCAGCTGTTCTGCTTTCTCCCGTTCTTTAAAGCCGTTTTCTTTGTAGAGGTCAAACGATTCAAACCATTTTGATCCCTTTACGGCCCTCCATTCTCCCTCAAAACTCTGCCCCGTCTCGCCAATCGTGCTGATCACCCGGTAGAATGGCGTCTCCACGAATTCTCTGATCTCCCGCTCTCTTCTGACCACCATGCCAAGGACGCAGGTCATGACCCGGCCCACAGAGACGACGGAATAATTGGTATGAAGATAATTGGAAATGCTGTTCCCATACTTCAAGGTAAGGAGCCTTGAAAAATTAATTCCCATCAGGTAATCTTCCTTTGCCCTCAGATATGCGGAAGCTGAAAGATTATCATATTCATCCAGGTTTTTTGCCTCCCGGATTCCCCTTAATATCTCCTCCTCGGTCTGAGAGTCGATCCAGACTCTCCTTCGCTCTTTACCATGGACTCCTGCCTGCTGCTCCACCAGACGGTAGATATACTCTCCCTCTCGTCCCGAGTCGGTGCACACGTAGATGGTGTCCACGTCTTCCCTGTTTAAAAGTCCGGCAACGATCCGAAACTGCTTGGACACTGCCGGAATCACTTCATATTTGAATTCCTCCGGTATAAAAGGCAGAGTCTCCAAACTCCACCTTTTCAGATTTGCATCATATTCTTCCGGATAGCTCATCGTTACCAGATGCCCTACGCACCAGGTAATGATGGCTTCCTCTGACTCCAGGTATCCGTCTGCCCTTCTTGTCTTTATCTTCAGTGCCTTGGCAAATTCCTGTGCCACACTGGGTTTCTCAGCAATATAAAGTGATTTCCCCATAAATATAATCTAACTCCTTTATCTCTTAAAGAACGCTCTGAGCCACGCTCCAATCGACTTTTCCTTTACAGGCGCGCTTCGCTTTGCGTGGATTGCTTCTTCCATGAACACTGCCTGCGAATCGATTGGCGGCTTTTCCTCGTCTTTCTTGCAAAACGTGCCGTCGCTTTGAAGCACTCTTGCCTTCACATTGTCACTAAGCATGACCCTCATATAGTGGTTGATCTGGCGCCTGATAGTCTCATCAAGCACCGGGCATGCCACTTCGACGCGTTTCTCCGTATTTCTCGTCATCATGTCCGCAGAACCGATATAGATCTTCTGCTCTACGCCAGTACCGAAACTGAAGATACGCGGATGTTCCAGAAAGCGTCCTACCACGCTCATGACTCTTAAGTTGTCCGTGTATCCCGGTACTCCTGGAAGTATACAGCAGATTCCCCTTACAATCAAGTCTACTTTTACTCCCGCCTGGGATGCCCTTGCCAATTTCTCAATAAAATCCACATCCGTCAGCGAATTCATCTTCATCACGATACGGCCGGACGTTCCCTTGCGGATCTCCTCGTCCATAAGATAGAGCACCTTCTGCTTCAGGCTTGTGGGCGACACGATCAGGTGATCATAGATTCCATTCAGGTTGCCTATGGACATATTCTTGAAGAATTCCGCCGCATCCTTTCCGATCGTCTTGCTGCCCGTCATCAGGCACAGGTCCGTATAAAGAGCCGCCGTCTTCTCATTATAATTGCCGGTACCTATTTGGGTGATATACTGGATCTCATTCCGGTTGCGGTATGTGATCAGACAGATCTTTGAATGCACCTTATATCCCTCAAATCCATAGATGACCCTGCATCCTGCCTCCTCCATCCGCTCAGACCAGTCGATGTTATTCTGCTCGTCGAATCTTGCCCGAAGCTCGATCAGCACCGTCACCTCTTTTCCATTCTCTGCCGCGGCACATAGATATTCTACCAGCCTGGCCTTCTTAGCCAGCCGGTATATGGTAATCTTGATGGTCAGCACATTCGGATCTGTGGACGCCTCCTTGATCAGGCGCAGGAAGGGATTCATGCTCTCATACGGATAGAACAGCAGGATATCGTTCTTTTTCACCTGCTTCATGACGCTGCCTTCCTGCACATGGGCGGAATTCTGTGGTGAAAATGGGGAATAGATCAGGGAGCGCTTCATGGAATCCGGCAGATTCCCGCTGATCGCAAACACATAATCCAGCTTCATCGGCATCTTGGTCCTGAACACCTGGTTCGGCTTGATGTTGAACTTGTCGCAGAAATACCTTTCCATATCCGGGCTGAACTTTTCTGCCACCTCCAGACGCACCACCGCCATCCTGCGGCGCTTATGCAGCGTCTCCTTCATAAGATAGCGGAAGTCGTCGCTGACTTCCAGCGCTTCATCGTCCGGCGCGATATCCGCATTCCTGGTTACGCAGATGTAATTGACATCCGACACTTCATACTGTCCGAACACGATATCTACGTATTCCATCAGTACTTTTTCCATACGGATATAACGGATATCATGGCCCGGAAGATAGAGGATATCGGAGACAAATTCGGGTACCGGGACAATGCCAAGCATCGTCTTTTCCTTGATCTTGTCCTTATATCTGAGGCTGGCGGTCACATACAGCGCCTTATTGAGCAGGTGGGGAAACGGATGGTTCGCATCCACGATCTGCGGAGATAGAATGGGAAGAATTTGCTCCTTAAAGTATTTTTTCACGTATTTCTTCTCGGACTGCTCCAGTTCTTTAAAATCCAGTCCGCATACGCCATATGGATGCAGCTGCTTCTTAATGTCTGCATAAGTCTTGTCCCGCTCTTTGTAGAGAGGGGCTACTGCTTCGAATATCTTATCCAGCTGCTCCCTTGGAGTCATGCCGGAACGGCTGTCCACTGTGTTCGCATCCGTCTGCGCCATGTCGAATAGGCTTCCGACGCGGATCATAAAGAATTCATCCAGATTACTGGTGAATATCGCGACAAATTTCATCCGCTCCAGAAGCGGAACTGTCGGATCCTGCGCCTCCTCCAGAACCCTCTGGTTGAACTTAAGCCATGACAGTTCCCTGTTCTGCGTATAGTTTAAGATATCTTCCTTCATAATTTACACCCTCTTTTCCTATCATCTCATTCGTATGCCTCTATCATACCAGACAACAGGCTCTCCTTTATTAGATATAAGTTAAACTTTGGTAAATCCTTCAAAAATTTAGTCTGCGCATAATCTTTGTTTTATTTTAACACTAACCGGCATTGTTGAAAAGGGAAAAAGGAACCCGGATGCCTGCGCAAAAGGCCTCGGATTCCTTCTTTCTCTATCTTTATTTGCTCTTGATATATCCCTTTGCCGTCAAAGCCTCTGCGCAGAGCACTGCGCCGCCTGCCGCGCCGCGGACTGTATTATGGGAAAGGCCGATAAACTTGTAGTCATAGATCGTGTCTTCCCTGAGACGTCCGATAGACACTCCCATGCCGTTCTCATAGTCTACATCCAGCGTAACCTGCGGACGGTTATCTTCCTCCATATAGCGCACGAACTGCTTGGGTGCGCTTGGAAGATCGGCCTCTTGCGGAAATCCCTTATAACTCGTCAATTTCTCAATCAGCTGCTCTTTGGTCGGCTTCTTCTCGAAGTTAATGAACACGGCAGCCGTATGTCCGTTCAATACAGGAACCCGGATACACTGGCAGGTAATCTTTGGAAGCTGTGCTTTTACGATCTGGCCATCCTCTACTTTGCCAAGTACGCGAAGCGGCTCCTGCTCGCTTTTTTCTTCTTCTCCGCCAATAAATGGGATGATATTCTCTACCATCTCCGGCCAGTCCTTAAATGTCTTTCCGGCTCCCGAGATTGCTTGATAGGTAGTGGTAACCACCTCCTTGGGGCCAAATTCCTTCCATGCAGCAAGACATGGGGTATAACTCTGGATGGAGCAGTTTGGCTTGACTGCGATGAAGCCGCGCTCTGTTCCCAGACGCCTCTTCTGAGACTCGATCACATCAAAATGCTCCACGTTAATCTCCGGCACTACCATCGGAACGTCTGGCGTCCAGCGGTGAGCACTGTTGTTAGATACGACAGGGGTCTCTGTCCTGGCATAGGCTTCCTCAATTGCCTTGATCTCTTCCTTGGTCATGTCAACGGCGCTAAATACAAAGTCAACCGTTTCCGCCACCTTTTCCACTTCATTTACATTCAGGACAATCAGGCTTTTAACGCCTTCCGGCATCGGAGTATCCATCTTCCAGCGTCCGCCTACGGCCTCTTCATAAGTCTTTCCTGCTGATCTCGGGCTTGCAGCCACCGTAACGACTTCAAACCATGGATGGTTTTCTAGCAATGAGATAAAACGCTGTCCAACCATACCTGTTGCTCCTAAGATACCTACTTTTAATTTCTTTTCCATCGTCAATGTCTCCTTATCTTAATATTCCTCCATGTACTTTTTATACATGGCCAGTGTCTCTTCCATTGCCATCCTTCCCGGCGCCCCGGTCGTGATTCTCTTGTTCACGCAGGTCTCCAGGCTGATCGCATCGTATATATCTTTTTCAAAGGCCGGACAGATCTTCTGGTACTCTTCCAGAGGGAGTTCATCCAGCGCGATCTTTTTGTCAATGCATGTCAGTACCAACTGTCCTACAATGCCGTGGGCATCCCTGAAAGGCATCCCGTGATTCACCAGGTAATCAGCGGCATCCGTCGCATTGGTGAACCCATGTCTTGCACTGTCCTTCATGCGCGCTTTATTAAACTGCATGCTCCTTAGCATCCCCGCAAATAATGTCAGGCACCCCTTCGCAGTGTCTATTGCGTCGAACGCCCATTCCTTATCTTCCTGCATATCCTTATTATATGCCAGCGGAATTCCTTTCATAGTCGTAAGAAGCGCATTCAAGGCCCCGTATACCCGGCCGGTCTTGCCGCGGACCAGTTCCGCGATATCAGGGTTCTTCTTCTGGGGCATGATGCTGCTTCCCGTGCTGTAAGCATCATCAATCTCTACAAACTGGTATTCATTGGAATTCCAGATGATCACTTCCTCCGAGAATCTGCTTAAGTGCATCATAATGATGGAAAGGGACGACAGCAGTTCCAGAAGATAGTCCCTGTCGGACACTCCATCCATGCTGTTTAGCGTAGGGCCTTCAAATCCCAGAAGCCTTGCCGTATATTCCCGGTCCAGCGGATATGTAGTCCCTGCCAGCGCGCCTGAGCCCAGCGGACACGTATTCATCCTCCGGTACAGGTCTGTCAGCCTTTCATGGTCTCTTTTGAACATCTCGAAGTATGCCCCCATATGATGGGCCAGCGTAATCGGCTGAGCCTTCTGCAGATGGGTAAATCCCGGCATGTAGGTATCAACATTCTCTTCCATAATGGTCAGGATTGCGAGCAGTATCTCTTCCACCAGATTATCCAGCATATGTACTTCATCTCTTATATAAAGCTTCATATCAAGAGCCACCTGGTCGTTCCTGCTCCTTCCGGTATGCAGCTTCTTGCCAGGCTCGCCAATCCGGTCGATCAAGGTAGCCTCCACAAAACTGTGGATGTCCTCATATTTGTCTGATATGACGAGTTTGCCCTGCTCCACGTCATCCAGGATGCCTTCCAGTCCCTCGATGATCTTTTCCTTCTCGATATCCGTAAGGATCCCTTGTCTCGCAAGCATCATCACATGCGCGATGCTGCCCCGGATATCCTGTGCATAAAATCTCTTGTCAAATGATATTGATGCATTAAAATTGTATACTAACTGGTCTGTTTCTTTTGTGAAACGACCTCCCCACAACTGTGCCATATGGATTTTCTTCCTTTCGTATTGAATCGTTGTCTACGATTTTATCATATTTCTGCATAAATTCAAACAATTATTGCATTATTTTACATTTCTTATGGAAAACTCGCATCCGCAGTAGTCCTGCCTGTAGAGTCCGAATTCCTTCGACAACTCGATGGAACGCTTATATCCGTTCCTTTTTTTGAAGTCTGACTGCAGGTATTTCACACCGTATTCATTCGCAAGCCTGGTTCCGATCTCGTTTAAACGGTCTGCATTCTTAAGCGGGCTGATGCTCAGCGTAGTCGTATAATATTCAAATCCGCCTTCTTTTGCAATCTTTGCCGCTTCCCGAAGTCTTAGCTCGTAGCACTTCAGACAGCGCTCGCCGCCTTCTTTCAGATGTTCCATTCCCCTTGCCATCTCATAAAACCGTTCCTTATCATAGTGCCCGGCAATAAATAATACCGGACGCTTCACCTTCATCTCGCCGATCAGCATCTGCTGCTCCAGTATCCTCTTGGTATATTCGCTCTCTGGAAATATATTGGGATTATAATAGAAAACCGTGATATTAAAATAGTCGCTCAGATATTCCAGCACATAACTGCTGCAAGGCGCGCAGCAGCTGTGCAGCAATAGGCTTGGCACTTTCTCTTCCTTTTTCAGGCGTTCGATCAGCCTGTCCAGTTCCTTCTGATAATTCATCCTGCCCCATCCCCTTGATAGTTCTTGGTGTTGTACTTATGAATTATAACTTCTTCTTACTATTCTGACAAGTGCAATCCGTCACTAATTCCCCATATCCACATAAAATAGTATATAGTCATTACAGGAGGTTCCTATGGAACAAGTATTAGAATTAAAACATATCCATTACGCCTACCATAACCTGGAAGGAGAAACGCCTGCTCTTATCGACATCTCCTTTGCATTGAACAAAGGGGAGTTTGTATCCATAGTAGGACCTTCCGGCTGTGGCAAATCTACACTTCTTTCTCTGATCGCAGGGTTGATCACTCCGGAAAAAGGCCTGATAAAAATTAATGGCAAGTACTTAAGAGAGAGTACCACGAATGTAGGATATATGCTTCAGCATGACGAACTCTTTGAATGGCGCACGATCTACAACAACGTAGTACTGGGGCTTGAAGTACAACACATGCTCACGGCCAGAACCCGGCAGCGTGCCCATGAACTTCTGAATGTCTATGGCTTGAGCCAGTTCGAGAATGCCCGCCCGTCCGAACTGTCCGGCGGCATGCGCCAAAGGGCCGCTCTCATCCGGACGCTGGTTCTGGAGCCTGACCTTCTGCTTCTGGATGAGCCTTTCTCTGCCCTGGATTATCAAACCCGGCTGAATGTAGGCGATGACATCGGACAGATCCTCCGCCAGGAGAAGAAGTCTGCCTTGCTGGTGACCCATGACTTGTCGGAGGCAATCTCTCTGGCTGACAGAGTCATCGTCTTATCGGGCCGGCCGGCTACCATCAGGCAGACGATCCCGCTCATATTCGATCTGGATTCCGATACGCCCCTGAACCGCAGGAACGCTCCGGAATTCAAGACCTATTTCAATCTCATCTGGAAGGAGCTGAACACCAATGAGTGACCTATCTGCAGGACAGAAAAAATACC
>UMIN01008734.1_pt1 | contig 12243 bp, 8 predicted proteins | sample 1965811 | NCBI WGS metagenome assembly UMIN01 (sample SAMEA4836123, study PRJEB28245) | human gut metagenome | biome: gut microbiome; material: fecal sample | place: Denmark | collected 2008
CTGCGGCGGGTCTCATCCTGCTGGGGTGTGAGGTGCTCTACTTTTCCGCCCGACCCGGCAAATGCCGGTGCGACTTCAGCTCTGTAGTACTCTGCCTGCTGCTGATGGGCGGATGCTTCGGCGTCTCGACCTTGATGCTGGTCGTCCAGATGCTGGGCAATGGATATACCATTCACCTGTGATACAAGAAAGCCTGTGCAGCCTCCCGGCCCGGGAGCGTCTGCACAGGCTTTTTCGTTTGAAGAGAGAGGCTTACTGTACGCCGGTCAGCTCAGCCAGCTTGTGGTAGATCTCGGTGTTGTCGAAGACGCCGCGGAACTTCTCCGCGCCAGCGCCCAGCGCATAGATATTGACCATCGCGCCGGTGTGGGCATAGGTGGTGTGGTCCATGCCGGACTTGTGGTTGATGGTGTGGCAGATGGCCATGCTGAAGGGGATGTAGGTGCCGTACAGCTCATAGTCCTGCTGGCTCATCTCCTTCTGGGAGGCAGCGCCGACTTCCAGCGTCCGCTCGTAGGCTTTGCGCAGGTTCTCCACCTCGTAGTCGGTCAGCAGCAGCTTGCCTGCACTGGCAGCATCGGGGTCGGTGGGCAGGGTCAGGCCGAAGTTTGCCTTCACGTCGGCCATGGCGGCCTCGAAGGGGGTCTTGTTGGCGATGTAGCCCTTCACATAGGTGGAGTCGAACTTGGCATAAGACATCTTCTGGTGGGTGAGGTTGGTCAGGAAGGTGTCGTAGTTGGTGGTCTTGTAGCCGATGGCCATGCCGCCCGTCTCGTGGTCTGCGGTGACGAGGATGAGGGTGTCGTTGGGGTGGGCGTTGTAGAAGTCCACAGCGGCCTGCACGGCGTTGCTCATCTCCAGCACATCGTGGATGGAAGCGGCGGCATCGTTGGCGTGGCAGGCCCAGTCGATCTTGCCGGACTCGGTCATCAGGAAGAAGCCCTTCTTGTTGTCCAGCAGCTCGATGCCCTTCCTGACGTAGTCGGTCAGCTGCCACTCTCCTGCGGCGGCGTCCATGGCGTAGTTCATGGCCTTGCCGTCGGCCAGTGCCTCGGCGATGATGAGGGTCTTGCCTGCACCGGCCTTGAGGGTGGCAGCGTCTGCCTGACGGGTGACGACGTTGTAGCCGTTCTGGGCAGCGATCTCGTGGTTGCTGGGGCCGGTTCCGTCGCCGTTCACCTTCTGGAACTCGCCGCCTGCGAAATACTCGAAGCCGGAGACGGCCAGCTCCTTGCCGATGGCGTAGTAGTTCTTGCGGGTCTTCTGATGTGCATAGAAGGCAGCGGGGGTGGCGTGGTCGATGTTGACGGTGGACACGACGCCCACCTTGTAGTTCTTCTGGGCGTGGAGCTTCTCGGCGATGGTCTCATACGGCACATCGCGGGTCCACGGACACATATTGATGACGCCGCTCTCGGTCTTGTGGCCGGTGGCGATGGAAGTGGCAGTGGAAGCGGAGTCGGGGCAGAAAGAAGTGCTGTCGTAGGTGGTCACACTGCCCACCTCGGGGAACTGGGTGAAGCTCAGCTCGCCCTCGACGACAGCGCCGTTGTTCTCCACCGTACCCTTATAGAATCGGGCGGACTGTATCTGGGCCGTACCCATACCGTCGCCGATGAAGAGGAAGACATACTTGGGTTTGCCGCCGAACATGCCCAGCAGTCCGTTCTCTTCCTCTGCCGCGTTGGCGGCATTGGGGGCAGCGGCGTTGGCAGCGGCAGGCGCTGCGGCCAGCATACCGGCGGCGGATGCAACGGCACCGGCCTTCAAAAAGCTGCGGCGGGACATTTTATTCTCTTTCATGCGAAAGTCCTCTCTTTCCATGAGCCTCATGGCTCCTTCTCTCTTTTTCGATTTACCGGGAACGGCCTTATTCTACCGCCGCAGCCGCCCGGCCCGAAACCATGCGGACGCAAAATCGGCGTAAAACCCCGGCGGCGGCTTTGGGCCGTCTGTAAAAAAGAAGACTTCTGCTGCGCAAAAAGCGCCCCTCCGGTAAAACGGAGGGGCGCTTTTGTATGTTACAGGTCAATTATGCGTTGAACTTTTCCTCGTTCAGCAGACCCTCGCTCTTGGCCACGCAGATGCTGGCGACAGCGTCGCCCACAACATTCAGGGAGGTGACGAGCATCTCGATGGGGCGGTTGATGGCGAGGATGAGGGAGTAGGCCAGCAGGGCGCTGTCATTCACGAAGCCCGCACCGGACAGGATGGTGAAGAGGATGACGGCTCCTGCGCCGGGGGCGGCAGGCGTACCCACCGAGGCCAGCAGAGCCAGCAGAGCGACCACGACCAGCTGGGCCGGGGTGACAGTATAACCGGCGCAGCCTGCGATGAAGACGGTGGCCACCACCTGCATGATGGCGGTGCCGTCCATGTTGATGGTCATGCCCAGAGGCAGGACGAAGGAGGCGATGGACTCATCGACGCCGAAATCCTCGGTGCAGACCCTGATGTTCAGGGGGAGAGTGGCTGCGCTGGAAGAGGTGGAGAAGCCGAAGACGGCCACGTTGGCGATCTTCTTAATGAAAGTGATGGGGTTCTGCTTTGCGCCCAGCGCCACCACCAGAGGATAGGCCACCAGCAGGAAGACGAAGAGCAGAACCACCGTGACCACCACATACACCAGAGCGGGCTTGAGGTAATCAATGCCATAGATGGCGAAGGTGCGGGTCAGCAGCACGAAGACTGCAAAGGGCGCGAAGTTTGTGACGACGAAGTTCAGGAAGACCACCACCACGTCGTTCACCTCGCCCAGCAGGCGGCGGAGGGTGGAAGTACGGCTCTCACCCAGCACATTCATGCTCAGGCCCACAGCCACCGCGAGGAAGACGGAGGAAAGAACAGCGTTGTTGCTGCCGAAAGCCGTGACGATGTTGGAGGGGATGACATTCAGCACCACGTTCAGGGGGTTGGAACCGGTGGAGCCGGCGGCTTCCGTCAGGCCCTCGATGTGAGCGTTGAAGAGACCCATGGAATAGGTGGCGTAGCCCACGCATCCGGCCAGTGCCAGCGCCATAAAGGAGCAGAGCAGGAACCAGAAGAGGGTCTTGGCCGAGATGCGGCCCATGGTGCGGGTATCGGCAATGCTGCCGATGGCCAGCGCGATGGAGGTGAAGACCATCGGGATGATGACCAGCTGCAGTGCTTTGATGAAGAGCTGGCCGATGATGTAGAAGAGGCCGAGCGCACGTTCCGCGCCCTCTGTGGTGATGTCCTGGAAGAGCAGGTCGTTGATGGTCTGCCAGATGCCGCTGTTGCCGGAAGCCACGAGCTTTTCGCGCAGCATCATAAAGGCAAAGCCTGCCGCCAGACCGCAAACCAGAGACACTGCCATCTTTCTTGCCAGTGCCGCGCCGCTGTTCTTATTTTTTTCCATACGATTTTCCTCACTTTTGTCCATTTCCCAGTGTGTTTCGTTCACATTCGATCTATCCTACCACGGCAAACTGTTGGACGCAAGGGAAAAATCGGCTTTTCAGGCGATTTTTTCGCAAAAGTATGACGCATGAAAATTTGATGTAAAAATTACGTTTTGGATAAAAAGAAACCTCTCCGTCACGTCTACAGCGTGACGGAGAGGTTTTCTTTTATGTATTGTCTGCGCCCAGCTCCGCGGCTTCCAGCACCTTGATGCCTTCGGCCTCGAACGCGGCGCGCAGAGCCTCGGCAAAGCCGGGGCGCGGCACCTTGTTCTTGACGCAGAGGGTGATGATGCCATGCAGGCTGGTGCATTCCAGACCGATGGAAGCGCCGTCCGCCGGCACCCAGGTCTGGAAGTCCTCAATGTACCGGGTCAGCTCCGGGCTGGACGGGGCGAAGGGGTCGCCCAGATAGCTCACCCAGAAGTCCGCCGGGAAGCCGCTGATGTACTCGCCCATCTGGAAGATGCGCTTTTTGATGCTGAGGCTGGCTTTCTGCTGGTAGACCCGGTAGACCCAGCCCATCTGCTCCGCAATACGGAACAGTTTTCGCTCAGCGGAAAGGTTCTCTTTCAGGTCAGCGTCCACGCCCACGGCCACTTCGGCCAGCGGGGCATCTGCCGTCAGCGGCAGCTTGCGCTGGAAGGATGCCACGCAGTTGTAGAGGGCGTTCGGCGCACCCAGCGCGTCGCGGGCGTCTGTCGAGTAGCTGTAGAGCACCTCGTCCTTGTCCAGATACGCCCGCACCGCCTTACAGAGCAGGGCCGTGAGGGTACTGAAAGGCTTGACGCCGCAGCGGAGGGCGGCGTCCACAAGCCCCGCCTTTTCCAGCCGGATGCGGCAGCAGGTGGGCGTCTCTTCAAAGGTCTGCACCACAGGGCGCTGCATATCGTTGGCCACCTGACTCTCGGGGTACTTTGCAAGGATGTCCTCGATGTCGTAGGCAGGGTCCGTCTCAAGGGTCTGGCCCTCGAAAGCCGTGCCATACCGCAGGTTGCAGTAGAACTGCAGCACCATGGTCATGAAGGGTGCTATGCCCCGGCCATCGGCCAGAAAGTGGAACCAGTCAAAGTAGACGACTTTCCCCTCATAGCTCAGGGCAACCGTAAAGCCGTTCTCGTCCGGAAATTCGGGCTTTGCGCTGCCCTGCCGCACCGGGCAGGGGGCGTCCGACGGCTCGAGGTGGAGCAGCTTTTTCTTCCACACCGGCTTCTGGAAATAGTAGGGAGCCTTTGCCCGGGCCGCATCCAGAGCCTGCTGCAAAAGCGCACCGTCCACGGCATCTTTCAGCGTGACCTGATAGCGGCAGTTGACCATGTTTTCGCGGTAATAGTAAACGATACCCTGAAAAACAGAGCGCTGTTCGGCATCCATTCCTTATTCCCCCGCGTGTGCGGCCAGATAGTCGGCCAAATCGCTGACGGTGACGAAGTTGCGCAGCTCCTTTTCGGGGATGCGCAGGCCGAAAGTCTCCTCCAGGTCGGCGACGACGGTCAGGATCTCCATGGACGACAGGTCCAGATCGTCCATCAAGACGCTGTTCTCGTTGACATCCTCGGGGGAAATTTCTGCAACATCTTCCAGAATTGCAAGGATCTGGGACACGATCTCGGTTCTTTCCATAGTTTGAATCTTCCTTTCGTAGTTCCATTAAAGGCGGCTGCGGCTCTTTTCCAGTATTCCGCAGCCTGCCCGGTTTATTCTTACTTGCGCAGCAGCTTGCCGGTGCCGGTGCGGGGCAGAGGCTCGGTGCTGAACTCCACGGCGCTCATCCGCTTGTAGAGCGGCAGGGTGCGGTTGGTCTCGGTGATGAAGTCGCGGACGGTCTGCTGGTCTGCCTCGCTGCAGTAGATGACGGCACAGATCTTCTTGCCCTTCTCCCTGACGATGCATTCCTTGACGGCCTCGCACTTGGACAGCAGATTTTCCAGTTCTTCGGGGCTGACATTCTCACCGTTGTCGAGGATGATGATATTCTTCTTGCGTCCGGTAATGTAATAGAAGCCGTCCTCGTCCACACGGGCCAGGTCTCCGGTGTGGAACCAGCCGTCGGCGTCGAGGACTTCTGCGGTGGCCTCGGGGTCCTTGTAATAGCCCAGCATAACGCAGCCGCCGCGAATGCAGATTTCGCCCGTCTCGTCCAGCTTGTACTCGGCGTGGTCGTCGGGCTTGCCCACGGCGCGGATGTGCTTTTCGTCCTGTTCGTAGTTGATGATGCCGTCGCCGCAGGTCTCGGTCATGCCGTACACCTGAGTGATCATCATGCCCTGCTGTGCCAGCTCGGCCAGCATGGCACCGTTAAACATGGCAGAGGAGCCGCAGGGGTTCCAGATGCCGTTCAGGCGGGCGCGGCGGCCCCGCTTGACGTCTTTGTAGATGGCCTCCATCAGCATGGGAGCCACAGCGATGGCATCGCTGTGCATCAGGCCGAGGTCGCGGTAGAAGTCGCGGATGTCGGCGGAGAGGTTCAGCGCCCAGCCCTTGCAGGCCCAAACGAAGAGGCAGATGAACGTACCCAGATGGAACAGGGGCAGGATGGCGAAGTTGCTCAGAACGTCGTTTTTGTCCTCGGGCATATGCTCGTGCTTATAGTCCAGCATGGCGCCGCCGAATTTGACCTGGCACTCCACAGTGGTAAAAAAGTTGCGCTCCGAGAGCATGACGGCCTTGCTGCGGCCGGTGGTGCCGGAAGTGAACATCAGCACCATCAAATCATCATGGCCCACGCAGTCAACAAGCTCTGCAGGCGCGCTGTCCTTGAAGGCGTCCATCGGGCGGAGTTTATCGCCGTAGGCGGCCTCGATGTCGGGGCGGCAGCCATAGTCGATGCCGTCGTTGACGATGAGGGAAGGCTCGGCAAGGCCCAGCTCATATTCCAGCTCGGGCCAGGTCTTTTTCTGGTTGATGGTCACGACGACGGCCCCGGCGAGGATAGCGCCGAAGCTGTTGACACCGTACTCATAGCAGTTGTGGCTCATGATGCCGACACGCTTGCCCTTGATGTCGGGGATATTCTCCTTAAAATAAGTAACGGCCCTGCGGATGTCCTGCACATACTGGGCGTAGGTCTTTTCCACCACAGTCTTGCCATCGGCGGCCACATAGCGGAAAGCCACCCGGTCGGGGTACTGCTTCGCCATGACGTCCGTGATGAGCTCATATACAGTATTTATCATTTTTGTCGCTCCTTGCTGTTTTTCTTTATTGCAGCGAAACGCCGGCATTTGACATATTCTGCCTCAGAGTAATAATACCTGTTTCGACAGAGAAATGCAACTACGCGGCGTATCCTTTTCACTGTTTCTTCTTACTTGTTACTTGCGCAGCAGCTTACCCAGAGCGTTGCGGGGCAGGGGCTCAACGGTGAACTCCACGGCACTGATGCGCTTATACAGCGTCAGGCTGCGGTTCACCTCGGTGACGAAGGCTCTGACCTCTTCCTGCTTATCCTCAGGGCAGTAGATGACAGCACAAATTTTCTGGCCCTTCTCCTTCACGATGCACTCGGTGATGGCCGGGCAGAGGGCCAGCTTCTTTTCCAGCTCTTCGGGGCTGACGTTCTCGCCGCTGGCGAGGATGATAAGGTTCTTCTTGCGGCCGGTGATGTAATAGAAGCCTTCCTCATCCATCCGGGCCAGGTCGCCGGTGTGGAACCAGCCGTCGGCGTCGATGACCTCTGCCGTGGCCTCGGGGTCCTTGTAGTAGCCCAGCATCACGCAGTCGCCCTTGATGCAGATCTCGCCGGTCTCGTCCAGCTTATACTGAACGTGATCGTCGGGCTTGCCCACGGCACTCATGTGCTTTTCGACCTGCGTAAAGTTCAGGATGCCGTCGCCGAAGGTCTCGGTCATACCGTAGCACTGGTTGACGACGAAGCCGTTCTGGGCCAGCTCCAGCAGCATCTTGGGGTCGAGGGCAGCGGAAGAGCAGCACAGGTCCCACAGGCCGTTCAGACGGCTGACACGGCCACGCTTCATGTCATTGTAGATGGTCTCCACCAGCATGGGGGCCGAGGCCATAACGTCGCTGTGCATCAGGCCCAGGTCGCGGTAGAAGTCGCGGATGTCGCCGCAGAGGTTCAGAGCCCATCCGGCAGGCGGGTAGGACATAACGCAGACGAAGCAGGCCATGTGGAAGAGGGGCAGCAGGGTCATATGGCTCAGCGGCAGCTTCTGGCCTGCCGGGAGGCGGTTGGTGATCCAGTTCTCTGCCACCTCCGAATAGGTGTGCAGGCTGGCGCACATATTCCGCTCCGAGAGCATGACGCCCTTGCTGCGTCCGGTGGTGCCGGAGGTGAACATCAGCATCATCAGATCATCGTGGCCCACGCAGTTGGTCAGCTCGCCGGGGGCAGTATCCTTATAGCAGTCCATGGGGCGGAGCTTCGGGCCGTAGGCGGCTTCCAGCTCGGCGCGGCAGCCGTAGTCGATACCGTCGTTCAGGATGAGGGCAGGCTCCACGAGGCCCAGCTCATATTCCAGCTCCTCCCAGGTCTTTTTCTGGTTCAGAGTCACGAGAACGCCGCCGGCGAGGATGATGCCGAAGGACGCCACGCAGAATTCATAGCAGTTCCGGCTCAGCAGAACGATGCGCTGGCCCTTGATGTCCGGCACTTCGGCCTTGAGATAGGCCACCATCCGGCGGATGTCCTGCGCATACTCGCGATACTTCTTCTCCACGACGGTCTTGCCGTCCTCGGCCACATAGCGAATGGCCACATGATCGGGAAACTCCTGCTCCATGCAGCGGGTCACCATGTCGTATACGCCTGCAGGTACTTTGATGTATTCAGCCATCGGTTTTTCTCCTTTTTTGTCAAATTTTCAGCTCAGCACTTTTTTCATTCACTTTCCAGAGTCATTCCGAATCTCTGGCAGTTCGAGGAAAACTTTGGCACGGCTCCTTATGGCAACAGTATACCGCAAGCAGAGCATAAACGCAAGATTTAATTGCACAAATATGCAACTTGAGCTTGCGTTCAATTTGTGCAGGCAGATGTAATTCTTTCCTTTTGTTGCGATATGCAAAAAGCTGTGATACACTTTTTTCGTCAGGACGAAACTTCGCCCGGAGATCGAGTCCTTATCAAATTGACAGCAAGCCCAAAAAGCATTATACTGTTTATATTATTTAGCAAAAAAGCTCCCCGCCGAGCTTCATATTTTTATTTATCGCGCCTAAAACACGGCCTTCCGGGGCCTCCGGGACGAATGGCGCACAAGGAGGACCCTTTTCATGGAAGGCACCAAGCCCCGCACTGTAAGCAGCCTTGGCATGTTCGACCTGCTGAAAGGCATCGGAATGCTGGCCATCGTCTTTGCCCACACGGCAGAGCTTTACCCCCTCGGCACCAACGACGTCACCCCTTTCGCGTTCGCGCTGTTCGCTTACCGCGAAGCGCTGATGGCCGCCTTTTTTATTGCCAGCGGCTACGGCTTCCGCAAGCGCTCCATCCACAAATGCATCGAGCAGCAGCTCAAGACCCTGCTCAAGCCTTACGTTTATACTGCACTGGCCACCACGGTGCTCCACGCTTTCATTCACCACGCAGCTTTCGGCTCGTGGGATGCTGCCATCTCAGAATCGGCCAAGGTCTTAGGCGGTTTCCTGTTAGGCCTGCCCCACACGGCCACTTACTTCGGGCAGCAGTTTTTCTCCTGCGGACCCATGTGGTACTTAGTGGCTCTGATGCTGGCGTGGGTGCTTCTGGACGTGCTGCTCGAGATCTTCCCCGAGCGGTACATAACCCCCGCAGTCGTCGGCGTCACCCTGCTTGGCTGGGGCGTCACGCTGGTGTGGGAGGCTCCTTTCTGCATCGCACAGGGCATGGTGTCGCTGCCCTACCTTTACATCGGCTATCTGGCCAAGAAGCGCCGCCTTTTCGAAACTCCCCTTTCCGGCAGAGCCAAGGCCGGCCTCATCGCGTCCGCGCTGGGCGTCGTCGCAGGCGTTTTGCTGACCCAGAGCACCGACTGCGTTTCGATGGGTGAGTGGACGATGGGGCCGCTGAGCATCCTGCTGGATGGCGCAGTGGGCTACGGCATCATCCGGCTCTTTTTGAAATGGCAGCGCCGAGTGGACGGTCCCATCTCCCATGCCGTCGAGTGGGTGGGCCGGCGCTCGCTCTTTATCTTCTGCATCCACACTGTGGAGCTGACGGCCATCCCGTGGTATCTGATGGCTGCAAAGTATGCTGACCATCCGGTGCAGGGGATGCTGCTGCAGTTCGTGTTCTCGCTTGTGTCCATCTTCGCCGTCACCGAACTTCTGATGCGCCGCAAAGAGCTTGGCCGGAAGCTTCGGGGCGGCAAGCCTGCGGACAAGCCCCGGCAGCGGAGCAAGACCCGCCGCTATGCGGCAAAACACTGAAATTCCTGCGCTTTGGTATCCAGCCATTTTGAGGGTAGACTATAGTTACTTTTGATGCATGGGCTTGCAGCGCGGGTTGTACGCCTTGCGATAAATTGGAGGAGGCCCCGGTAATGATGAACGAAACTCCTGAAGCGGCTCTGCGCAGCCGCATTGCGGACCTTGAACAACAGCTCAAACTTGCAGACGAAGGCACTTCGCGGCTGGCCCAGCGCTGCCTTGAGCTGGAAAAGCAGCTGCAGACCTTCTATGCTGCCCACCCCCAGAAAGAGCGGCAGACCGACTCGCCTGCTCTGGTGCAGCCGCTGCTTTACTATGATGCCGGGTTCGGCTTTTCCCAGAAAGACACCGTCAAGGCCCCGGACTACGAATACGACGAGCTGAACGGCATGGTGACAGCGACCTTCGAGCTGCCGGAGGCCGCGTTCAATCTCCGTCTCGACCCCGGTGAACTGCCTTGCTGCATCACTGATTTCGTCTTCTCGGATGACCGCATCCTCTGCCGCCCGGTGAACGGTGTGCCGCTCCATGGCGACGGCATCCTGTTCCTCAACAACGACCCGAATTTCATGCTGGAAGGTCTGAACCGTTTCCCCGCCGGGATGAAGCTGGGCGTGAGCTACTGCTACTTTCCGCTGGAGCCGCTGGCTGACGACCCATTGTTCGCCGCCGTTCTCGAGGGCGTACAGTATTTCCAGAAGACCCGCGTCTGCGAGCAGAAGCACCTCGACCAGCTGGAAAAGACTACGGCTGACCAGAAGCAGACCATCGAGGCCCTGCAGAAGAATCTCTCCGAGCTGCATCAGGCCAACGCCGAGCTGAGCGCCCGGAGCAAAGCCTACGAGAGCTCGCTGGAAAACATCCTCTCTTCCAGCAGCTGGAAACTCACGCTGCCCCTGCGCCGCCTGCTGGGGCTGTTCCATCGCAGCCATTGAGCCTGCCTGCGGAGAGGAGGATACGATGTACAGCAGTTATACCACTCTGCAGCGGGCTCAGCTCGCCAAACAGGAATATCTCGACACCCAGGAAGTTTTTCTCGGCGTCTATGCGCCGGGGCGGAACGCCGCCCTGAAAGCTTCCCTGCAGGACCAGCTTCACCGCAAATTTTTATTGACGGACAGCCTCCGCCCCGAAGCCCTCGGCAGCGCCGCCGGTGTGCTTCTGGTCAGGGAAGACCTTTTCCTGATGTCCACGGCCCTTTCCTGCTTTGCGGACGCACTGCGCAGCGGCGCAGACTACGTCACCAGCGACGCCGTCTTCGGCTACTCAGGCGTCACCACCCTCTACCACAGTCAGGGCTTTGCAGCCTGCCCGGGCTGCGCCCTCGTCTCCCGGGAGCTGCTGCGCCGCTGTCAGGCGGAAGCCCGCGACCCGGAAAATCCCGTCGAACTGCTGACGCTGGCGGCGAAGCTCAGCCGCAGCCACGTCTGCCTCCCGCTGGCGCTGGCCCACTATGAGCGGGACATCTGCGCCGAAGACGTCTGGTCTGTAAAGGGGAAGCGCGTCTTTATCATGAGCCATCTGCTGGACATGACCGGTGCGCCCATCGTACTGGTGAGCGCCGTGCCGGTGCTGCGCAGCATGGGCTACGAAGTGGTCGTCCTCGGCCCTGAGGACGGCGGCTCCATGCCGCTCTTCCTCGAGGCGGGAGCTACCGTCATCACACGTAAGGGCTGTGTTCAGTCTCCCCTGCTCTGGGGGCTGGCCCTTTGCGCCGACCTCGTTCTGGCCAACACCGTCGTGGAGGCCCGGGCCGTCCGCGCCCTGAGCGGTGCGCGGGTTCCGGTGCTCTGGTGGCTCCACGATGCCTTTGCAGGCTACCCCCACATCGCCCACCAGATCCCCAGAGAGCTGGGCGAAAATATCCGGCTCTACTCCGTCGGCAGCCACGCCGCCAACGCCATGCACTCGGTGCGGCCGGAGTTCAACATCCGGCCCCTCATCTACGGCCTGCCGGACTACGCCGCCGAGAAGTTCTCCCACTACGATTTGAGCTATGCGGGCGGGCGGCCTCTGTTCGCCACCGTCGGTTCCTTCGAGAACCGGAAAGGCCAGGACATCTTCTGCAAAGCCATCCGGCTGCTGCCGCCTGAGACCATGAAGAAGGCATCCTTCCTCTTCGTGGGCAAGGCCGCAGAGGCTGAGATGATGGACGCCGTGCGGAGCCTGACCGCTGACTGCCCCGACAACGTCTTTTACGTCAAGCGGCTCACCCGCGACGAGATCAAGAGCCTGATGGCCCAGTGTACCTGCCTCGTCTGCGCCTCCCGCGACGACCCCATGCCTACTTTCGTCACTGAGGGCCTCATCTTCGGCAAGCCCGCCATCGTGTCGGAGCACACCGGCACCGCCGGGCTCATCACCGAGGGCGTGGACGGTTTCGTCTACGAGGACGACGCCCCCGAAAAGCTGGCCGAGCGGCTGGCCTGGGCCATCGAGCACCCGGAAAAGC
>UMIN01017046.1_pt1 | contig 12237 bp, 9 predicted proteins | sample 1965811 | NCBI WGS metagenome assembly UMIN01 (sample SAMEA4836123, study PRJEB28245) | human gut metagenome | biome: gut microbiome; material: fecal sample | place: Denmark | collected 2008
CTGCCCGTCGTGCTCTGGCCGGACTGTGTGCCGGTCGACTGCGCGGGCTGCGACTGTTGCGCGGTGGTGTTGCCCGTGGAGGGCTTCGTCGTCTGGGTGGCCGGCGAGCCCGAGGACTGCTTCGCCGGGGCCGGGGCCGATTGCTTCGGGTTGCTCGGCTTCGTGGCGGGGGCGGGCGTCGCCGGCTCCTCCTTCTGGGCGTGCTCCTTCTTGTAGTTCGCGCAGTAGCTGTCGAACGCGGCCTTCTGCGCTGAGACGTCGATGCCGCCTCCGGGGTTGGAATCGTAAGCCGAACCGCCACTGGAACAGCAGGCGACCGGATTGTAGTTGGTCGAGCACAGGTCGCACACGTCGCCGGCCGCGTAGGCCGTGCCGAGCGCGAATTGCAGGCCGCCGACCGCCATAGCGCCTATCACGGCCGAGCCGGCGAGCACGCGGATAAGCCGGCGTTTCACGGGCCGCCCGTTGCGTGGCGCTTCATGACGAGCTGATGATGTGGACATGGATATTCCCTTCTTCTTGTCTTCCGCGCCGTTTTTGGATACGGCGCGGCGGTACAGTTTGGTGGCGGCGAATCGCGATATACGAAAACCTGCGATGCGGCAGAATCCGCATCGCCGCGAATGATCCGGCAACCGTCGGCGTAATCTGCCGGGAGTGTGAGGAATCATGCCGGACGGCGAATCACAATCATCGCGATCGCGCCGGCAAACATCCGAAACGGACTATCGAGCGGTCTCTCACCGCTCGCGCATGATCGGCAGTCCGCCCGACAGTGAGCCGACAGCCGATGCCTTCACGCCTTCATTGACACACATAATGTACTCCTTGCTCGGATAAGACACCTGACCGGGGTGCCGCCCCATCATCCGGGGCCGGGCCTGTTCGCGGGTTCCCGTGAACGTTGACATCATCGTAGGCTCCGCGTCGCCGCGTTGGCAAACCCGCGGTTATACATAGTTGTTATGGCCTCGTATCAACCCTATATTTGTTCACGATGACAGCGGCGACAACCGTTATGGCGAATATCACGACATTGCCGATGATCAGCAGACGGTTCATCGTGTACAGCAGCCATGCGATCAGCAGCAGGTCGACGAGCAGCGCGACGATGCACAACGCCGCGAGCCCGGATTGCGGCACGCGGCCGAGCAACGGCAGCGAGCGGAATGCGCAGAGCGATGAGCCGTCGCGCAGTATCAGGCGCAATGCGGCGACGGCGACCATCGCCTGCACCACGATCATCAGAATCGTGACGCTCGACGACACGGTTTTCGCGGAATTCCCGGCGATCAGCGGGCACTCCGCGGCGATCATGCCCACCGAAAGCAGGCGCACGGGAGCGCCGGTCCGAGCGGAACGCTCTCCCAGTTCGCGCGGCAACCATCCGTCCGCGCAGGCCGAGGCGACCGGATACGCCACGCAGCCGACCGCGGCATTGAGCGTGGTGAGCAGGGCGAACGCGGAGCCGCCCACCACGAACGCGACCGTCACCGGAGCCGGGACGAATGCGGACAGGCTGACGGCGAGATCCCGGTTCGCGACCTGGGCTATCGGCAAGGCGCCGGCATCGGCCACGCAGATCAGCGCATACGTCACGGCGACCAGCAACAGCGAGACGCGCATCGCGCGGGGCACCGTCACCCGCGGACGGTCCGCGACCGCGGCATAGTTCGCCACGCCGGCCACCCCGTTCATCATGAACGTCATGTACACGCATGCGAACAGGAACGCCAGAGGCGAGCCGAGAAACGTGTAATGCGCGAGATTCGCGAGCCGCACGTGCGGCATTGTCACCGCAACGTACGTGCCCAACGCCGCCGCGAGCAGCACGGCCATCACCAGTTGGGCGATGGCGGCGATGCGGGCACCCAGCATGTGCACGCCGAGGAACAGCGCGACGACCAACGCCGCGGTCAGGCGTGTCGGCAGCGTGGGCAGGCCGAGCAGCTGCGCCGCGGACAGCGCGTACGCGGAGATGCCGAACACCAGAAAACACAGGATATAGGCGACGATGCCACCGAACACGGGCGGCAGCAGCGTGCCGACCTGCTGGTACTGGCCACCCGGGTAATCGCCGGACGAGCTGGCCAGCAGCTGCGGCACCAGCGCGAACGCGCCTCCCAGGCCACCGACCAGCACGGCGAGCCACAATCCGGTGCCCGTGATGCCGACGCCGATGCCGGCCATCGACATGACCCCCAGACCGACGACATTGTCCGCGCCAAAAGCGGCCAGATGAACCGTGTGCAGTGAACGTGATGATGCCATGATGCCCCTCCCCGGCCGAAACCTTCATGACAACTGAACCACATCATGCCGGCGATGAGAACGCCGTTCCCATATGAAAAATCTATACTGTGTTCAAGCGCCACATTGTTCGATCGCGGATGGCGGGGCCGGGGCTCGTGTCCAACGACCCTATCCGCGGCGCATATCGCCCGTCGCGCGTCAGCTGCTGGTCAGGAACGTCTCGTTGCCGCGGGTGAAATCAAGCACCGCGCCGGCAAGCTCGACCTCGCCCGACAGATCGGGGTCATCGGCGAGCAACCGCCCAGCACGTTCGCGCGCGTCGGCGATGATCTTGACGTCCTTGACCACGCGCAGCAGTTTCAGACCGGACTTGCCGCCCGACTGCGCGTCGCCGAGCACGTCTCCGGCGCCGCGGAACTCCAGATCGGCCTGCGCGATCTGGGCACCGTCGAGCGTGCCCTGGATGACCTGCAGCCGCTGCTGCGCGGGACCGCCGTCCTCAGCCCGCGAAATCAGGAACGCCCATGAATCCGTGCCGCCGCGCCCCACGCGCCCGCGCAGCTGGTGCAGCTGCGAAAGCCCGTACCGGTCAGCGTCGAAGATCACGATGCAGCTGGCCTGCGGCACGTCCACGCCCACTTCGATGACCGTTGTCGCCACCAGAACCGGCGTGGCCCCATCCGCGAAATCGGCCATGACCTGCTGCTTGGTCGCGTCATCGTCGCGGCCGGTCAGCGTCGCGAAACGGACGCCACGGAACTGCGGCAGCGATGACAGCCTGCGCTCGATCTCGGCCACGGAATGCAGCGGCGGCCGTGACGGAGCACCGTCACCATCCTCCTGCGATGGCGCGCTGGCGGCTGTGTTGGCGGCCGCGGTGGCGGATTCGCGCCTGTAGGCGTCGGAATCGTCGTACACGCCGATCTGCGATGCCCCACTTGTATCGTCATCGCCGTCCGATTCATCGTCGGCATCGATACGCGGGCAGACGACATACGCCCGCTCCCCCGCGTCGATGCGGCCGCGGATGTGGGCGAACATGGAGCCCATCATGCGGCCGTCGTCTTCAGGCACGATGAACGTGCGGATGGGCTTGCGCCCGCCCGGCAGCTCGGTGAGCCACGAGATGTCCAGATCGCCGAACCAGGTCATCGCCGCCGTACGCGGGATCGGCGTCGCGGTCATGACCAGCAGGTGCGGCACGACATCGTTTTTGGTGCGCAGGGATTCGCGCTGCTCCACGCCGAACCGGTGTTGCTCGTCGATGACGACGAGCGCGAGGTTCGGGGCCTGGAACGTCTTGGAGAACGCGGCGTGCGTGGCGACGATGATGCACGGGTCGCCGCTGGCCGCGAGCGCGAGAGCACGGCGGCGGGCGGCCAGTTTCATGCCGCCGGTCAGCAGGATGACCGGCACGTGCCGCGTGTTCGCGTCCGACTGCGCGTGCGCCGCGCCGTCTTGTTTCCCACTGCGTGCCCCACTGTGTTTCACGGGATGTTTCACGGCCGTGCGCCCCTTGGCATCTCCGTCATCGGCAGCGGATTCGGCGGCCTTGATCAGGTCGGCCGGGTCATTGGGAGACAGGGCATCGCGGGACGGGTCATCGCCCGTCTCGACGCTGTCAATCGCGCAGAGCATGGCGCTGATGGTCGCATGATGCTGCTCGGCGAGCACCTGAGTGGGCGCGACAAGCACCGCCTGATGGCCGGAACCCGCCGCCTGCAGCATGGCCGCGACCGCGACCACGGTCTTGCCGGAACCGACCTCGCCCTGCAGCAGGCGCTGCATCGGATATTCGCGGGCCATGTCCACGCCGATATCATCGATGACCTCCCGCTGGCCGCCGGTCAGCGGGAACGGCAGTGATTCGATGAACCGGTCACGCAGCGCCACGCCCGCACAAGGCAGGGCCGCATCCTTGCGGACATTGCTACGCGACTGGAGCAGCGCCGTCTGCGAGACGAACGCCTCCTCGTAGCGCATCGTGCCGATGGCCCGTTTGAAATCCGCGGTGTTGAGCGGGTCGTGGATGGCCAGGAACGCTTCCGCGCGATGCAGCAGATGATTCGATTCGCGCACCGATTCGGGCAGGACATCCGGGATCGCGCGGGCCAGGCCGACGGCCACGGCGTTTCCTGACCGAGACTCGGCATCCGCTGGAGCGGTTCCGGCGCCGCTGATGCCGCCGTCTTCCATCGGTTTCATTGTTTGCGGGGCTTCCGTTGCCGCATCGCCCGGGAGATCCTGCCCGGTTCCGGCCAGCAACTCGATGCATTGCACTATCGACTCATGAATGTGTTCGCTGGAGATACGAGACGACGCGTGATACACCGGTCGGGGTCTGCTGATGCGACGCAGGCCCGCTTCGACGGTGTCGGCGTCGTATTTCAGAGCGCTCATCTGCACGACACCGGAGTATTCGCCATCAGCCGGACCGGAGCCGGGAGCGACCGTCATTATTTCGGGATGGGTGAACTGCAGTTGGCCGTTGAACTCGCTCGGCTCGCCGGCGATCACCACAATCGCGCCGGAACGCAGCCGCATGCTCAGCCAATCGACATACTGCTTCTTGTACGAGAAGAACACCAAACGGGCGGCGGCCCCCGCGATATGCCGGGAAACCGCGAAATCCCCGTCATCCACCACGGCCTCGAGCCGGTAGCCCCGCCGAACGTTCATCGGCACGACCCGCATGCCGCGCACCGACGCGGAGAACGCCATTCTCTCGCCGATACGGGCCTCGCGCAGTGCCCGCAGGGGCACCGGATCGGCGACGCGGAACGGATAGTAGGTCAACGCATCGCCCACCGTCACGACGCCAAGGCTTTTGAGCGCGCCGACACGCCGCTTGTTCGTCATGATCGACGACATGGTGGTGTTCAACGTGATGCTCATACGTCCCTATTGTGGTGTGCCGGCGGGACGGCATCGCATTGTCCCCTCCGCCAGCGGATATAAAGAGGCCCCGGAGTCTTGCGACTTCCGGGGCCTCAGTGAAACGTTATCGCGCGATGTCACGCAACCACACGCTGAACCTTGCCGGCCTTGAGGCACTTGACGCACACGCGGACGCGAACGTTCTGGCCGTCAACGGTGGTACGAACCGGCTGCAGGTTCGGGCGGAAGGTGCGCTTGTTGCGGATATGCGAGTGAGAAACGGTGTATCCGACCTGCGGACCCTTGCCGCACACTGCACAACGAGCTGCCATGATGGACTCCCTTAATAACCTTGATGTTCAAGTCTTCCGTGTTCCAGCACGGATGCTTGAACACACAACTTCACAATAATAGCGCCAAATACAAACAAATGCAAATCAAGCGTGTATCATTGCGGCTTTCACCTACACATCCACACAATATCACCCGTCTTGACTATTGCCGCATCCAGCAACTCTTCATAAAATCACGGTAAAACGGTTACTGTATGGCATACGATACATGCAACGCGGCAATCGTCAAGGAGGAATGATGCTCAATTCACTTAAAGGCCTGCTTTCACGCAAAAACGACGTGCCCTCCCCCACAGTGATCTCGTTGGGACAGGTGTGGGTCGACATCATGATGGACATCGACGCGATTCCCCAACCGGGCGGATTCGCCGTCGCGAACCATACCATGCCGTCGGTGGGCGGCAGCTTCCGCGTCATGCAGGCGGCCAGCCGGATTGGGGCGGCGACCAAGCACGCAGGCGTCATCGGCAACGGGCCGTGGGCGTCACTGATCCGCAAGGCTCTCAACGACAACGGCATCGAGCACATCGGCCAGGACCGCATCGACGCCGATTCCGGTTTCCGTCTGGTGCTCAACGACAGCGAGCGCAAGACGTTCGTCGCCACGTATGGCGCCGAATCACAAGGCAACGAGAACACGTTCGACTGCGTGGAGCCCGGCGAGGGCGATGTGGTGCACATCAGCGCCAACACGCTGATGGATCACAGCGCGTCAGGCATCGACGCCTTCCTGCATCGCACCGCTTCGGACCCGACGACGCGCGACTACAGCATCGTGCTCAATCCGACCAACACGCTGCACATGGTCAGCGACCACCTGCTGGAGGATCTGGTGCTGGTGCGGCCCATCTGGTCCTGCAACCGTCAGGAGGCCCGCACGCTCGCCGACCGGCTTGGCGTGTTCGTGGACGATTCCCTGTCGATGACCGTCGGCGGCGGATTCGACGACTCGATGAAGGCGCTGTGCAACAGCCTCGGCGCCACGCTGCGCGCGCCGCTGGTGGTTCGTGCGGGGTCGCGCGGCGCGTGGGTGCGCACGCCGGGCGGCGAAGTCATCCATGTGGAGGGGTATCCGACGAAGGCGACGCACACCCGTTCGGCGGGCTCGTGCCACACCGGTGCCATGTGCGCACTGATCGCCCGCGGCTGGTCGCTTGTCGATGCGGTGAAGATCGCCAACGCGGCCGCTTCGCTGGGCATTCAGCGTTCCATCAACGGCGTTCCGGACTGCCCCGGCTATGACGAGGTCATCGCCAAGCTCGAGGAAGACGAGACTCCGGCCGAGGCCGCGAAGTAGCCATTCCTCGCAGCGTCGCCCGGCCGATATGGATTGTTGCGCAACGCTGTCGTTCCGTTTGCGTCCTTAAGTGCGCGCCGAACGGACGACTCTGCGCACATAGGGACGCAAATCGGGTGTTTTGCGTCCCTATGTGCGCGCACTTGTCGTTTCGGCGCGCACTTAAGGACGCTATTGGACCAATCACCGTGCCGATGACCGCTCAGGCGCGGCCACCCCACGGCGTCTGGCCGACAATCCCCATATCGCGGGCGAGCCTGCGATGCAGTTCCTTCGTCAACGGAATCAGATCGCTTTCCAGCGGATAATTCAGAAAAACGCTGCGGCAACGGCATGTAATTCACCCGCAACCATATGTAGATTCGTCCATCCATCACGATCAGATTCGGTCTGTACGGGCTCATCTTCAGCAGTTCGACCACGTCGGCGGGCATGCCGCCCTGCTCGCTGGTGCGCTGAAACATCTTGCGACCCTGATAGATGGTCGCCCACATGAGTGGGCCTCGTGGCACCGTGCACGGGCATACCAGGAACACGATATCGGTGCCATAGCTGGGGTTCGCGTCCGATATGAACTGCATCACGTCATAGTTGAACGTGATCCAGCCGTCCTTGCCCCATGTCGTATGCGGCATTTCGCTACCGACCGTCCTCAGCTTGGAAATCTTGGCGAACCACGCCGGAGGGAAGTGCACGTCCTCGTCCAGCGGCGTCCAACCGCGAGCGAACATATCCGCCCGCCGCGCCTCTTCGATGGGATCGGGCTTGCGCCACGCATAATAGGTGTACCAGATAACGAACGCCGACCCCGATGACGATCGCCACGATCGACGCGGCCCATTGCGCGCCTGACCCGCCCAACCCGTCCGACTCCCGCCGGCCCGCAACAATTCACCCGCAATTCATATGGAAACTTGGTATGCCGGAAACGGCACTTTACGATATATATGAACACGACGTCAGGAGTCCCCATGAACGACAGCATCGCAGCCAAACCCGCCGATGGCCCGGCAGACAGTACAGCGGCCGGCACAGATCCGGCCCTCACCGCCACCGCGAAACTCACCCCGCGCGAGAAGAAATGGATCATCTACGACGTGGGCAACTCCGCGTTCGTGCTGCTGTCCACCGCGGTGATTCCGATCTACGCGAAATCGCTGATGCCCGCGGACGGCAACATCGTGTCGGCCTGGGGCTACGCGCAGACCATCGCATCGCTGGTCATCGCGCTGCTCATGCCGCTGCTCGGCTCGATTGCCGACGTGCAGGGCATGAAAATCAAGTTCTTCCTCGGCTTCTTCGGCACCGGCGTCGTCACGTGCTGCGCGATGGCGCTTCCACTGACGTGGCTGCCGTTCCTGGTCGTGTATATCCTCGCGACGATCGGACTCAACGGCTCGCTCACGTTCTACGATTCGATGCTGATCGACACCACGCCGAACGAACGCATGGACAAGGTCTCCTCGCACGGCTACGGCTGGGGCTACATCGGCTCGACCGTGCCGTTCATCGTGTGCATCGCGTTGATCTTCGGCGGCCCGGCGCTGCCATTCGGCTGGACGACGACCGGCTGCACCCGCGCATCGTTCATCATCACCGCCGTCTGGTGGGTCGCGTTCACGATCCCGCTGATCTCCAGCTACCGTCAGGAGCATTACCGCGCCACACGCGACAAGCTGGGAACGGCCGTGCGCGGCACCTTCCGCGAGCTTGGCGGCACCTTCCGCAAGATAGTGAGGAACAAGCCGCTGTGGATGTTCATGCTCGCGTTCTTCTTCTACATCGATGCGGTGAACACGGTGATCTCGATGAGCACCTCGTACGGCGCCGAGCTGGGCATCGACTCGACTCAGCTGGTGGTGGCGCTGCTGGTCACGCAGTTCGTGGCGTTCCCATGCGCGATCCTGTACGGGCGGATGGCCGGGCGGTTTGGCTGCAAGGCGATGATCGTGGCGGCGGTCGTGGCCTACATGTGCATCGTGTTCTTCGCCGCGTTCTTCCTCGTGTCGGCCGCGCAGTTCTGGATCCTGGCGATCCTCGTCGGCATGTTCCAGGGCGGCATCCAAGCGCTGAGTCGCTCGTATTACGGCAAGATCATCCCCAAGGACCACGCCAACGAGTACTACGGCTTCTACGACATTTTCGGCAAGACCGCGAGCATCCTGGGCACGTTCCTCGTGGCCACCACCACGTCGATCACCGGCAACGCCTCCCTCGGCGTGCTTTCCATCGCCATCCTGCTGGTGTTGGCGCTCATCTTCCTGCTCCTGCAGAAGGATCCAACACAAGCGTAATGTCACCCATCAATCAGCAACAGGAACGCCGAAGCAGCGATGAAACGGCAGATCCTACCGCCCGAGCCGCGACCTGAAACAATTTAGCCCTGCACAACGCACATATTTTGGCAGGGCGGTAGTTGTCGCAAATTCTGCGACAACTACCGTTCGTAAATCGAACGCTATAATCAGAAACTTTCAGATGCTGAGTTCCATGCAGTACCCCCTGTGACCGCAATGCGGGCAGGTAAGCTTGCGTGTCTTGGGCGTGTGTGCGGCGAATACGAACTCTCGCATACCCGGCTGGAAGGTCTCATGGCAAGCCGGACATAGGTACTGCACGCGGGAGCGATAGTACTTCATCGCCGCAACAGTGAGCGCAATCGCCAGCAGAACGGCGACCGGCAGCGGCCACCATACGTCTGTCATCACACCGATGACGAGGCATGCAATTTGCAACAAAGTCGCGGGCAATGCGATTGCCAGTATGACCAAATATGTGGTGCGCAGGGAATGAGTGGTTGTGGTGTTCATAACGGTTGCCATGTCGGTTAATGTTGACGATACGAAGTCAGACGCCGAGACCGTCAGTGCTTTGCGCAGCTGCAAGCAGTCATCAAGACGTTGCTTCTGCTCGGCGATACCCGACTGCAAGGATGCCGTCTGCTGATCCAGCAAATCAACCAGCACCCGTTCCGGCCGCTCGTCCGACAGAATCGAGCGAATCTGCTCTAGCTTGAAGCCGAGTCCTTTGAGAAAAAGGATGACCCGCATCCGCTCGACCTCTGCAGTCCCATACAGCCTTCGGCCGCCGTCGCTGATCTCATTGGGAATCAACAGACCTTTGGCGTCGTAGTACTGCACGGTTCGCACACTCACACCAGTGAGTTTGGCGATGTCCCCTGTGGTGTATCGGCTGTCCGTTTCATCGTCCATCGACATGGCCCAACCTCCTTTCACCAAGCAATATGCCGCATTACGCAACGTCACAAGCAACATATGACGCAACGTCGACCACAAAACCTTCACATATAAGCGGACTGTAGAAAGACATCGACCATCGCAATTGTGCACTGGTTCACAGTGAATACCCCGAACCAGTTAGACGGCAGAACAGAATTACAGCCACACCTGTTCTTCAGGCTTTACCTCGCCGACCACATTGGCCACACGCATGGCATCATTCCGACTCAATCTACCGGTGAACCCCTGTAGATCCGACCGGAGGAACCGCACCAGCTGCGCGCAGCGAGCGGTCGTCAGATGGGTAAGCCCGGCATGCTCATACTCGGGCAGTTGCACATCGCCCGCCCCATGCCAGGTTGGATTGCTGGTCAGTTCCACAGCCACTCCACCGTCGTCGTCGGCTTGTATGACGATGGCGGCCACGTAATGGTTGCGTGATTTCGTCGGATCATCCTCGAACCGCACCCGCATGCGATACACGTCGAAGACATGCAGTTGCTCCGGAACCGGCATCAATTCCGGAATATCATGATTATTCGCCATCGCGCCACGCCTTGGGCAGTACGGCAACACCATCGGAGCCCCGGCTCGGATTCAACACCATGGCGTTCGGCACTTCGACCACCGGATATCCCTGTTCGTCGACCCCACGGTACGTAACTCCATTGGCGGCAACATGTCCCGCGTGAGGCAGCACGGGTTCAGGCGCCCTCACCTCGAACGGAATACGACGCTGCGACACCAACTGCACGCTGGCCATATTCACGAACGTATTGAAATTCAATCCCATGGAATCAAGAATGGCGTTCACTTCGGCTTTGAGATCATCATCCATGCGAACAGTGGTAGTGCTCATAATGAATCCTTTCTAAAGCCAATTGTATTACTAATGACTTCTTTTCTCAATATAATCCGTAGGATGCTTAACGCTTTTGCATCATGACCTTGACATCGGGACAATCCCACGCGAAACCAATCTCTGCCTTTGCGCTCATCAGCTGGGGAGCTCACGGTCACACTCATGCGTCGCAGACCACGAGCCTCGCTCGGCGTGCTGTCTATCGCGGTGCTGCTGCTGGTCGTGGCGCTCGTGTTCCTGCTTCTGCAGAAGGATCCGACGCGAGACTAGAGACGCCTGCTAAGAGCGGGCCGCATGCGACCCGATGAAGGCGCGTACGGTATCCATGTACTCGTCCATGCGCACCAACAGCGCGAGATGACCGCCGTCACCATGTCGGCGTGCGACGCAGCATCGATCAGCAAATCGGCCATATGCCGCTGATACGGCTTGCTCAGCAACTGCTTGAGGACATCGCACAGGCCCTGCATCAGCCGCCGTTCGCCAGACGACAGGTCTTGCGTCTTGCGCATCACGGCCCACGCCATCAGACGCCGGTGCAGCGGCATCGATATCAGGCGAAGCGTCCGCTTCCACTTGCGATGGCACGCGCCAGTTCGGCGTTCGTCGCGAACCGCTCCTGATAATCGAAGGTGATGACCGAGCGGTCCTCGACGAACCGTTCAAAATGCAGGCAGAACAGTCGGACAGCCCGATTCCGCCCGGCAGGAGCACAATCGTTGCGCGGGCGGAGGGATTGCGATGATACCGGTATGCGAAGGGTTCGCCATCCGGCAATCGCATGGTTTGCAACGGATACCGCTCACGAGACGCGGCGAGATCATCCATCGGCCGTCCTTTCCTTGCTATTTCGTCCGCCCGGGCTGCCCGGCGCCTTGTCCGTCGTCGTTGCGCCTGCGATAATCCTTGACCAGCTGGATGATGAGGCTCGCTATGCCGCACAGCACGCCGCCGATCGGCCACGGCAGCCAGAACAGGCCCACGGAGCTCCAGTCGTCATGCAGCATCCACGGCCCCAGAAACAGTAGGCACAGGGCGGTTATCGTGGCCAGCGACATGATGATGCCGCATACCGCACCGGTCAGATTGTCGTAGAAATCATGCCCGGCTGCACGCTCTTTCTTGCCATCGGTATCGGCCTTCTTGTTGTAGCCGTCGATGTCGAGCATGCCGTGCCGTATTCCGCAGTAAACGAAACTGAAGACGGCGACCGAGTACAGCATCAGCATGATCGCGTTCGGCCATCCATCGCTGATGCCCAACACGTCATCGGCGTACACAGTCACCGCTATGCCGATCAGGATTGCCGCTATACCGCCCACGATGCCGACCACCAGCAGACGCGTCTCGCGGCTG
>UMIN01034433.1_pt1 | contig 12217 bp, 14 predicted proteins | sample 1965811 | NCBI WGS metagenome assembly UMIN01 (sample SAMEA4836123, study PRJEB28245) | human gut metagenome | biome: gut microbiome; material: fecal sample | place: Denmark | collected 2008
GAGTCTCCAAAATGGCGGTCTCAAAGCGGCTGAAAAAACTTCACCAAACCCTGAAAAGCTCTGTCGTATGACAGGGCTTTTCGCCCTTTTATGAGGTTGATAAGTTATTTTCTGAACATGACAAAAAAGATTGACAAACTCTGCACTGGACGTTATACTATACCTATAAAGTTATTTTTTAGACATGACGAAAGAGGTTGGAAGATGAAACTTGGAGAAGTCGCATTAGTTCGGAGCGGTTTGGTTTTGTCCAGAAAGGCGGCAAAAAGTCCCTCGCCATTTCGATATTCCTTGCTTTCATTGCGGGCCATGAGTGGTGAGGGAGAAATACTTGAAGAAGAGTTGGATGTGTTTCATGCGGCAGAGCCGTTGAAAGAAGAATACTTGACTCGTCCAGGAGACATTATTGTTCGGTTGAGCGCTCCTTACACAGCTGTGTTGATTGAAAGCAAATGGGAGAACATTGTGGTGTCCTCCAACTTTGTAATCATTCGAGTGGACGCCCAAAGGGTTGTGCCAGAGTACTTAGCTTGGTACTTAAACAGATCCTGGATTAAGCGGAAAATCTACAAGGATAGCTCCAGCAATATGTTAGGGGCTGCAAAATCCGCATTGTTCAGGAAAATGTCTCTCTCTCTGCCTTCTTTGGAAGATCAATATCGGATTGGCCAGGTGTTTTTATTAGCACGGAAAGAAAGCGCTTTGCTATTCTCCTTGGCAGAGCAGAAGAAAAAGTACTATGAGGATATTTTAGAGCAGATGAACGATAGAACTAGGAGGAATTTGTCATGACTACGAAAAGAGATATTGAGCAGGTGCTTTGGAAAGCTTGTGACAGCTTCCGCGGGAAAATTGACAGCTCTCGCTATAAAGATTATATTTTATCCATGTTGTTTGTAAAATATCTCAGCGATGTGGCTCAGGAAAAGAAAGAAAATTATATCAAACAATACGAGGGAGATATGCGCCGTGTGGAGCGAGCTATGAACCGGGAGCGGTTTGCTATGGATGAGGACTCCACGTTCGACTACCTTTATCAGAACCGGAATGATCCGGAAATCGGTCAAAAAATCAATGTGGCGCTTAGTCACATCGAGGAGAGAAACAGTAGTAAGCTGCGCAATGTGTTTCGCGCAATCGACTTCAATTCTCAGGTGGATTTTGGAGAGGTGCGGGAGAAAAATGCCACTCTCCGCAATTTGCTTGAGGACTTTCATGGCCTAAATCTTCGTCCCAGTCAGCTAGATGCCAATGACATCATTGGTGATGCCTATGAATACATGATCGCCATGTTTGCCTCGGATGCAGGAAAGAAAGGCGGGGAATTCTTCACGCCCAGCCAGGTATCGGAGCTGATTGCCCGACTGGTGGATCCCCAGGAAAACGACCGCATCTACGACCCTACCTGTGGAAGCGGCGGTCTGCTGCTGAAAGCGTATAAGAAAGTTCCCAGCGGAAAGGTAGCCATCTACGGTCAAGAGCTTAACGCCCAGACGTGGGCTCTTTGCACCATGAATATGTTTCTCCACGGGGTAGACGATGCCCGTATCTGGCAAGGTGATACTTTATCCCACCCCCAAAATCTGGAGGGCGACCAGCTGATGAAATTTCAGAAGGTGGTGGCGAATCCGCCGTTTAGCTTGGACAAGTGGGACAGCGGTTTCCTTTCGGAAGCGGAGGCCGACAGCAAAGGGAAAAAGAAGATGACTGCCGATCTAGATCCCTATCACCGGTTTGATTTGGGAATCCCTCCGGCCTCTAAGGGAGATTACGCCTTTGTTCTCCATATGCTTTCTAGCCTGGATGGAGAAAACGGGCGCATGGCCATTGTGCTGCCTCACGGTGTTCTGTTCCGGGGTGCTAGCGAAGGGAAGATCCGCCGCCAGTTGGTAGAGCTCAATTACCTGGATGCTGTCATTGGATTGCCCGCCAACCTGTTTTACGGAACGGGCATCCCGGCTTGTATTCTTGTCTTTCAGAAAAATCGCACTCGCCGTGACGTGCTCTTTATCGACGCTTCCGCTGAGGGCAACTACGAAAAGGGGAAAAACCAGAATCTCCTTCGGGATTGCGACATCGAAAAGATTGTCCAGGTTTACCGCGCCCGGGAAAATGTGGACAAGTATGCCTACGATGCCAGCTTCGATGAGATTAAAGAAAACGACTTTAACCTAAATATCCCCCGGTACGTGGACACCTTCGAGGAAGAGGAGCTGGTGGATATCGACCAGGTAAAGCAGAATATCGCTGACATCGAGACGGAGTTGGCTCAGGTCCAGGCGCAGATGCAAAAGTATTTGGAAGAGTTGGGATTGTGAGGGGGTCTTAGAAGATGCAGGAAATTATCTTGGTTGTCGTTACTGCTCTAATTTCCGGATTATTGGCTACTCTGTTAACAATTTGGTGGCAAAGAAGGAATAACATCTATAACAGGAAAATGCGTATCTTTGAGACGATAATGGCAACGCGTTTTATGGTTTCCTCTGAGGAAAGCGTTCGTGCCTTAAATTCGATTGATGTTGTGTTTTACAAGAATAAAGATGTGCGTGTAGCATACCAGAATTTTCTCAATGAAACAGATAAAAAACCACCGGTTCCGCAGAGCATTGAAGATAAGCACCTAAAACTGCTAGAGGTGATGTCTAAGGCCTTAAAGCTTAAAGACATCCAATGGGATCAAATTAAGCACACATATTATCCAGAGGGACTGGCGCAGAAAATAGAAGAAGAAAATGTATTAAGGAAAATGCAAATTCAAAATGTTGCAGCCGGATTACATGATAACGAATCACAGAAGAATGTTCCTTCAAGTGAGCAATTTAATCAACAGTTGATGGCATCTGTCTTGCCTGAACTGATTAAAAATCCTGAAAGCCTGAAAGCCATGATTGAGCTTTCTAAAGCCCAAGGAGGAAAAAAATGACACCAGAAATCAAACAGCAAATCGAGCAGATACGCCGGGGCGAGGTGCCGGAGGGATTCAAGCATAATAGTGCGTCTGTGATGCCCTGTGATTGGAATACATGTGATTTTCATGAAGTTGCCACTATACAATCTGGTCTTGTTTCTCCAAAGGAGGAGCCATATTGTTTCATGTTCCACATAGGTCCAGATAATATTGAGAGAGATACAGGCAGAATTGGAAATCTGAAGACTGCCTGTGAATTAGGACTGGTTTCTGGAAAGTTCTATTTTGACGCCGGATCGATAGTGTACAGCAAAATTCGCCCCAACTTGAATAAGGTATGCATTCCAAACTTTGAAGGAATTTGCAGTGCTGACTGCTATTCGATTAAAGCCCGTGCGGGGATAGATCGGGATTATCTTTTTAATCTCATGCTCTCTTTCCCGTTTTATAGGCGGGCCGTGGCTTGTTCCATGAGGACGGGAATGCCCAAAATTAATCAAGACGATCTAAATGCGATTCCCGTTGTTATGCCTTCGCAGTTAGAGGAACAACAAAAAATCGCCGCTATCCTCACCACACAGGACAAGGTGATTGAGTTGAAAGAAAAGCTCCTGGCCGAAAAGCAGCGGCAGAAGAAGTATCTCATGCAGGTGCTGTTGACTGGGAAAAAGCGACTGCCGCGGTTTAGTGGGGAGTGGAAAGTTAATCGCCTCCGCAACATTGCAACGCGACATACAAAAAGAAATACCATAGGAAATACCAATGCGCTTACTATTTCTGCACAGTACGGGCTAATCAATCAGGCTGAATTTTTCAACAAAGCGGTTGCGAGCGATGACAAGAGCAACTATTTTCTTCTGGAAAAAGGTGACTTTGCCTACAATAAGAGCTATTCTAACGGCTATCCCTTCGGGGCTATTAAGCGGTTAACACGGTATGAAGTGGGAATAGTATCTCCGCTCTACATTTGTTTTCGGATAAAAGAAGGAAGTGTTTCCGGAGAATATTTGGAGCAGTATTTTGAAGCAGGGCTTATGAACCATGAGATACAGGCATTTGCTCAGGAAGGGGCTCGAAACCATGGTTTACTAAATATTGCAGTTGACGATTTTTTTAATTCGAAAATTCTGCTTCCTTCACCAGAGGAACAAACCGCCATTGCCGAAATCTTTTCCACCGCCGACCGTGAAATTGACCTGCTCCGGCAGGACATCGAACAGGAAAAACAAAAGAAAAAAGCCCTGATGCAGCTACTGTTGACGGGGATTGTGAGGGTGTGTGGATGACATTATTTGATTTTCTAGGCCAATTCGTCATTTTTATAATTCCGGGATTGCTAACCTTTTCACTGTTTTGTTATTTAATTGGTGAAAGGCCTCGTGCTGAGCTAATGGGAGTATCATACATATTTGTTGCTTCTATCTTTTCCTTTGAGATTGGAAATCTTATTATTTACCTTATTAATCTGCTTATGTCAAAGAAAATTAAATATATAGCAGTCTCAGAAATGCTTTCAGGAATTAACAATAGTCTTTCAACCGTTGGAATGTTAGTTTCGTGTGTTTCTGCGATATTATTGGCAATTATCGTTGCTTACTTATGGGAAAATAATATCATTTTTCTAGTTGCAAGAAAATTGAGACTCTCCCATAAAGTAAATAATCTTGAAGTTTGGCAGTGCTTATTTGATGAACAGCCTTGGGTTATTGTTCGGGATTATATAAGTGAAAATGTATATTACGGAAAAGTAATACAATATTCCGATAGCAGCGATATGCGCGAATTGTTGTTGTCAGAAGTGAGAGTATGGAGCAAAAAAGATGGCGAATATACCATGGAAAAAGTTTATCTTGCAAGGCAATGCTCAGAATTTTCTATCGAAATTGATGACTATACTAAGGAGGCTAACAATGAATAAACAATCAAAGAAATTATTTACTACTGATGCAAAAACACCTAAAGAAATTAGAAGTAAAACTCCTATTCCGAAAGTGATGAAACAACCAACGGACGTGTCTTCTCCAAATCCGAATCCAAAATATAAGCCACCGATTGGCAAGAGCGAAAAGTGAAATGAAACAATATTATCAGTATAGTTTTAATGAAAAGAACATCAGCCAGCAGCCAGCTCTAGAGTTACTGCAGGCCATGGGTTACACTTACATAGCACCGGCGGACTGCGCCGCCCAGCGGGGGAGCCGGTATCATGTGCTCCTTAAGGATATTCTTCGAGGGCAGTTGCGGCGGCTCAACCGTTATAGCTTTGCCGGAGCGGAAAACGAGTTCTCCGCCGCCAACATCGAGCGCGCCATCGAAGATCTGGATGAACCTTTGATCGAAGGGTTGATCCATGCCAGCGAAAAAATCTATGACGCCTTGCTTCTGGGCAGGAGCTACCCCGAAACGGTGGGGGAAGGAAAGACCCTCAGCTTCAACCTAAAGTATGTGGATTGGGAACACCCGGAGAACAATGTCTTCCACGTGACAGAGGAATTCCCCGTGGAAAGCCGAGATAAGCTCCACAATGCTCGACCGGACCTGGTTGTGTTCCTCAACGGCATCCCCTTTGGAGTAATCGAATGTAAAGCGCCCCAGATCAGTGTGGAGCAGGCTGTAGAACAGACCGTGCGTAACCAGCAACGGGACTATATTCCCCAGCTTTACAAGTTTGCTCAAATCGTGATGGCCACTAATAAGAACGCTGTAAAATACGCCACCACCGGCACGCCAAAGAAGTTCTGGACAGTTTGGAAAGAGCAGGATACCGCTTTCCTTGGGCAGGCTCTGGAGCGTTACCTGTCTGGAAAAACGCCCACCGAGCAGGATCGCTGCATGGTCTCTCTCTTCCATCCCAGCCGAGTACTGGAGCTGATCCGCTATTTTATCCTCTTTGACGCCAATGTGAAGAAGATTTGCCGTTACCAGCAATATTTTGCCATCAAAGAGATTAGTAAGACCGTCCAGAAAGCGGATGAACGAGGGAATCGCCAGAGCGGTGTAATCTGGCACACCCAGGGCAGCGGCAAAAGCTTGACCATGGTGATGCTGGCGAAATATCTCTTAATGGAGTTGGCCCCCTGCAACCCAAAGGTAGTTGTTGTCACCGATCGCAAGGAGCTGGACCGGCAGATTTCCACCACATTTGCCCACACCAGATTGAATCCTGCTACAGCTTCCAGTGGACGGAATCTGGTAAAACTTCTCCAAAGCGGCAAGGCCGATGTGGTCACTACGATCATCAATAAGTTCAACACAGCAGAAAAATTGGAGCATAAGGATCTTTCCGGAGATGTTTTTTTGTTGGTGGATGAAAGTCACCGTTCCAATTATGGTTTATTGGCCACAAAAATGCGGGCAGTATTTCCCAACGCCTGCTATATTGGGTTCACCGGAACTCCTCTCATGAAGAAAGAGAAGAATACCATGGCGAAGTTTGGCAAGCTGATCCACAAATATACCATTGCGGACGGCGTGGCCGATGGAGCTATTGTTCCGTTGATTTATGAGGGCAGGTTTGTGGAGCAAAACGTAGATGAGGACAATATTGACCTCTGGTTTCAACAGACCACGAAGCGGCTTACAGATGCTCAACGAAATGACCTTTCTCGAAAGTGGAGCAGCATCCGCCGTTTGACTTCCACCGATGCTCGTATTAAGCGTATCGCACTGGACATCAACAACCATTTTGTGGAGGGCTTCCAGCATACAGGATTCAAAGCTATGCTGGCAACGAACTATAAACGGGACGCCGTGCGTTATTTGGAATGTTTTGAACAGTTTGGTGACCTAAATTGCGCCGTGGTGATTTCTCCGCCCGATTTGCGGGAAAGCGTTGACAATTGCGATGAGGGAACGGATGACAAGGTAGTTGCCTATTGGAATCGTATGATGAACCAATACGGAGATGCGGATACCTACGAGGAAACCATGAAGAGCCAGTTCAAAGCGGGTGACATCGACATTTTGATTGTTTGCAGTAAATTGCTAACGGGCTTTGACGCACCGATCTGCCAGGTTCTTTATATCGACAAGGAATTGAAGGAACACGGTCTTTTGCAGGCTATTGCCCGGACCAATCGCCTGTGCGAAGGGAAAGACTACGGTCTTATTGTTGACTATCGAGGATTGATTGAAAAGCTGGACACCGCTATGGATATTTACAGCGGTGCCGGCTTAGAAAACTTTGAGGGCCGTGATCTCAAGGGTGTTGTGGTGGATGTGATGTCTGTTCTGGGACATCTGCGGGATGCTTACTCTCGCCTGGTGGACCTGCTGCAGCCGGTGAACCATCCCAACGATGCGGAAGAGGTGGAGGTTTTTCTGGCGGATCCTAAGCGCAGGGAATCATTTTATAATCTTCTCTGTACTTTTGGAAGGACTTTGAACGTGGTTCTCAATGCGGAGCCGGCCTTCGATGCTTTAGCCAAATCGGAGCGCGAAAAATATCAAAGCGCCTTTGTTTTCTTTTCCAAGGTGCGCCGCAGTGTGAAGATCCGATATTGCGATGCCATAGATAACAGGGAATATGAACCGCTGATGCAGAATTTGCTGGATACCCATTTATCAGTGGCGGGATTGAAACAGATTACTAGCCCCGTGGATATTCTCAATAAGGACGACTTCGAGAGAGAACTGGAGGAGTTGGGTTCCCTCCGAGCCAAGGCGGATGCTATCAACAGCAAGCTGACAAAAAGCATCAGCGAGAAGTATCAGGAAAATCCGGCCTATTATGACAGCTTCTCTCAGCGGATTCGGGCGGCTCTGGATCAGTATAAAGAGCGGGTTATTTCTGAATCTGAATATCTGAGTAAAATGCGGGAAATCATGGAAGATTACCATACGGGGAAAAGCACAGTCACTTACCCAAAGGCCATTCAAGAGGATGTTCATGCCCAGGCATTTTATGGGGTGCTCTCCGCTGTTTTCAGCAGCGCTCCAGAAGCGGAAGTGTCCCTGGACTTCGCCGCAGAGCTCTCTCTGGAAATCAAGAATATCATTGCTGCGCATAGCCAGGTGGATTGGACCAATAACCAAACAATCCACGACAGGATTGCACAGGACATTGACGATCTCTTTTATCGATACGAGAAAGAACAGGGGCTAAAGCTTTCCTTTGACACCATCGATAAAGTCATCGAGAACGTCAAAACTGTTGCCCTGCGGAGGTTTTGAGTATGGAAACACATCACCGTTCTGTTGTTTTCGAAGGGAAAACCATTGATTTCACCTTGGAGCAGAAAGAGGTCAAGAACTTGAATCTCCGTGTACATAAAGACGGAAATGTGTTTGTCTCTGCGGGTCCGCTGGTTCCCCTGGAAGAGGTGGATGCCTTCGTACATAGGAAAGGGGCATTTATCCTTTCCGCGCAAAGAGACTTTTCTCGGATGGCTCTTTATATGCCTCGGTCCAAGCGGTACATAAGTGGGGAGTCTTTTGCTTACCTAGGCCATGAGCTTCGATTAAAGGTAGAGATGGGAAAGACAAATGGGGTCACTTCTGACGGGGTGTTTTTGTTGCTCCGGGTAAAAGACCCCAGCGATACTGAGCAAAAGAGGCGCATAGTGACCTGCTTTATGGAAGAGCAATGTAGGAGGGTCTTTTCTGAAATCCTTTCCGAGCTCTATCCACGGTTTCAAAAATACGGAGTGCCCTCGCCGAAATTGTCGATCCGAAGTATGGAAACCCGCTGGGGGTCCTGTTCTTATCAGCGCGGCCTGATTACTCTGAACAAACGACTTATAGAAGTTCCCAGAAGCTGTATTGAATATGTGGTGACTCATGAATTGTGCCATTTTATCCACCCCAACCACTCCAAACACTTCTATGATTTCTTAACGATGATGATGCCGGATTGGAAAGAAAGAAAAGAGATACTTAACAAGCAGTATGCGTTGTGACATGGAAGCTAGTTTGCCTTTTTGTTCGCGATATTTTCTTCAATGTTGAATCCCCTTTTTTTAAGAGAAGCCATTCCCAGCTTCTCTTTTTTCTGCGTTCTTTCAATTTCGGGTTTACAAATCCTTTCCAAGTGTCCTTATAGATGAGGGGCTTTAAAAGAGCCCTAAAAAACTTGAGAAAGGAGGTAAACCATGAAGCAGAAGCCATTGTTTACGGTAGACGGCGAAACGCTGACCACCACTCTGCTGCCGCCGGTGCGGTTTGTGGTGGAGGGCTTCATTCCCCAGGGATTGCATCTGCTGGCAGGGGCATCCAAGATAGGAAAGTCATGGCTGGCTCTTTGGCTGTGCTTGCAGGTGGCAAAAGGGGAGAAGGTCTGGGATTTCCCCTCCCGGAGAGGGGATGTGCTCTACCTCTGTTTGGAGGATAACTACTCCCGTATCCAGAGCCGCCTGCTGGACATTACCGATACCGCCCCGGGAAATCTGCACTTTGCCACGGCCTCTGAGAAGCTGCGCTGTGGGTTGGAGCAGCAGATCCAGCAGTTCCTTGCGGGGCATCCCCACACCGTGCTGGTGGTGATCGACACCCTCCAGCGGGTTCGGGGAGCAGGCGGGGACGCCAACGCCTACGCCAACGATTACCGGGACCTGGAAGCGTTGAAGGCCCTGGCCGACGGCAATCACCTGGCCATCCTGCTGGTCCATCACCTGCGGAAGCGGGAGGATGAGGACCCCATGAATATGATTTCCGGCACCATGGGAATCAGCGGGGCCACCGATTCCAACTTCGTTCTCCGCAAGGATAAGCGCAGCTCCCAGACCGCCACCCTCTACTGTACCGGAAGGGATATCACCTATCGGGAGCTGAAGCTCTCCTTCGATTCCCAGGCCCACCGCTGGCTGTTGCTGGACGACGGCGCCCAGGAAGAGCCCGTCCCCACAGACCCTTTAGTGGTTCAGCTGGCGGAATTTCTCCGTGCCAAGAGGGAGTTTGCCGGCACCGCCACAGAGCTTTCCCAGGCGCTGGAGCCCTTCACGGGGGAGAGAATCCTGCCAAACGTGTTGATGAAACGGCTGATCCGTCACCGGGAACAGGTGGAGAAGCAGGGAGTGTTTCTGGAAACCAGCCGGACAAGAGAGGCCCGCCGTATCCGTTTGTCCCTCTGCTGTGACGGGAGTGACGGCAATGACGGGAAAAGTTCTACAGGCTCTGTGTCAGATTTCTTGTCACAGCCGTCGCAGCTGTCACGGGAGAAGAGCGAAAATGAGGCCCCAGCAAAAAATGCCCGTTAGGGCATGGCAAGTTTCGCCGCTGTGGTACGGCCGGGGCCCTGCCCCGCCCACCCTGCGGCAGAGCGGGCTAGGCCCGCGCCCCTATTTTCAGAAAAGGAGAGAGAAGAAACATGAAAGATTTTTCCATATCCCAAGCGCGACAGGAGGCACTGGATTACATTTTAACAGAGATGGAGAAAGCACTGGGAGATCAGATGCCTGCCGCCGAAGCGGTACGGTCTTTCCTGGATGGCCCGGATGGGGAGGACCAGCTGACAGACCTTCAGCAGCTGGTCCTTATGGATAAGCTGCTGGAGTGGAACGAGATCAACGTCCGGGTAACCTCAGATCTTCTCCGCTATAAAATGATGAAACAGGCGGGGGTTGTCCAGTCCCTGGACGAGTTCCTGGAGCGATGTTACCCCCATGGGGAGGAGGAATGACCGTGACCCGGAACCTTTTTGTCCGCGCCCGTGTGGCAGATTGGGAGAAACATTATATCGATTCCAAGGCGAAGGAGGCGGGCATTTCGGAGAGCGAATTTGTCCGCAGGGCCGCCATGGACAAGGATGTAACTGTCCTCCCAGGAGTGGATGAGCTGGTCCGGGAGCTCCGCTACCAGGGCAATAATCTGAACCAGCTGACGGTGATGGCCCGGCAGGGCCGCATCCGGCTGGTGGATCTACGACCGTTCCTGGAGGTGTACCAAAGGACATGGCAAGCGTTAAATTCGTTGCTGTCTCGCGTGGGCTGAGAGGCATCGTGGACTATGTGACCAACCGGGAAAAGACCAACGAATCTCTAATCTCTGGGGTGAACTGCCTGCCCCAGACCGCTGTGGAGGAATTTCAGGCGGTGAAGCTGCGGTTCCACAAGACAGAGGGGAGAAGTTATTACCACATCGTCCAGGCCTTCTCTCCCGACGACCCCCTGGATTATGTTGCAGCCCACGAGATCGGTGTTGCCTTTGCCCAGTATTTCCAGGGCTACCAATGCCTGGTGGCCACCCACCAGAACACGGCCCATATCCACAACCACATCATCCTCAACTCGGTGAGTTTTGAGACAGGAAAGAAATTTCACCAGAGCGCAAAGGAGATGCGCCAGGCCAAGGAATACTCCAACCAGCTGTGCAGGGAGCACGGGCTTTCCGTTACAGAAGCCAAGGCAGACCCTTTCCGCATCCCATGCTGGAAGCGGAAACTGCGGCAGGATATCCGCACCGCCATGGAACATTCCCATAGCCGGGAGGAGTTTATCCACAGGATGAAAACCATGGGGTATCGGGTGAAATGGGAGCCTGGGCAGAAATATATCACCTACACCACAGAGGATAATATCCGCTGCCGGGACAGCAAGCTCTTTGACCCCGCCCTCCTCCGGGAGAATATGGAGCTCTACTTTGCCATGGGCGGGGCGGCATATTTGGATACCTACCAGGCGGTTTCGGCGGAAAGCGGCCTGGGCTTGGACGACGCGGTGTGGGACCTTTCTTCTCTTCTGCAGGATTTTGCGGAAGAGGAGAACCGGTACCACTTGGAAACGGTCCGCCACAGCCGAGAGGAGCTGGAGCATATCCTGGCGCGGGGCGGGAAGCTGGACCACACCCAATACACAGTGGACGAAGAAGAGGAATACGAACAGGCCCATGGCTTTTCCATGGGAATGTAAAAGACGAAAGGAGGACGCTACGAACTATTTCATGCCAACACTGTATGCCAGCCACAACACGGTGATTCGAGGTGTGCGGTATATCACTTTCAGCGCCTTTCACGGGGAGAAGAGTATCTTTGACAAGGTGGAGGAGCTGATTGTAGGGGACAAGTCTCTGTCCCATTTTCACAAAGAAGAGGAAGAACATTCGGTGAGTTACGGTATGGATAAAGAGGAGGAGTAGGAGTATGGTGTGGGAAGGAAAGGAGGCGGCCTCTATGGAAAAAGCACAGGCAGCCATTTATTGCAGGCTCAGCCAGGACGATGGCAGCCTGGGGGAGTCGGGCAGCATCCAGACCCAAAAGGCGATCCTCACCCAGTATTGCCAGGAGCACCACATGGAGATTGTGGATTGCTACTGTGACGACGGCTGGAGCGGTACCAATTTTGCTGGGGTTAGATAGCGATACTTTTTACATCTACC
>UMIN01022941.1_pt1 | contig 12120 bp, 6 predicted proteins | sample 1965811 | NCBI WGS metagenome assembly UMIN01 (sample SAMEA4836123, study PRJEB28245) | human gut metagenome | biome: gut microbiome; material: fecal sample | place: Denmark | collected 2008
TTTCCCGTGTGTCAGCTTTTCCCACGGTCACACGGCCTTGGGCCACCAACCGTTCCGCAAACTCCTTCCGCTGCGGGGTGACTCCTTCTAAAACCAGCAGCCGCTTTCCCGGATCCGCCACGGCGGCGCCCAGAGCGCAGGCCATTTCCAAACCCACCTCTTTTGTCCCGGGGATACCTACATTCATAGCGTTTTTCAGAATGTACTCGCTGGCCTCCAGTTCCATATATTCCGGCTCTTCTCCCAGTACCGACGCGGCCCCTGCCGCACACAACGCGGCAGCTACCGGCTCGGTACACCCAAGGGCCGGAGAGATCTCCCTATGGAGGATCTCCAGATATGCTTCTCTCACTTTTTTCCTCCTGAAATCATTTCGTCTGACAGCGTAAAAGTATCTTATTAATATGGTTTCCCCATGTTTCTCCGTCCCTTTGATCCCAACAGACTCCGGGATAGAAACGGAGTGGGCAAGCCTCGGGTGTTCCCTCGTTCTTGCCCATTTCCGTCCAAACTGCTATGGATTATTCTTTGATCGAGCCGATCATCACGCCTGTGACGAAGTATTTCTGGACAAACGGGTAAATGCACAGGATGGGCAAAGTGGCTACCACAATGGAGCAATAACGCATCAGGACTTTGTACATCTCCATCTGCTGGTTCACCATATCGCCGGAAAGACGATCCGCTTTTATGGTGGTCAAGTTGATCAGGATATCACGCAGCACCATTTGCAGCGGATATTTGCTTTCATCGTTCAAATACAGCAGGGCCGAGAACCATTCGTTCCATTTTCCCACCGCCACGAACAGGATGATCACCGCGAAGGTGGCCTTGCTCAAGGGCAGGATGATCCGGAACAGGATGGTCAGTTCTCCCGCGCCGTCGATACGGGCCGACTCTTCCAGGCTGTCAGGTATTTGGGAGATAGAGGTTTTCATGATGATAATATTGAACACACTCATGGCTCCCGGCAGCAGCATGGCTGCGTATGTATCGATGAGCCCCAACTTTTGAACCACCAGATAGGTGGGGATCATGCCGCCGTTAAACAGCATGGTAAATGTGATAAATCCTGAGATAACGTTCCGATAGCGGAAGCGCTTGCGGGAAAGCACATAGCCGGCCAGCAGCACCAGCACGCAGGAGATCAGGCACTGGGCGATCACGTAAAAGATGGTGTGAGCATAGCCTCTCCAGATCTTGGGATATCTTCCCAAGTACAGGTAGCCGTTGATAGAGGGTTTACCCAGAGGCCACAGGATGATTCCCGAGTGTGCCTCCACCATGCCAGGATCACTGATGGACGCGATAACTACGTGCCAAAGGGGGATAATGCAGCACAGCGCGATGATGATCATGAGGATAACATTGATGATGTTAAACAAGATCCTCCCTGGGGTCCGTTTTCCAACCATAAATCTCTCCTCCTCTCAGAACAAGCTGGTCTCTGTGTATTTCTTGCAGATAAAGTTCGCAGAAACCAAGAACACTGTGTTGACCAGGGAATTAAACAATCCTACTGCCGTACTGAAGCCATAATCATAGGTCTCGAAGCCGTTGCGGTACACATAGGTGCTGATGACGTCCGCCGTTTGATAAGTGGCGGGTGAATACAGCAGCAACACTTTTTCCGATCCCACCGAAAGCATGGTGCCCATCTTCATGATGAACATGATGATAATGGTGCTGGAAATGCAGGGCAAGGTCACATGGATGGTTTGCTTCCATCTTCCGGCGCCATCGATCCGGGCAGCCTCGTACAGGTCCTGGTTCACGCTGGAAAGGGCCGCAAGGTAAATGATGCTGCCGTAGCCCAATCCCTGCCAGATACTGGAGACCGTGTAAATGGTGCGGAAATAATCTTTGTTGCCCAGCAGGTTCTGGGGATTGGTACCTGTAATAGCCGCCACCGCTTCCGAGATGATACCGCCGCTCTGAGTGAAGTCCACAATGATACCGCACATAACCACCATGGATACAAAGTAGGGCATGTAGCTGATGGTCTGTATGGTCCGCCGGAAAGCGCGGTTGCGGATCTCGTTTAAGAGCAGTGCAAAAATGATGGGCGCCGGGAAATTGAACACCAGATCCAAAAGACTGAGCATGAATGTGTTTCGGATCAACCGGAACGCGTATTCTCCCGTGAAAAATCGGATAAAGTTATCAAACCCGATCCATGGGCTTCCGCTTAGACCTAATGCAGGGGTATAATGCTGGAAGGAGATCACGATTCCTCCCATGGGGATATAGTGAAAGATAATATACCACACGACAATAGGAATACATAGGAAATAAATTACTTTATTTCTCCGAAAGTCCAGAGAAATATTGCGCAATAATTTCATGATGATCTCCTGTTCCCATAGGTGTTTCTAGTGCTTAACGGGCGTTGTAGCGATCCAAAGCCGCCTGCTGGATCTCAATGCAGCGCTCAATGTTCATGCCCTTCAGGGTCTCCACGAAATCATCGAAAGTATCCAGGGATTCGGAGCCCATGATGTAGCTGGCGGTCTTTTCCTGAACAAAGGTCTGGATATCGGTGTACAGAGCATTGTACTCGGTACCTTCGTCAGCAGTCATCTCGATCTTGGGCAGAACCAGATCGGTGCCGTCAGAGTCGTACACTTCGCGAGCTGCCAGACGCTCGGCAGGGTTGGTCAGGTCATACACTTCCCAGCTTACCAGACCCGGGAAGTCCTTCCGGCGATAGCTGAACTGCTCCACCTGAGGAGTAACGCCATGCTCGCCGTTCATGATCTTATCGGTAAAGGCATAGTTGCCCTCGTCGTCTACGGTATAGCACTCGGAGTCGCCAAAGCTGTTGGCAATGAAGCCGTCGTAAGTATACTGATAATCCAGCCACTTGGCAGCGATCTCAGGAGTCTCGCAGGCAGTGGTCACGGAGACGGGAGTCTGAATGGCAATGTAGCTCACGTTGCGGGCCTGGCACACGTCGCCTTCCTTCAGAACGGGGCCGGTGATGGGCTGCCAGTTGATCTCCGGGTCAGTGCTGCTGCCAGTCTCATACAGGTAATCGCCGGTACCTGCCCAGGAATAGGTAGCCGCGCCGGATTTGCCGGTTGCCACGTAATCCACAGGAGCGTTGCTGGTGATTTCATTGGAGATGAAGTTCTGGTCCACCAGGCCTTCCGCGTACCACTGAGACATCAACTCCAGATACTGACGGTAACCGTCTTCCAGGGGGCCGTACTTCACAGTGTCGCCGTCCTTGTAGAACTCAGATTTTACGCCGTAAGCGGACAGGAAGTAATCGTAAGGCATAATGCCGGTCTTGGAAAGCAGCAGGGGAGCTTCAGCGCCCTTCTCTTCCTTGAAAGCGGTCAGAACAGTGTGCCACTCGTCGATGGTGTGGGGCTGCTCCAGACCCAGATCGTCCAGCCAATCCTGACGGATCACCATGCCGATCCAGGAAGGCTCCGCGCACAGTTCCATGTCATTGTTGCAGAACAACGGATAAATGCCCCACATCTTGCCGGTATCGGAGATGGTCATCTTACGAACGGTCTCGTCAGACTCTCTCAGTTTGCTGTAAGTGGGCATGTATTTTTCCACGTAAGGTGCCATATCGATGTAAATTCCATCGCTGATGGCTTTTTCACCGCCGCCGGGATAGGCAACGTTGTTTTCGATCAGATCCGGCAGGTCCTGGGAGGCCAGCAGGATACCAAATTTCTCAGTGCCAACAGAAGATGCCACTGTGGTAAACTCGATCTTCACATTGGTTTTCTCTTCCATTTCCTTGTTGACCAGGTACTCATTGAAATCAGGAGTATAGTCGTTGGACCAGACTCTCCAATAAGTGAGGGTCACCTTCTCGTCGGAAATGGGAAGAGTCTGTTCCGTCAAGGCTTCTTCTTCCCCTTCCACCTGGGAAGTGGAAACAGTACTGCTTTCCTCGGTCTTGCTCTCCGTCGCCTGACTGGAGGATCCACCAGAAGTGCTGCCGCATCCGGCCAGCATGGCTAATGCGAGAATGCCGCTACAGATCTTTAACAAGCTCTTTTTCATTTCTTCATTCCGTCCTTTCGTTTTATATTGTTAGTGGGTTCGCTGATGTGTCTTTCCATCGGATTCCCTTTTCCTCCTGTTGAGACCCGACCAAGACTGGCTCCTTTCCTCCTCCTTTCTTTTTCGAACTTTTTAGATTTCGCTATTGTGCTAGGCCGATCCTTTCAACCTGCCCGAATTCTAGCATAAACAACATTTTTGAGAAAGAGCTACAATTTAAACTGTACGAAATATCTAATTCCTCCAATTCTTGTCCTGTCTCCCTTTCCGTTCGACAAAATTCGCCAGAATCATCCTTAATTTAACAAAAATACTGTATCTTTCGCTGTCTCTTGTAAAAAAACGGTCCTTCCCCTGTTTAAATTCTGGCTTTGGAAATGATAAAAACGAGTCTATCACCAAGAAAAAGAGCCTGTTTCCAAATCGGGAAACAGGCTCTTTGGAAAAATGCCGAAAATCACAGGCTTCTATTTTGTTCTCTGTACTCCGCAGGAGTGGTCCCTTCGATCCGCCTGAAAGCGCGCATCAATGGGCGTGAATCGTAATATCCCACGTTTTTGGCAATGTCTGAGACTTTCATCTGGGTGGAATCCAAAAGGCGTTTGGCTTCTTCCACACGCTTTTGTTGTATGTACTCCAAGGGGGAAATCCCCAGCTTACGTTTGAACATCAGTGAAAGGTTGGCTGTGGTCATTCCAAACCTCTCGGAAAGCGCTCCAACTGTCAGATCAGGGTCGGTAAAGTGCTCGTCAATGTAACCGCTGATGTCTTGGGCGCTCACCCGTTTTTCGCTCTCTTTCTTCTCACCGCCTCCTGGAATGGAACCGGAAGAACTTTCCGGAAGATCCTTTTGAACCAAGGGATCCAACTCATGGTGTTGAATCACATAAGCAGTACGCTTCAAATAATTCTGCCGCCGAGTGATCTCCTCGATCTCCTCGTAGCAACGGCGAATCTTATGGTACCCTGTGTGAACGTTACTGACAGCGATGGAAACAGTCACCCGGAAATCGGAATCCAACCGGTCCGCTGCCAAGACACAGCTGTTTTTGATCTCATCCAGGACCACCTCTCGGTCCAGTCGGGCGTTCACATTGACTACCGCGTAATAGGCGCCACGATATTCCGCTGTGAAGAAACTGTAATCCTCTGTGAACACGTCCCTCAACACATTGGTGATCGCCACAACAAGGAAATGAGACATGTCCTCGTTGACGCTTTCATCCTGCTTAAAAAACAGATTGCTGCCGTTTTCCACGGAAAAACCAATGAGCAGGAAGCAGGTATTCTCAAAGGTGATCTCACATTTGCAGCATTCCTCCAAAAAGACGGACTCTTTCATGTCGGGGGAGTTTAAGAGCCGAAACAGCAGATAACTGCGAAGTGCCATGGTGCGGTTATCCCGCTCCACTTCGTAATCCTTGTTTTTTTGCAGCAAACTGGTTAAGGAGGAACGGATAATCATGTAATCGTCGGAATCTCGCTCGTCCTGGGGCTGAGTAATGAGGGAAAGTATCTCCTGAATGGGATGATAACTCCTTCGGGCCACAGAAACCACCAGCGGAATTCCAAGTCCCAAACACAGGGCCAGAAACACGAAAAAGAGAACTCGCACAGTAAAGAAATGCTGAAAATAAATGGCAGATGGGACAAACCGGACATAGTTGATCTGGAAAGAATCATCTTCGGTCTCGATGCACTGATTCTTCGCATCGTCACCCTCCAAATACCAGGTGCCTTCGCTCCCTTTTAGCTGAGCGGTCCCTCCACTGGAAAGCGTATTCCCGGAAGCATCCACTATAAATGTAGCGCAGTCATCCGAGACGATCATATCCGCAAGCAAACTTGACTTCAGCCGCACCAGAACGGTGACCACTGCGTCCTCCCCGTTCCGGGAAGTGCCCTGGGTGGTGATAAATGCCGTGGGACCATAAATGGAATCGCCCAGCTGAAGTGTATAATTGTCAATCTGCTTTACCTGCTCCGCAAAATTGGAAACATCCAACCCTACCGTTCCCGAATAGCCTGTCATGCTCTCAATGCCGCTGAGATAGCTTTTGCTGCTCAGAACAAAATCCGACTTGTGAAAGTAAATGAGGATATCCTCCACATAAGAGTTGGAAAGCAGCGACATGGATATGGTTTTCTGCAAGTCACCCATGACACTGTAATCCTGAGTGGTATAACTGGACTTGGCGGAAAGGGACGTGATATTGCTGTCACTGAGTAAGGCACGCATCATATTGCTAATGCCGGAAAGACTGATATTCACGTTGTCCCGCACATTGTTCAGGATGGAGAGATTCGCCTCTTCCACTGTTTGCCGGGTAATTCCCAACGTAGTGGCAAATAAGGATATGCCAAAGGCCAGAGGGATGGCCAACACCATGAGATAGGAGACGATCATTTTAAAGAAGGTACTTTTGGATGAAAATAATCGCACAGCCACCCCTCCTGACCACTGAACATACAACTTAATTTTAAATTATTGTATCATATAACCATAAAAATAGCAAGCTAGTAGGATTTTAGATAATTTTTATATACAAAATTCCCACACAAAATTACCTAAAAACAGGCTTTGGTTCTATGTAACTCGGAAGGGGGATCAAACGCAGATCAACTCTTTGGGGCTATGAGTCAGATTTTCTCCACCATTTTCTCCCACATAGATCATGTCCTCGATGCGGACACCGAATTTCCCAGGAAGATAGATCCCAGGTTCTCCTGTCATCACTACGCCGGGACGAAGAATACTGGCATCGGTTTGATTGAACCTGGGTCCCTCTCTGCCACCGCATCCCACGGGATGGCCCAAACCGTGGAGAAAATATTGGTCGTATCCCCTGTCGTCAATGATCTTTCGGGCAGTTCCATCCACTTCACAACAAACGGCGCCGGGCTGAACGGCATCAATGGCGGCATTCTGGGCCTTGAGAACCAACTGATAAATCTCCTGTTTTTCCTGGTCTACCTGGCCGATGCCCACCATTCGGGTCATATCGGAACCGTACCCTTCCACCTGCGCGCCGATATCCAGCATGACGAAATCACCTCGCTTGGCGATCCTTCCGGAGGGCCTTACATGGGGCAAGGAAGTGTCTACACCGCAGCCGGAAACGTGGTTGAAAGAATCCATTCGAGAACCCATTTCATAAAACAGAACGCCTACCATTCTTTGGATCTGGACATCGCTCATCCCTTCATGGATATAGTTGAGCGCCTCCATAAAGACCCGGTCTGTGATCTCTTGAGCAGCCCGGATACGCTCTATCTCCTCCCAGCCCTTTACGCTCCTGCGGCGGTATATCCTCTCCTCCAGCTCCTCGCTGGGAATGACGGTACAGGGCAATTCTTTCCACATATTTATCAAATTCAGGGGAATACCCCGCTCTGTGTAAACAGTGTGGATCTTTTCCGCTTTGATCACTTTTCCCAGCTGACTCCACTGTTCCTTCGGAAGGAAATCTACACCGGGGATTTCCGGATCACTTCCGCCCAGAAGGAGGATCTGCTTCCCATCATAGAACAGCCATCCTCCCGGACCAGGATCCCTGCCAAGATAATAGTAAAGGTTGGGGCTGCTGGACAGTAGAATGGCACTGCCGCTTTCCCACAACAGTTCTTTCAGGAAATCCCGTCTGCTTTGCACAGGGATGGGCGGCGTTTCTTTCACAGGAAAGCTCATGGTCCACCACTGAGAAGTCAATCCTACCACAGGCTTAAAGCTGACTTGAAGCTCATCTCCGCCTTTAAGTCGCCCATTTATCCCTGCTTCTTTGCCGTTTATCCGAAACTCTGCGGCAAAAGTATGACTTTCGTCCCCCTCCTCTCCTCGCAGTTCTCCCAGCTTACGTTTCAAGGTCTCAAGGGAGATCCCTTCCGTCACATACCGAGAAAAGCGCTCTTCCACCTTTGCCCCGATCTTCTTTGCTTTCTGCTCATTGACAAGCTCTTTCTCTGTCTTATGAAGCTCCAATTCTCGTAATAAAGCGGAAAGCTGACCGCCTTCTTCCAAGTGTCCCGGAGCAACAAGGTCACGGAGGCTTTCAAAGGACTCCAGAGTCAGGACTTCCACGTCCGTGAAAAACTCTGTGACCCCGTTCTCCTCCGCTAAGGCACCCAGTTGCTGGGAAAGCTGATCTTGTAGGATCACCTGGAAGCCGTTTCCGATCCTGCCGGCCATTTCGATATAACGAAAATCCACCAAGAAATAGCGGTTTTCCGCTGTGAGGAAAATGGTCCCCGCGGAAGAGGGAAATTCCAAGAAAAACACACGGTGACGGTACTCTGTCAAAAGGACTCCCTGGCCCGGTTTCAAAAAACTCTGAACCTGGGCGGCTCTGTCCGCTAAATTCATGCTTCTCCCTCCTTTGAAAGCTCCTGTCCGTCCAGAGCAATGACGCCGCGGATATAAATGCGGAGGGCCTCTTTCAAAGCCGGGATAGACTGGGCTTCGTCAGGCATATGGCAGTCCCCATGGCCTTCCGGGAACACGTCCCGCTTTCCGGGATAATAGGATTGGTCCGGAATCCCTGGTCCGTATGCCACCGCATTGGGAAGTTTTCTGGCGTGAGTACCCGGAGTGAAGATCTGAGGCTGAAGCCCCAGACCGGTCACTTCATTGAACACATTGTTCAAAATCTGTATCACCGGACGCTCCTTGGGGAAATAGTTGGAAGGCAGCACCCGCGTTTCCACAGGAGAAAACCCTACCTGCTCTCCATAGCGCACCACCCGATCCAACACCTGACCCTCATCCAGGGAGACAGGGCACCGGAGATTGAAAGAAAATTGCAGGCATCCCTCTTCCAGTTTGGCGATCCCGCAGCCATACCGCACATCATCGGCTATCTTTTCATCCTCTGAAAGGCCAAAAATTTTTCCACAGGGGCTGTTGAACATTTTTTCCGCTTCCTGGAAAATGGCTTTATCCTGCTGGTCCTCCAGCAGATCTGCTTCCAATAAAGTTTTGAGCAGCACTCCAATGGCGTTAACGGCGTCTTGGGCTGCCGCGATGTGACCCGCTTTTCCTCGTCCGGTCACCACCAAGGTATCGCCTTCTTGGCGCGCCTCCAGCCCCTGAGCCTTTTTCCACTTTTCCATAAGGGATGGCGTCAAGCGCAAGGTGGCCTCTGCCAGGTCAGGCACCTGATTGGTTGCGCTGCCTCCGTGAAAGTCCACCACATTTTCAGACAAGCGGTCCGATCTCAGCCAGCCACTGGCGATACCCCGCTCCCCGTAGCAGATGGGGAAACCGCTGTCTGTCACAATCACCAGATCAGGCACCCCAGGCTGCTTGGAAAAATACTCCGCGTCTGCCATGCCTGTCTCTTCGTCAGCTCCGGCTAAAGCGCAAACATCGTACTGCAAATCGATACCAAGATCCCGCAGACAGAGCACCGCATACATAGCTGCCAAGCAAGGCCCTTTGTTGTCTTGAGAGCCCCGGCCAATGATCCAATCCCCTTTGACGATCCCCTCATAGGGCGGGCAGATCCAGTTGTCCCCTTCCGGTACTACGTCTAAGTGCCCCATCAAACCGATCTGCTTCGGCTTGCCCTGGGTCTCGGGAACATAGAGTTTGACCACGTAGTTTTCATAATTCCGGGATGCCAAGCCGTAGGACTCTCCAAGTTCTATATACTTTGCCAAAACGTCCCGGCAGCCTTGACCGAAAGGCTTCACATCACTGGTTTTGTCGGACACGCTGCGGATCCGAATAAGCTTGCAGGTGTCCTCCACCAAACGGTCCATGTGATCCTCCACCCATTGGTCGATTTTACCCTGCAGTTCTTTTGTCAGTTCCATACTAAATAACCTCCATCCCAAAAATAAAAAAATCCTTCCAGCATAGGAGAGCATGACAATTCTGCTCTCCTATGGCTGAAAGGATCTATCCGTATTTTAAAGCACAATTTAAAGCGAAATCAGCGATATATACAGCATATACTCATTCCACCCGTTTGTCAAGGCTGGCCTGTCTCAAGGTAGTCCTTCACACCCTGGGGCACTGTACTCTCCTCCCCCACCGTCAAAGGGAACTGGGCAAAAAAGACCGCCCTTACGGACGGTCTCCTTTTTATATCTATTATAGTCAGCGCTTTACGGACACTGGGATGCCAAGATCTCCCGGATCTCTCCTTCCGCTTCACGCACCTCCTGCTGAAACGCCTGAGAGGATACTCGAAGCGCTCCGTTTCCCAAGATGATGATTTGCTCCGTGGCATCGGAGGTGACCACCCGAGTGTAATAGTGCTTGGCAATCTGATGGGTCACCTTCTCAATGTACATGTCCGCCGTTTCCGCCTCTTTGGTGTAGACCACATGGAGATTGTGATATTCCTCCACTTCCCGGCCCTTTCCCTTCACCTTGTAGGCGTCAAACACAAGGATGGGCACGCAGCGGCGGTACGCAGCGTAGTTGCACAGGATATCCATCAGACGGCCCCGAGCGGCTTCCATGTTTTCCTGTGCCAAGGCTTTCAGCTCATCCCAGGAGAAGATCACGTTATAGCCGTCCACCAGCAGATGCTCGGGCCCCTCGCGTCGGGTACTGGAGCCTGAAACCGTTCGGGGTGAAGCTGACTTCCGCTCCGGGGTCCTTTTCTTCACAGGTTCCATGGCCAAGCGGGGATCACGGCGGATAGGACCGTACGTCCGCTCAAAAATGGCCATCAATTCCTTGTCCTGAGCCAGAGATGCCCGGTACGCTTCCCCCCGGCTCGCCCAACGCTCCGAGGGGTTCTCTGACTCCTCCGCTGCTTCCTGTTCCCGGGCCACCCACGCCAGACGCTCTCCCCGCGCTAAGACACTGGGAATATGCATCCAGTCCGGAACCTTGTCCCAGCGCACCATCACGCCGGCTCCGTGGCTGCAAAAGACGGAATCCGCTGTGTTTTCCAAGTCACCGTCAATATCGTACCCCACCGACGCTACCACTTCCTCCGTGTTGTGGCAGGGGGCATACCCTGTGGGGAGACAGTTTAGCTGGCCCCGGCCTTTGGTGTAGGCGGCTACCTCCCGGGCATAGCCCCGCAGCGCTGCCACGGGAGCCTTGCCGGTGATAACGGCGTCCTCTCCCTCTGTGGCAGGAGGATCAAACTCTGCCCAGAGTCGGGGCATATCCGCCAAAGCCCGTCCCACAGCTGTCTGAGGGATGCGTAGGGTAAACTGATACCAGGGTTCCAGCAGTACACATTCTCCGGCCGCTTGAGCACTGCGTAGCCCCTGGCGCACCGCACGGTAAGTTGCCTGGCGGAAATCTCCGCCTTCTGTGTGCTTCACATGAGCTTGACCCGCCGCCAGGGTGATCTTCACGTCCGTCAAGGGCGCACCAATCAACGGCCCCAGATGGGTCTTTTCCGCCAGGTGGGTCAACACCAGCCTCTGCCAGCTCCCCGCCAGCTCGTCCTCACGACAGGAGGTGTCAATCTGCACGCCGCTCCCAGAGGGGCCTGGCTCCAGCACCACATGCACCTCCGCGTAGTGCCGCAGGGGCTCGTAATGGCCCACGCCCTCCACCCGACTCCGGATGGTCTCTTTATATAGGATGCCCCCCTCGTCAAAGGACACACGCAGTCCGAACCGCCGCTCCAAAAGGCTTTGGAGCACCTCCAACTGCACTTCTCCCATCAGCTGTAAGTGAACCTGCCCCAAACGCTCGTCCCAGACCACATGGAGCAGAGGATCTTCCTGTTCCAGCTCCCGCAGCTGCCGCAGCGCTGTGTGGACATCGCACCCCTCCGGCAGGATCACCCGGTACCGCAGCACCGGTTCCAGCACCGGTGACGCGGCGTCCGGCTCAAAGCCCAGTCCCTCCCCGGGATAGGTGTCCGCCAGTCCCGTCACGGCCACCACTGTGCCGGGCAGAGCGGTCTCCATCAGCTGGGACTTTGTCCCGGAATACAGCCGCAGTTGATCCGCTTTTCCAGTCCAGGCTTTCCGGGCGTCGGGCCGGGCGGAAAGCTCCTCTTTCACGTTCAGTCTGCCACCGGTGACCTTCATCCAGGTCAGGCGGGATCCGGAATCGTCTCGGGTCACCTTGAAAATCCGGGCACCGAAGTCCTCACGGGGCGGCAATGGCTGGGT
>UMIN01057660.1_pt1 | contig 12084 bp, 10 predicted proteins | sample 1965811 | NCBI WGS metagenome assembly UMIN01 (sample SAMEA4836123, study PRJEB28245) | human gut metagenome | biome: gut microbiome; material: fecal sample | place: Denmark | collected 2008
ACCGGTTGAAAAAACAGGTCCCCGCAGGTATAGCCTGTGATGCAAAGCTCCGGCAAGCATGCGATTTCCGCACCGGCGGCGGCTGCGGCGCGCAACACCTCGATGATCTGCCGGGCATTGTAGGCGCAGTCCGCCACGCGGATGCTGGGGGTAAGCGCTGCTGTCTTTACAAATCCATATTGCATAAACGATCCCTCACTTAGTTTTACGTCATATCAGAAACCGGAACAACCGGGAGAAAATGGAAACAAAGCCCATCAAAAGGCGCTTGCCGAGAGAGACATTCAGCGCCGTTGCTCCGCTCCCCGGAAGATAAGCGTTGTCCGGACCGACTGCGGCCGATTGTGCGAACAAAGTATCCAGCTCCGCATTCAGCTGTGCAAAAAACTCCGGGCTGTCGATGATAAGAACAGATTCCGTGTCGATATACAGGCTTCGGTCATCCAGATTAAAGGAACCTACCACGGAAATTCGCCCATCTGCGACACAGGATTTTCCGTGAATAGAATCTGTGCTTTGATATTCGTAGATTTCCACGCCGGTTGCCAAAAACTTGGAGCGCTGGGAGCTGTACGCGGAAAACGCCGGATAATTGGGCGAAGATGCCATGGAGTTTGTCAGATATTCCACATGCCCTTGTTTTGCAAGGCGGGTGAGCGCGGCCAGCGTTGACGGATTGGCTGTCGCGTAGGGCGTCTGGAGCCGGATTTTTTGGCAGCCGGAGAGAAGCTGCGCCAGCGTCGCGCCCAGTGTGGGTTCTTTTTTGAACGGGGAGACAGGATTGTGCAGCAGGGTGACGCGTTGCGTGGGAACGGCACATTGGGAGGCAGGCTCCGAGGGCAGATAGAACGAGGGGGCGGCGGCCTTCCATCTTGCGGCGGTTTCCTTCAAGTATTCCTGCGCCGCAAGGCCGTCTGCACGGCGGCTTGCTGAAAGCGTGCCGAACCTGTCAGTCTCCGGCGCGTCCCAAAGCGTATCCATATAGATTTTGGCTTGTGCGGTCACGCTTTCGGAGGAATCCGGCGTCCCGGCAAGATCGTTCAAAACAAGAACATCCTGGTCATATGTGACAGCCCCCTCATAGCCGGGCGGGGCGAAATATTCGTCGCCGATATTGCGGCCGCCCAACAGAAGCATCCGATCATCTGCCAGGATAAATTTGTCATGCAGCAGTGCATTCCATTCCCATGGCCTGAGCAGATCTACGGGGTTATAAATACGGTATTCGATATTGGGATGCGCACGCAACGCAAGGGCGATATTACTCCGCGCGCCGGAAAGGCCGCCCACAGTGCCGTCCAGCAGAACGCGTACGCGCACGCCTCGGTCGGCCGCCCTCAACAGTTCTGCGAAAAAGCACTCCGTAGTCTCGCCGCTTTTGACACAATGATAGCAGACGTCCAGTGTGCTCTGCGCGGTACGGATCACTTCCACGCGGCGTGCAAACGCATCTTGTGGCTCCTCCACCAGTACGGCCCGGTCCGGCCCGCGGCCGATGCCGTAAAAGCTGTCGGTTTGGGGAAGGTTTCGCGCCTGGCGGGGAAGCAGATAGGCCAACACACCTCCGGTAAAGATATAAACCAGATAGGCAAGCAGCAAGCGCAGGGAATAGCGCGGAAGCTTTTTGAAAAATGACTGCATTGATTTTACGCCTCGATTTGAGTGGGATGACAAAGAAAGAAAAAAGCCGGGTATCCGCGGAAAGCAGGAATTTCTTTGACGGCGGGTAAAGCAGCGTGCCTGCCCATATTTGTTTTTATAAAATGAATTCCGGCTCCCGCCGTGCGTTGTGTTTTTGGTAAAAAGCGCTTTCTGCAGTGCGCAGCATCACGGGATTCAACCTGCGGGCGTGGACGGGACACACCTTGATGCAGCGCATACAGGAGATGCACGCGTCCTTATCCGTACAACTGGGAACGTTAGCGGGGATGGCATGTGCAGGGCAAAGCGCGGCGCAGATTCCGCAGCCGGTACAGCTTCGCCCGGCCTTTGGCTTCATGGAAACACCGCCAAACTCTTTGTAAGGGCGAGTCCCTTTTACGGAAACTGGAGAGAGCGCCTCGGATGTGGACAGCTTTTTCCATAGCTGTGTGCCGAACGCTTCGATTTTTTTCGCATCCTGTGCGTCGGGCCGTCCGGCGGCGACGGAATGCATGATGGAATGCTCCGCGATCAGCGCGGCCGCTGCGAATGGGATAAACCCGTTTGCAGCGGCAATATCCGCAAGCTCCAGCAGCGCGTCGTCATATTCGCGGTTGCCGTAGGCCGCAACCAGGACGGCAGGCGTCCGGCTGCCCTGCATGCGGCGCAGCGTTTGCACCGCCGGAGAGGGAATGCGTCCTCCATATACGGGGACGCCAAATAGCACAAGGTCATCCGGGCCAAAGTCCATGCTTAGTCCGCGCTGTGTATACGGCGTGATATCGACCTCGCGTGGTTTTGAGGGAAACGTTTTCGAGAGCATGGACACAAGGCGCCGGGTGGAGCCTGTTGGACTGAAGAAAATACTTGTGACATTTCGAATCTCCATGGAAAAGCCTCCGTTCAGAACAATCCGTGATTTTTTCGGATGTAATATCTGTAATAAAGCAGGCCTGCAAGGTCGGCAAGGAACCAGCCTATGGGGACGGACCACCAGATGCCGGCAACACCGATGGCGGGTACAGCGGAAAGCGTATAAGCCAGCACTACGCGTGTGCCGAGGGAAATGACCGTGAGCACAAGAGACATTCCGGGCTTCTGGATGGCACGGTACAGTCCGTATAACAGGAACAATGCGCCGATGCCGCAGTAAAAAGCGCCCTCGATGCGCAGATACTCCACGCCGATAGAAAGGATCTCAGATTCCTCGGGACGTATGAAAATCAAGAGAAGCGGCCTTGCAAAAAGGAACACCAATGTGGAGATGAGAAGGCAGAAAACAGCTGCGGCTCCGACCGCGCTTTTAATCCCCGCGCGAATGCGATCTTCTTTTTTGGCGCCGTAATTTTGAGCGATGAAGGTGGAGAATGCGTTGCCGAAATCCTGCACGGGCATATAGGCGAAGGAGTCGATTTTTACCGCGGCGGCAAATGCGGCCATGACGGAAGGCCCGAAGCTGTTCACCAGGCCCTGTACCATCAAAATACCGAAATTCATGACAGATTGCTGCATGCAGGTCAGCAGAGAAAAATGAGAGATTTCCGTCATGAGAGCCCGATCAAAACGCATGTCGCTGCGGGAAACACGCAGGCCCGGCATACGCGCCAGTGTGTACAGCCCCAACCCGATACCGGATATCCATTGTGCAAACACAGTCGCCGCTGCAGCTCCTGCCACGCCCCAATGAAGCACCAGCACACACACAAGGTCCAGCACGATGTTCAATACCGCCGAGATCCCCAGAAAAATCAAAGGTGCCGCAGAATTGCCCACCGCACGCAGCAGACAGGCGAAGAAATTGTGAAGGAACGTGGCGGCGATACCGAAAAAAATGACCCAAAGGTACTCCCGCATCAGCCCATACACAGAGACGGGAACAGAGAGCAGGCGCATGATAGGGTCGATCCACAAAAAGACAGCGGCATTGATGACGAATGTCAGCGCGGCGATAAGCGTGAAAGAAGCGAAAATGCCGGCGCGCAGGCGGGAGAAATCCTTTTCTCCGTAACGGATGGAGAAAAATGCTCCGCTGCCCATGCAGAGCCCCAGAAGGATAGAGGTGAGAAAGGTCATCAGCGTATAAGACGAGCCAACGGCTGCCAACGCGACGGAACCGAGAAAACGACCGACAATGAGCGTGTCGGCTACATTGTAAAGCTGTTGCAGCAGATTGCCGGCGATCATGGGCAGAGCAAACCGGAGCATTGTGCCGGTGATGCTGCCGGAAGTCAAATCCAGAACACGTCCGGCAGGCTTGTTTGATATCATTTCATTTGACATGGCGGTGCGGATGCAGAGCCTCCGTTCTGTTGACTTTCAGAATTTTTCGCGGCAGAGAAGCGCCGCGCATTCCACATGCTTTGTGCGCGGGAACATATCCACTGGCTGTACGGCCTGTACAGCATATCCGTGTTGAGAAAGATATTTAAGATCCCGCGCGGCGGTGGCAGGATTGCAGCTCACCATCACGATGCGCTGGGGGGCCATGGCCAATACGGCCTTCAGCGTCGGCTCGTCGCAGCCCTTGCGGGGAGGGTCCAGAACGACGATATTGGGCAGCAGGCCGTCGGCGGCCAGTTTTTGTGCGGCGGTTCCGGCGTCGGCACAGAAAAACTCCGCGTGCTCTACCCCCATTGCGGCGGCATTGCGCCGGGCGCTCTCCACCGCTTCGGGTACGATCTCTACACCGATAAGCCTGCCGCAGTGCTCCGCCATGGAAAGGCCGATGGTACCCGCGCCGCAATAAAGGTCCAGCAGCGTATCCTCGGGGCCGGGCGCGGCAAAATCAGCAGCAACACTGTATAGGCGGTTTGCGCCTTCGGTATTCACCTGATAGAAAGAAAGCGGACCGAGCGCGACGGGTACGCCGCGCATGGTATCGTGGAGCACGCCGGGACCGTACAGCGTGATACATTCTTTTCCGGTGATAACATTCGTTTTGTGCGTGTTGACGTTCAATACCACGCTCTCTACCTCCGGATGCGCCTTTACCAGCGCGGCGCAGATATCCTGTGCGTGAGGCAGGCTGCGTCCGTTGCAGACAAGACATACAAGCACGCTTCCGTTTGTGACGGCGTGGCGCAAATAAATATGGCGCGCGAGCCCTCGGTGTGCCTGTTCATCATAGACGGAGATATGATATTGCGTCAGAAGCGCGCACAGCGTCGCGGCGATTCGGTTCAGCAGTCCGGGCTGGAGCAGACAGTCCCCGCAAGGCAGCGGCCGATGGCTGCGGCTCGCATAAAAGCCGGCTTGAACACTGCCGTCTCCAGCGAGAAACAGAGGATACTGCACCTTGTTCCGGTAGCGCTCGGTCTGTGGAGAGGGAAGGATGTCCCGCACGGGCACATCCAGCCCGCCGATGCGGCGCAGGGCGTCTGCCACGAAGCCTTGCTTTGCCGCAAGCTCTGCTTCGTAGGAAAGGTGCCGGAAACAGCAGCCGCCGCACCGGCCGAAAATAGGGCAGTCCGCAGGGATGCGCCCGGTGCCGGGCGTGAGGACGCTTTCGACGATGCCAAAGGCGTAACTTTTGCAGATTTTTACCACCTTGACGGAAAGTACGTCGCCCACGGCGGCAAACGGGACAAAAACGGCCTGGCCCTCAAAACGTCCGACGCCGTTGCCGTCGCTGGACAGTGCGTCGATGGTAAGAGGGATGATCTGGTTTTTGACAAGCGGCATATGAGCGGTTCTCCTCACAAAAAAAGCGGCAGGCATGCCGCTTTGAAAATAACGGGGAAGCCGTGCTAGCGCGCGGCTTTTTCCTGGTTGATGCTGGTCAGGTATTTGCTGGGCGGAACGCCCTTGCTTTTTTTGAACACGCGGGAAAAATAAAACTGGTCAAAAAAGCCGACGGACACGGCGATCTCTGCAATGGAAAGCTGAGAATTTTTTAAAAGGAAACATGCCTCGCTGATGCGGTAGCTGGTAAGGTAATCAATAGGGGACTGTCCCACGTTGCTCATGAATACCCGGTACAGATGGCTGCGGCTGACGCCCACGGCCTTGGCGATATCGTCGATGCTGATGTCATGGGAATAGTTGAACTGGATATACTTGATTGCGTTGATGACATACTGGGAACTGGAATTGGAGGCATGCGGTTCAAGGTCCATTGCCTCCTGCATCAGCTCAGCAATGAAAAGATACAGATATCCGACCATCAGCGTTTCATTGCGCGGCTCGGGCCCCCGGGACAGAAAAATATTGAACAGCGCCTTTTTTACGCGCTCGGCATTTTTGCAGTGGTGGGTGGGCATGTCCTCCCGAAAAGGCAGCTGAAGCACCAGCTTGTTGGCACAGGCCCCGTTGAAGCCCACCCAGTAATATTCCCACGGTTCCTCCTTGTCTGCGGAATAAGTGATGAGCTGGCTGGGCTTTGCAAGAAAGATATCCCCCGCCCGAAGTTCATAAACTGTGTTGTTTACCGTATATGTGCCTTTCCCGTCGACAACATAATGGATCAGATAGTGATCCCGTACGCCGGGGCCCCAGGTATAGCCGCGCTCACAGCTCTGCAGGCCGCAGTTGAAGATGGAAAGTTCCACATTGTCGGTATAATTCTGCTTGAACGACTGCTTGTATGTGCTGGGCATCCGATTCACCTCCGGCGAAACCGTGTGGGACAAAAAACGATTCCGTCTCTTATTCCTCATATGATATTTAATTATAGCAAATCAATCAACAAAAGTCCATTTTTTCGTGATATAAAATAGTGTTTACATCAAGCGCATGTCTGTTATAATGGATTTGACACCGGGGCAGTACCGGGCTGCATTTGGAGCGGCGCTGAAAATGCGCCGCCATGCGGCACCCCGGCGGAGAAGAAGGCATCGGGGCCGCTTTTCGGCGGCGTCTATAGGATAAACGAAAGACAAGGGGAGGCCGGTAATATGTCAACGGCAAAAGAGTTAAAGAAAGAGATCGAGCGCGGTGTGTGGGACGCGTCCCTGGGAAAGCTGTATGGCCGGCGGGCTGGCGTGCTGGAGCGCCAGCGTGCGCGGTACGCGGATGCGCTGGACTGTTTTGCGGCGCTATACGGCGGGGAACGGGAAGCCGCCATCTATTCCGCGCCCGGCCGCACCGAGATCGGAGGCAACCACACCGACCACAACCACGGCGTGGTAATGGCCGGCGCGGTGGATCTGGACGTGATTGCCGTGGTTTCCAAAAACACGGACGATGTGGTACGTGTGAAATCGAAAGGCTTTGACGGCCGGGACGAAGTGAAGCTGGAGCAGCTGTCTCCTGTGCCGGCAGAGCAGGGCCGCTCCGCCGCTCTCATCCGCGGCGTGGCTGCGGGCATCGCAAAGCAGGGCGGTGTACTGGGCGGCTTCGACGCCTATACCACGTCCGATGTGCTGCGCGGCTCAGGGCTGTCCAGTTCGGCTGCGTTCGAGGTTGTCATTGGTACTGTATTCAATGGGGAATACAACCAAGGCCGTTTCTCCGCGGTAGACATCGCAAAGATCAGTCAATATGCGGAAAATGAATATTTTGGCAAACCCAGCGGCCTGATGGATCAGACAGCCTGCAGCGTGGGCAGCGTGATCACCATTGATTTTCGTGATCCTGCCAGCCCCGTAGTGGAAAAAGTGGATTTTGATCTGGCAAAACACGATTATTGTCTGTGCATTACAGATACAAAAGGGAGCCATGCGTCGCTTACCGATGAATATGCGGCCGTCCGCCAGGAGATGGAAGCAGTGGCGGCCTATTTCGATAAGCCGGTGCTGCGCGAAGTGGATGAGTCTGCTTTTTATGCGGATATTGCTGGTGTGCGTGAAAAACTGGGGGACCGTGCCGTACTGCGCGCTATCCACTTTTTTGCGGACAGTCGGCGTGCCGGTGCGTTATGCAGTGCCATCCGTGAGGATCGCTTTGAAGACTTTTTGGAATTGATCGTGGCAGGCGGCCATTCGTCGTTTGAATACAACCAGAATGCATACAGTGCAAAAAATCCGCGGGAGCAGGGCGTTTCGCTTGGTTTGGCACTTTCTCAGCATATACTCGAGGGGTATGGTGCGTGGCGTTTGCAGGGCGGCGGCTTTGCGGGCACCATTCAGGCGTTCGTCCCGGTGCATCTGCTGGAGGCGTACCGCGCGGCGATGGACAGCGTGTTCGGTGAGGGCTCCTGTTACGTGCTGAATGTGCGCAACTACGGTGCGCTGTGTGTGACAGAGGCACTGTAAGCCGTGCGGGAAAAATGGTCGGCCGCCCCGCGGCGAATCGCGGCGTTCGATGCCTTGCGCGGCTTTGCACTGGTAAATATGGCCGTATACCATGGCGTTTACGACTGGGTCTATGTATTCGGCCGACCTGCGGCATGGTTTACGCAAACGGGCAACGCGCATATCTGGCAGCAATTCATCTGTTGGACGTTCATTCTGCTGGCGGGGGCTGTGTTTCCTTATGGGAAGCATGCGGTACGCCGTGGCGCGGTCACATTTGGCTGCGGATTTCTGCTCACGGCCGTTACGATGCTGGTGATGCCGTCGGAGCAAATACTGTTCGGCGTTCTGCACTTGATTGGGGCGGCCGTGCTGCTCAACGCGCTGCTGCGCCGCTTTCTGGACCGCGCGCCAGCGCTGCCCGGCGCCATAGCTTCCTTTGTATTGTTTTTGTTCCTGCGAAGCGTCCCGATGGGATATCTGGGCATTGGCGAGCTGCAGCTGTTTGAGCTGCCGCGCCAGCTGTACAGCGTGCCGTTTTTGTTTCCGCTTGGCCTGCCCGGCCCGGGCTTCTATTCGGCGGATTATTTTCCGCTGATCCCGTGGATATTTCTGTTCTGGACGGGGCTTTTCCTGTGGCGTTTTCTGCGCCCGTATGCCGAAGAGACGGTGCGCGGCTGGCCTGCCTGCCGTCCATTGGTTTGGCTGGGGCGGCACAGCTTGTGGGCATATTTGCTGCATCAGCCTGTTTTGTTGGGCTTTATATTTTTGTTATCGATATTGACAGGCAGTTGATAAGAAGAAAGGATGTAGAAAATGGTTTTGGTCTGGTATCCGAAATGTTCCACCTGCCAGCGCGCCAAGGCATGGCTGGATGAGCATGGCGTGACCTATACGCTGCGCGACATCAAGGAAGAAAACCCGAACGCGGAGGAGCTGCGGGCCTGGCATGAAAAAAGCGGCCTGCCCCTCCGGCGTTTTTTCAACACAAGCGGTCTGCTGTACAAAGGCATGGCGCTGAAGGACAAGCTGCCTGGAATGACGGACAATGAGCAGTACATTTTGTTGGGTGAATACGGAATGCTTGTGAAGCGGCCTTTGATTGTGGCGGACGATTTTGTGCTGGTGGGTTTCCGCGAGGCGGAATGGTCTGCAGCGCTCGGCTGATAGGAGATATACCTGCGGGTGTGCAGTTCGGCTTCGAACGCAAACAAGCCCTTGTGAAAATGTTCCGTACAATGTTCATAAGGCCAAAGCGCATCTCTGGAAAGCATGGGCTGTGCTTTTGCGCAAAAAGAAAACCCACAAAACAGTCTGCAGGCTGTTTTATGGGTTTTCTTACTGGAGCTGGTGATCCGATTCGAACGGACGACCTGCTCATTACGAGTGAGCTGCTCTACCGACTGAGCCACACCAGCATATGGCGCTTAAATCAAGTGCCTTTATCTATTATAAGGAATTTTTTGCGTTCGTCAAGCTTTTTCTGAAAAGTTGTGGACGAAAATTTTATTTTGCGGTACAATAAGCAAACAGAGAAGTTTCGGGAGGGAAAAGAATGGTTACAGAATGCGTTGCGATACTGGCAATCTCACTTTGCCTCGTTGTGGTATTCATCCGTGCGGGGCACGGGGATTACGCAGCGAGTGTCACGCCCATCCTGGTCGTTCCCTTCGTGCATCTGCTTGCGCTGCCGGTAAGCTGGTGGACAGATTCGCTTTTTCCCGCGCTTGCGCCTCAATCGGTGGTGGCGTTTGCGGATATCGCCGCCGTAGTGGTTTCCTGCCTTATGATCATGTCCTTTTCGGGGAAGATCAGGAACAGGAAGAATAAAAAGCTGTATGTAGTGATGCTGGGTGGATACAATATTATACTGACCTGCACATTTGTCCACCGGACGCTGGCAGTGCTTTGGAAATAATTCTTTAGAGAATGTGCCGGGGCCTATCGTGAGCCCCGGCCTCTTTTGCGTTTCGGGGAAAATTGGGGCCGTGTGCGCTTGATATAAAACAGGGAGACAAAGGGATGAGCTGTAAAAAATATATCGCTGCGATTTTACTGTGCTCCGTGCTGCTGGCAGGCTGCTTTGGTTTTTCCGGGCGGGGAACGGATGCATGGGGAGCGGAATCCCCGGCATCCGGAGGAAGCAGCACGGAGGGGCAGGCCGTACAGGTTGTGCCCGAAACGCTTGCGCGTCAATTGGCTGCGGTACAAAGTGCGCACCCGCTGACGGAAGAATTTTTTTCATGGTGCGCGCAGGAGGCGCCGTCCGGTCTGCTGGAGGGAATAGATGATCGTCTCGAAGCAGAGGCCCTGTATTCAGACGCATGGTTCTATGACCTGTGCGGGATTTCTCTTCATGTGCTGTACGGTCGCTACTCCGGGCAGGACAGCGGCTCGAACTGGCATGAGCGGGAGGGAGGCAACGGCGCGGCGGAGATTATTTTTGCAGGCGACGTGAACCTTGACGATGATTGGGAGATTATGCGGCATTTGAAAGACAGCGGCGGCGGCGTGGAAGATGCATTTTCATCGGCGTTGTTAGAGCGGCTGCGCGGCGCGGATGTCCTTGTGGTGAACAACGAGTTCCCGTACTCCCGACGCGGCGTGGCGCTGCCGGGAAAACTATACACGTTCCGGGCAGACCCCGCAAGCACCTCTTTTTTGCGACAGATGGGAGCGGACCTTGCAGGCCTTGCCAATAACCATGTATTCGACTACGGACCGGACGCATTCGAGGACACGCTGGCGGCGCTGGAACAAGAAGGGATTCCCTATATCGGCGCAGGGCGAGACCTGGAGCAGGCAATGCGTCCCCAATATTTTATTGTAAACGGCATGAAGCTTGCCTTTGTCGCAGCCACCCGTGCGGAAAAATTCATTTTCACGCAGGAGGCGGGGGCAACACAGCCGGGAGTGCTGCGCACCTACGAACCCGATCTTTTCTTGCAAGCAGTCACAGAAGCGAGGAAGAACAGCGATTTTGTGGCGGCCTATGTGCATTGGGGCACGGAGAATACCGCTGTGCTGGAAACCGCTCAGCGGGAGCAGGCCCGCCAATATATTGAAGCGGGCGCGGACATTGTTGTGGGCGCACATCCGCACTGCCTGCAGGGCTTTGCATTTGAGCACGGAAAGCATGTTGCATATAGTCTGGGGAATTTCTGGTTCAATATGGATACGGTGGAAACGGGCTTCCTTTCCGTCAGAATCACAGCGCCGGGTGAGTATTCCGTTCAGTTCGAGCCGTGTATCCAGCATGGAGGACGTACCACACTCATGGAAGATGCAGAGGGCGCGGCGCTATTACAGTATCTGCGGGCGCTTTCGCCTGGAGTGCGCATTTACGCGGACGGAACACTGGAGCTGGAGCAGCCGGAGCTGTAGAGAAAGATCGACAAACAAAAGCACCTGCGGACGATGTGTCCGCAGGTGCTTTTCTGCCGGATGACGGTATGCCGTTCAAAGCTGCGGGGCAGGTTCTGCGGTAGCCAAACGCTTACGCCAGGCGCCGAAGCGATAGGCGACAGCCGTGAGCAGTGCGCCCAGCGACCAGGAGACCAGCAGGGAGATAAAGGTGGATTCCGGGCGCCCGGTGGGATACTCGGCGCTGCGTGTAAAGAATGCGATGCCGTAGGCAATGGGAACGCGGAGCACAACAGTGGTGATGATGGAGATCCACATTGGTGTCATCGTGTCTCCTGCGCCTCGCATCACGCCAGAGAGACACTGAGTAATGGACATGGCGATATATCCGAAGGCGAGAATCTGCATCATGCGCATGCTCAAATCTACCAGCACGGCTGTTTCGGTAAAAACGCCCATCAGTTGGCGGCCGAATAAAAGAATCAATGCAGTCAGGAAAGCGGAGATGCCGACGGCGATCCAGGTGCCCTGCTTTGCACCCTGATGCACACGGTCCAACCTGCGCGCGCCAACGTTTTGTCCGGTATACGTCGTCATTGCCTGTCCAAAGGTGAAGTTCGGCATCATCGCGAAGCCATCCACCCGCATGACGATCACGTTGCAGGCGATGACCATTTCACCAAAGCTGTTGGTGAGGGACTGGACCACAAGCATGGCCACGGAGAAGATGGCCTGAGTGATGCCGGAAGGCACACCGATGCGGATGATATTGGCAATGGGCGCGGAGCAGGGTTTCAAGTAATGCAGCGTCAGGTCGAACACGTCCCGCATGCGCAGCAGTTTCCACAGGCAGAGGAAAGCGGAAATCGTTTGCGCCAGCACAGTGGCCAGCGCCACACCGGCCACACCC
>UMIN01058041.1_pt1 | contig 11968 bp, 12 predicted proteins | sample 1965811 | NCBI WGS metagenome assembly UMIN01 (sample SAMEA4836123, study PRJEB28245) | human gut metagenome | biome: gut microbiome; material: fecal sample | place: Denmark | collected 2008
GAAACCTTACAAAATCCTGAAAATAGCCTGTTCGGACCAGAAGATGGTTGAATTGGAAGAGCCTTCCGGATTATAATAGGGGATACGGCGGCCTGGAACGCTGGGCCGTGATCCTCCTATAACGAGAAAGGGGACCCAAGAATGAAAGAGAAAAATACAGGCGTCCTGCGCCTGGTGCTGCGTGTATTGCAGGGAATGCTGGTGGGCGTAGGCGCTGTGCTTCCGGGCATCTCCGGAGGCGTACTCTGCGTGGTGTTTGGCATCTATAAGCCGGTGATGGAACTTCTCTCTAACCCTGTCAAGAAATTCAAGACCCACGTGCCTCGTCTGTTCCCGGTGATTCTGGGAGCGGCTCTGGGCTTTCTGGGGGTGGCCAAGATCCTGGCCTTCTTCCTGGAAAAATATCCTGACCAGTCGGTATGTCTGTTCGTGGGACTGATCGGCGGCATGCTGCCCTCCTTGTTCCGGGAGGCTGGGGAACAGGGCCGCACCAAAGGCAGCTGGATCTCCCTGGTGGCGGCATTTGTCATCATCATGGCACTGCTGTTGTCTTTGAACCTGCTTTCCGTGACCATTGTGCCCAGCTTTGGCTGGTATCTGTTCTGCGGCTTCTGCGCGGCCCTGAGCATTATCGCCCCCGGCATGAGCTTCTCCACCCTGCTGATGCCCTTGGGCTTGTACACGCCTTTCGTGGACGGCATTGGCAATCTGGATCTGGGCGTGCTGGCCCCTGCAGGGATCGGCGCGGTGGTGACCATTCTCTGCCTGGCCAAGGCGGTGGACGCTCTGTTCAACCACTTCTATTCCTTCGCTTTCCACGCCATTGTGGGTATCGTCATCGCCGCTACGCTGGTGATTATCCCCTTCGGCAGCTTTACTGCCAGCGTGGGCAGTGCCGTGGCCAACGTGATCTGCATCGTGGTGGGTGTTGCAGCCGCCCTTGCCTTGGATAAGTTCAACCAGAGCGTGCCCAAGGAAGGATAATTCATGACACATACGAAAAGGACACCCGAGAATTCTCTGGGTGTCCTTTTTATTAATTATGTGAAGATTTCCCTTAAATCCCCGCGGCCACTAGAAACAGTTCTTCCGCTGTTTCTACCAGATGCTGGGCGCCATTTTCCAGCAGTTCCTCTCGATCCCGGAAGCCCCACAACACGCCGCAGGGGACCATACCCCCGTTGTGGCCGGTCTGCATGTCCACTCCGCTGTCTCCCACGTAGAGCACACGTTCCGGGGAGACTCCAAAATCCGCCGCCATTTCCAGCACCGCTTTGGGGTCTGGCTTGGTGGGGTAATCGGCCCGCTGGCCGTGGACCTGGTCCGGCAGATCACCGAACAGATCCTTCACAATGTACTGGGCCATGTTGTCCGGCTTGTTGGAGAGCACTCCGATCTTCATCCCCAGAGATTTCAGCTTCTCCAGGGTCTGAGGGATGCCGGGATAGGGCTCCACCAGGGCCATGGGGTCGCTTTCATACCGGCGATCGTAGGCGGCTCGGAATTCCCGGAGTTTCTCTTCGGAAAGCTGGGCACCCACGGTTTTCAGCATCCGGCGCATGAGCACGTCCGCTCCGTTGCCCACCAGGGTTTTGTAGGTCTCCACCGGGATGGTGGGGAAACCATACTCCTTCAAAGTGGCGTTGCCAAAGTGGGCGATGGAAGTGAGGGTGTTGGCCAAAGTGCCGTCCAAATCAAAAATGCAGGCGTCAAAACGTCTTGCTTCACTGTTCATGTCAAAATTCCTCCCTGAGAGAGTCTTTTTCTATTATACGAGTGTGAGGGGAAAAATCAAGGGCTTGTCTTGCGTGGTGGGGAACAGCGTGCTATAATCGAAAACAAATGGAATGAAAATGGAGGAACGCGCTGTGGATTACGCCAAAGAAGCTCTGAAAATGCACCGGGAATGGCAGGGAAAGATCCGTGTCAACACTCCCTGTGTTCTCACCAATAAAGACCAGCTCTCCGTGGCTTACACCCCTGGTGTGGCCGCGCCTTGCCTGGAGATCCAGAAGGACGTGGAAAAGTCCTACGAGTACACCCGCCGGGGCAACCTGGTGGCAGTGGTCACCGACGGCACTGCGGTTCTGGGTCTGGGAGACATCGGCCCTGAAGCGGGCATGCCTGTGATGGAGGGTAAATGCGCCCTGTTCCAGGCGTTTGCCGGCATCGACGCGTTCCCCATCTGCATCCGGTCCAAGGACGTGGATGAGATCGTCCACACTGTGGAGATGATCGCCGGATCTTTTGGCGGTATCAACCTGGAGGATATCGGCGCCCCCCGCTGCTTTGAAGTGGAAGCCAAACTGAAAGAACGCTTGGACATCCCCGTGTTCCACGACGACCAGCACGGCACCGCGGTGATTACCGTGTCCGCCATGCTCAACGCCTTGAAACTGGTGGGCAAGAAGATCGAGGAGGTCTCCGCGGTGGTCAACGGTGCTGGCGCGGCGGGCACTGCCTGTACCAAGCTGCTCATGGCTCTGGGCCTGAAAAACGTGGTGGTCTGCGACCGCAACGGCGCTCTGGTCCCCGGTCTGCCCGGTATGACCGACGCCCAGGCCAAACTGGCCGAGGAGACCAATCCCCAGCGGAAGTCCGGCACTTTGGCCGAGGTGATCAAAGGGGCTGACGTGTTTATGGGCTTCTCCGCGCCCAAGTGCCTCACCGGCGACATGGTGCGCTCCATGGCCAAGGACGCTGTGGTGTTTGCCTGCGCCAATCCCACCCCGGAGATTTTTCCCGAGGAGGCTTTGGAGGCTGGCGCACGCGTAGTGGGCACCGGCCGCTCTGATTATCCCAACCAGATCAACAATGTGCTGGCATTCCCGGGGATTTTCCGGGGAGCTCTGGACGTGCGGGCTAAGGAGATCAACGACGAGATGAAGGTGGCCGCTGCCAAGGCGCTGGCGGACCTGATCCCCGAAGAAGAGCTGAGCGAGACCAACATCATCCCCTCCGCTTTTGATAAGCGAGTGGTGCCTGCCGTGGCCAAGGCTGTGGCCGAAGCGGCTCGTGCTACTGGTGTTGCCCGCGCATGAATGGTTGAAAAAAATATCACTATTTTTCTAGAACAAGGTAGTCAAAATAAGGGTTTTATAGTATAATGAGGGCGTAGATGAAGGCTTTTTCGCCATTTTCGTCGCCCTCAAGGGGGTAGACGCAATGACGGCTAAAGAGAACAAAACAATCTACATGGTGGTTTTAAGCGCTGTGTTCGCTGCCATGGTTTTTGTGGGCAGCATCATCAGCATACCGGTGCCTGCGGCGTTTGGCATGACCCGCATCCATCTGGGAAATATTTTCTGCTTGCTTTCCGGCTTCATCCTGGGGCCTGTGGCCGGCGGTTTGGCCGCGGGCATCGGGTCCGGACTGTACGACATCATCATCTACGGAGATATCCTCTCCGCGCCCTTTACCCTGGTGTTCAAGGGCTTGATGGCGGTAGTCTGCGGGCTGGTGGCTTACGCTGGTCACAATCGGGGAGACAACCACAAGCTCAATGTGGCGGCTGGTGTTTCCGGCAGCGTGACCTACATCATTCTGTATTTGGGCAAGAGCTTCGCCGAGGGGCTGCTCATCGGCAGCGCCATGGGGACAGTGCTTACCGCTCTGGCCACAAAGCTGGTGACTTCCAGCATCAATGCGGTTATTGCCGTGGCGGTGTCCGTGCCTCTGTGCGCGGCGGTGCGTCTGGCTTTGAAGCGCAGTCATTTGCTGGAAAAGATGCAGTGAGCTTCCAGATTTGTTCGGAAGGCAAAATATTTTTTTAAAAATCATCGAAGGATCCATAACCCGTCACATCCTTTTCACAAAGCCGGGGGATAATAGAGTCACAACAAGGGAAGAAGAAATGAGAAAGTCCCTTGATTGCTTTATCGATTCCCAATGCTTGGAAAGGAGCAATGGTTTATGTATAATCCCTATGAGAACAACGATGCCAACAAGAACAACGACATCAACAACACCACCAACGAAACGTTGAACCAGAATACAGAGAAGGAAGAGACTAAGGCTTCGGAGAATACCACCTACACTGCCCCCAACTACGGGCAGCCCTCCAATCCCTATGGTGGACAGTCTCAGAATCCTTATCCCACACAGACCGGCTGGCAGTACGGCAATCAGCCCAACACCTACACCTGGAACGGGTCCGGTCAACAGCAAAGCAACGTGCCTTATTACACTCCCGCGCAGCCTCCCAAGCCTAAAAAGCCTCGGGACGGCAAGAAGGCAAAGAAATTCCTTCTGCGGGCAGTAGCAGCTGTACTGTGCTGCGCTGTGGTTTCCTTTGGTTCCGTGGGCATCTTCGCCGCGCTGATCCAAACCGGCGTGGTGAATGTGGAGAGCACCGGTTCCGAAAAGACCTCCGCTTTTACGCTGTATAAAAACGCCGACAGCGGAGAGGACGCCAGCAATGTGGTCTCTACCGACAGCCTGACTCGCCAGGAGGCGGCACAGAAAGTAATCCCCTCCGTGGTGTGCATTCAGAATTATCAGATTAGCCAGCAGGGCTTTGTCTTTGGATACAGCGGTGAAGAGGATAACTCCAACAGTTCCCTGGCAGGAGAAGGTTCCGGCATCATCATCTCTGAGGACGGCTATATTGTCACCAACTACCACGTGATCGAAGGCGCTACCAATCTTCAGGTAATCACCTCCGACGGGCTTACCTATGAGGCCACTCTGGTGGGTGAGGACACGCAGACCGACTTGGCCGTGATCAAGATCGAGGCTACTGGCCTGACTGCCGCTGAGTTCGCCACTTCTGGTGATCTTCAGGTAGGCGACGAAGTGATGGCTGTGGGCAACCCCGGTGGTTTACAGCTGAATTCCAGCGTGACGTTCGGTTATGTTTCCGCTTTGGATCGCCCTGTTACCAACAGCGAGACTGGTTATACCGTCAAGTGCATCCAGACTGACGCTGCTATCAACCCCGGCAACTCCGGTGGTGCTTTGGTGGATATGAACGGTCGTGTGGTGGGTATCAACTCTTCCAAGATCGCTGCCACCGAATATGAGGGCCTTGGATTCGCCATCCCCTCTGATACTGTACAGCCCATCGTTTCCGACCTGATCGAGTACGGCTTTGTGAAGGATCGTCCCATGCTGGGTATCACCGGCGGGTATATCAACCAGCTGGTTGCCAGCTTCTATGGCGGTATCTCCGGCTTCTATGTGAATGAGGTCAACAGCGAAGAGGCTGTGAAGTCTGGCCTGCAGGCGGGCGATATCATCACTGCTATCGATGATACGCAGATCACCGACGAAAACACCATCGCCACCTACATCGCTGACAAGAAGCCTGGCGACACGGTGAAGCTGACGGTCTACCGCAGCACCAGCCAGAAGAGTGTGGAGATCAATCTGGTGCTTTCGGAGAATACCGGTTCCTCTGTGAACACTACCAACTAATTTACGAGTACAAGTTTCTTTTTCATAAATCTCCTTTTTCAAGCAAGGAGGGCGGGACGAGAGTCCCGCCCTTCTTGCATTTGTTCATATTTTCCATTTTGGGGGAACAATGGGAAGAGAGGGAGATTATTGTCCGTGAGTTGCGCCCCCAAAAAAGGGAAATTGCCAGATTTTCGTTTCAGAAAGAAAACAATTTAGTTGCATCTACAATTTTTTTCACGGCTTCTTGACAGTAAAAAAAGATGGGTGTATGCTGAGATTCAGCAAGAAGGACAAAAGATGTCTTTGGTTTTTATAGTTCTTACACAAACGATTCGGCAAAATGCTGCTTTCTGACAGAGAGGGTGATGTCTATGGAAGGAATCCGTGAAGAATTGATAGAGGGACTTAACAACCACACTGCGTTTACCATTCCCCTGTTTGGGGGGATCCCGGTTCCGGAGTCGGTGGTAGTCACCTGGGGCATCATGGCGTTTTTGGTGGTGGTGTCCATCCTCTGCACCAGGCACCTGAAAAAAGTGCCTGGAAAGGCTCAGCTGGTGGCGGAGACCTATGTGGGGTTCATCAACAAGTTCACCAAGAACACCTTGGGCGAGGAACACTGGCGTGGTTTCGCTCCCTATTTTGGAACCATCGGGTTATACCTGGGGGTAGCCAATATGGTGGGCATGTTCGGTATCACCCCGCCCACCAAGGACTTGAATGTCACCGCTGCCCTGGCGCTGATGAGCTGCGGACTGATCTACGGTTCCAGTTTCCGGATTAAAGGTCTGAAGGGCGGCTTCCACAAGTTCCTGGAGCCCATTCCGCTGCTGTTGCCCATCAACCTGATGGAGGTCATTATTCGGCCCCTGTCCTTGTGCATGCGGTTGTTTGGCAATGTGCTGGGCGCGTTCATCATCATGGAGCTGATTAAGATCGTCATCCCGGCGGTGGTGCCCATGGCTTTGAGCATGTACTTCGACGTGTTTGACGGCATCATTCAGACTATCGTGTTTGTATTTTTGACTGCCCTGTTCACCGCTGAAACCATTGAGTGAACAGGATCCTCTGGAAGAAACGGGCGGGAAACCTTCCGTTTTTCATAAATCTTAGATCTTACTTTACCGAAAAGGAGTCGATTGTTATGATCGCTATTGGAGCCGCTATTGCAGTTTTGACCGGTATTGGCGCTGGTTTGGGTATCAGCTTTGCTACCGGAAAGGCCGTAGATGCCATTGCCCGTCAGCCCGAAGCCGCCAGCAAGATCCAGAGCGCCCTGCTTATTGGCTGCGCTTTGGCTGAAGCCACCGCCGTGTACGGCCTGGTCATCGGCATTCTGCTGATCATCCTCGGCTGATCTTGAGCTCTCAAGTTCAAAAAGGAAAGGCAGGTGTGTGGGTTTGTTAAACCTGGATTGGTCCATTATTTGGAACATTGTGAATATCCTGGTGCTGTTTCTGCTGCTGAAGCATTTCCTGTTTAAGCCCATCACACAGATGATGGAAAGCCGCACCGCGGAGATCGAGAACGATCTGAAGGACGCCAAGGAGCAGAAAGAAAAAGCCCGGGAGCTGACCTCTCAGTATGAGGAGAAGCTGAAGGGTGCCGATGCTCAGGCAGCTCAGATCGTGGCAGAAGCCCGGCAGCGGGGCCAGAAGGAATACAGCGCCATACTGAAAGACGCCGCCAAGGACGCCCAGAAGGAGCGGGAACGCTCCCAAAAGGAACTGGCCCAGGAGCGGGAGGAAATGCTCCGTGGCGTGCAGGAAAATGTCACCGAACTGGTGCTGCTCACCGCCTCCAAGCTGTCTCAGAAGGAGTTGGATGAGGAGTCTGACCGGAAACTGGTGGACGCGTTCCTTTCTGAGACGGAAGGGAGCAAACTATGAGGCCCCTGGAGACCCGGTACGCCCTGGCCTTGTTGGAGCTGACCCGAAACGAGGAGGCCCTGACAAAAGGCGCCGCCTTGGTCCAGGGAGACCCCGAGCTGTGGAGGGCGCTGAACAACCCCTGTGTTTCCCGGGAGGAAAAGGACCGAGTACTTTGCCGCCTGCTTCAAGGAATGGTGGAGGGAGAGGTGCTCAGTTTTTTCCGGCTGCTGTGTGACCGGGAACGGCTGGAACTGCTGCCCGCCATCGTGAAGGAGTACCATCGGCTGAAGCTGGAAGAGGAAGGGGGCGCCCAAGGGGGGTACCGCTGTGCCCGCCAGCCTCACCCGGAGGATCTTTCCCGGCTGGAGGAAGGAATCAAGCGCCGCCATGGGCTCTCCAAGGTGGAGCTTCAAGTGGTGCTGGACCCGGAACTGCTGGGAGGCTTCGTGCTTCAGATCCAAGGCGTTACTTATGACAAGAGCGTGCAGGGCATGCTGCGTGGCCTGCGCCGCTCGTTGAAAGAGAGGGATTGAGCGTTGAACGGCAAACCGGAAGAGATCGTATCCATTTTGCGGGAGGAAATCTCCCACTATGAAGAAAAGACCCAAGTCAGCGAGACCGGCTCCGTCGTTCAGATCGGAGACGGCATCGCCACCGTGTATGGCTTGGACAACGTCATGTACGGCGAGCTTTTGGAGTTTGAAAACGGCACCAAGGCTCTGGCAATGAACCTGGAAACAGGCAGCGTGGGCTGCGCTTTGTTGGGCCCCGAGGAGGGCATTGAGGAAGGGGACCTGGTGCGCCGCACCGGCAGTCGAGCTTCCGTCCCCGCCGGAGAAGAGATGCTGGGCCGTGTCATCGACGCCCTGGGGGCGCCTATCGACGGCAAGGGACCCATACACACCACCGAGACACGTCCCATCGAACGGGAGGCTTCCGGTGTTGTGACCAGAGAGCCTGTCACTGTGCCCTTGCAGACCGGTATCCTGGCAGTGGACGCCATGGTGCCCATCGGCCGTGGCCAGCGTGAGCTGATCATCGGCGACCGGCAGACCGGCAAGACCTCCATCGCTGTGGACGCCATTTTGAACCAGAAGGGCCAGAATGTGATCTGCATCTATGTGGCCATCGGTCAGAAGAACTCCACCGTGGCCAAGATCTACCACACTCTGGAGAAGAACGGCGCCATGGAGTACAGCCTGATCCTGAACGCTCCCGCCAGCGCCCCCGCGCCGGTGCAGTATATCGCCCCCTATTCCGGGGTGGCTATCGCTGAGTATTTCATGAGCCAGGGCAAGGACGTGCTCATCGTGTACGACGATCTGTCCAAACACGCTGTGGCCTACCGTACCCTGTCTCTGCTGCTCAAGCGTTCCCCCGGCCGTGAGGCTTATCCCGGCGACGTGTTCTACCTCCATTCTCGGCTGCTGGAGCGTGCTTGCCGCATGGCTCCTGAGTACGGCGGCGGTTCCATTACCGCTCTGCCCATCATCGAGACCCAGGCGGGAGACGTTTCCGCCTACATTCCCACTAACGTGATCTCCATCACCGACGGCCAGCTGTATCTGGAATCCAACCTGTTCCACTCCGGCGTGCGGCCCGCTGTGAACGTGGGCTTGTCTGTGTCCCGTGTGGGCGGTGCCGCCCAGACCAAGGCTGTGAAAAAGATTGCTGGTTCCCTGCGTATCGACCTGGCCCAGTTCCGGGAGCTGGAAGTGTTCACCCAGTTCAGCTCCGATCTGGACCCCGCCACTAAGGAAGCCCTGGATCACGGCAACCGTTTGGTGGAGATCTTGAAACAACCTCTGTACCATCCCATGGCCGTGTCCCGGCAGGTGGTCATCCTGTACGCTGCCACTCAGAAGCTGCTGGCGGATGTGCCGGTGGAAAAGGTCCGTGAGGTGGCTTGGGGCTTGGCCGACGAGATGACAGAGCGTTATCCCGACGTGATGAAGTCTATTGACGACACCGGAGAACTCTCCACCCAAGGGGAAGAGGCCATCCGGGAGTGCTGCGAGACCTATAAGAAGCAGGTGAGCGCCACATGGCAAGCATAACTGAGATCCGCAACCGGATCAAAAGCGTGGAGCAGACCCTGAAGATCACCAACGCCATGTACCTGATTTCCTCCGCCAAGGTGAAGAAGGCCAGGAAACAGCTGTCTGAAGTGGAGCCCTATTTTGACCGGCTGGCCAAAACGGTGCTGGACATTTTCCGTCATTCCCCGGACTTGAAGCATCGGTACATTGACGGTCACAACAAGCCGGAAGAAGAGCGGAAAACAGGGTTCGTGGTGATCACTGGTGATAAGGGCCTGGCGGGTGCCTACAACCACAATGTGCTGCGGCTGGCGGAGAGCTACCTCAGCCGGAAAAAAGACCCCACCCTGTTTTTGATCGGGCAGATGGGGCGGCACTACTTTGAAAAGAAAAACATCCCCATCGATGGGGAATTCATGTACACCGCCCAGGATCCCACCATGGAGCGGGCCAGGGAGATCACCGACACGCTGATCGACCTTTACGAGCGGGGCGTTTTGGATGAGATCTACCTGGTGTTCACTCACTCCTATTCTGCGGTGCGGATGGAGCCGGAGATCATCAAGGTATTGCCTCTGGACCGGGCTATGCTCAGCGCCCGACGTGGACTTTCCGAGGCAGATCAGTACCGGGACGTGGTGCGGTACGAACCCTCCAAGGAAGCGGTGCTCAACGTGCTGGTGCCCGGCGTCATCAAGGGGTACCTGTTCAGCGCGTTGGTGGAGTCCTTCTGCAGCGAGCAGAATTCCCGCATGACCGCCATGGATTCCGCTTCCGACAGCGCCCGGGAAATGCTCAAAAGCCTGTCCCTGGAATTCAACCGGGCCAGACAGGGCGCTATCACCCAGGAGATCACCGAGATCGCCGGGGGCGCTGCGGGCTTGACCCAGCTGTGAGGCGGGTACACGTGTGAGAAAGCAACCGGGGACGTTTCCCCGAGACCAGATAGAAAGGGGTCCCTTTCATGGAAGTAAAGCAAGGAAAGGTATTGCAGGTCCTGGGACCTGTGGTGGACGTTCAGTTCGAGGGCGGCAAGCTGCCTAAGATCTATGACGCCCTTACCGTGAACAACGGCGGGGAAACCCAGGTGCTGGAAGTGCTCAAGCATCTGGGAGACGGCGCTGTGCGGTGCATCACCCTGGCAACCAGCGAGGGTTTGACCCGAGGCATGACTGTCACCGCCACCGGAGCTCCCATTTCCGTGCCGGTGGGGGAGGGCACCCTGGGCCGGATGTTCAACGTGCTGGGCGATCCCATCGACGACAAGGGGCCAGCGGCTTGTGAGGAGCGTTGGCCCATCCATCGGGAGGCGCCCGATTTTGTGGAGCAGAGCTCCCAGGTGGAGATTTTGGAGACAGGCATCAAGGTTATCGACCTGCTGGCTCCCTATGCCAAGGGCGGTAAGATCGGCCTGTTCGGCGGCGCCGGCGTAGGCAAGACCGTGCTGATCCAGGAGCTGATCCGCAACATCGCCACGGAGCATGGCGGCTACTCCATCTTCACCGGCGTGGGTGAACGTACCCGGGAAGGCAACGACCTGTGGCGTGAAATGACCGAGTCCGGCGTCATCGAGAAAACGGCTTTGGTGTTCGGCCAGATGAACGAGCCCCCTGGAGCCCGTATGCGGGTGGCCCTCACCGGACTGACCATGGCGGAGTATTTCCGGGATCACGAGCACCAGAACGTGCTGCTGTTCATCGACAATATTTTCCGTTATGTCCAGGCAGGCTCTGAGGTCTCCGCTCTGATGGGACGGCTGCCTTCCGCCGTGGGTTATCAGCCCACCCTGGCCAACGAGATGGGCGCTCTCCAGGAGCGGATCACCTCTACCAAGAATGGGTCCATCACCTCGGTGCAGGCGGTTTACGTCCCCGCCGACGACTTGACCGACCCTGCCCCCGCTACCACCTTCGCCCATTTGGACGCCACCACTGTGCTGTCCCGAAAGATCGTGGAGCAGGGTATCTATCCCGCCGTGGATCCTCTGGAGTCCACTTCCCGGGTCTTGGAGCCCGACGTAGTAGGCCAGCGCCATTACGACGTGGCTCGGGCCACCCAGGAAGTTTTGCAGCGGTATCGGGAGTTGCAGGATATCATCGCCATTCTGGGCATGGAGGAGCTGTCCGATGAGGATAAGCTCACCGTCAGTCGGGCCCGGAAGATCCAGCGGTTCTTCTCCCAGCCCTTCTTTGTAGCCCAGGCCTTTACCGGCAAGGAAGGCCGCTATGTGGCCGTGGAGGACACGGTGAAGGGCTTTGAGGCCATTCTGGGCGGCGAGCTGGACAAGGTTTCCGAGGTGTGCTTCAACAACATGGGCACCATCGACGAAGTCTGGCAGAAGAGCAAGGAACAGTAAGGAGGCAGCGTATGGCTTCCACATTTTACTTGGAGATGGTTTCTCCCCAGGATATTTTCTTTTCCGGCAATGCCAGGCAGATTATCCTGCCCGGACCGGACGGCTCCTACGGTGTGCTGCCGGGCCACGAACCCATGGTTACCGCTATCGCGGCGGGGATCGTGCGGTTTCAGGATGAAAGCGGGCAGTGGCGTGAAGCGGTGGCCAGCGACGGCTGTGTTGAGGTCATGCCCGAACGGGTGATCCTGCTGGCTGCCACCATTGAACGGCCGGAGGATATCGACCGCAACCGTGCCTTGGCGGCC
>UMIN01046348.1_pt1 | contig 11850 bp, 10 predicted proteins | sample 1965811 | NCBI WGS metagenome assembly UMIN01 (sample SAMEA4836123, study PRJEB28245) | human gut metagenome | biome: gut microbiome; material: fecal sample | place: Denmark | collected 2008
AACAGCCATGAGCAAAACTGGAAAAAGCAAGTCATATCAATGGTTTCCGGCCATGGCTAAAGCCAGAAATCACTCATATAGTATAGAAAGCGGAGCTCCTGAGGGGTAAAATTAAGTTGAGACAAAACCAAACCGAAAGGAGCTGGCCGCTATCTACCGACAGGAAATCATTCAGGATGTGGCACTGTTCACATCCCAGAGTGCCGCTGTATTCTATGACAAACTCTTTGGGGCACTGGAATTTACACTGCCCCGAGCAGCTACCGGACGCAGGGGCTTCCCAAAGGAAGCGATGCTCTGTGCCTTTCTCGTCATGAAATGCGAGGGCTTTGGGTACATCACAGACTTGATGGACTATTTGGAGAACAACCGCATCATCGCCCATTACTGCGGGTTCGATATCATGAGACCACTGCCGTCCTACTGGACGTATGACCGCTTTCTCCGTCAGCTGAACAACGGTGAGTTGAAGACTATCATGGCTGGCTTAGTACGGCAGCTCTATGAGCTGGGCGTTGTAGACGCATCCTTTATCGGACTGGATTCTACGCCAGTTATGGCGAATACCAGGCAGAATAACCCGAAATCTTTTGCTGCGGATAAATTTGATCCGAAAAACCATCCCCGCTGTGACGCGGACTGCGCCTTGGGCGTCCATTCCGCCTCCAATCAGCACAATGAGCGCCGCTATGAGTTCTACTGGGGCTACAAAAGCCACGTGTTGATAGACTGCATTTCCGGACTGCCTCTTTATGAACTGACGACCCCTGCAAATGTGGCAGATGCTTCTCCCGCAAAAGATATCCTCTCTGCCAGCAACCAGATCCTTCCCATCCGGGAGTGCACCTTTCTTGCGGACAAAGGTTATGATGTGCGAGATCTCTACAACACTGTGAAAGATGTTTATGAGGGAGAAGCCGTGATCCCTCTGAACAACAGAAGCACCAAAAAGCCAAAGAAATTGGCAGTCGGCAATCCCATTTGCGAAGCTGGGCTGGCGATGAGCAAGGATGGCAAAACTCCTGATGGACATGGTGGGCTCCGACAGAAATTCTGCTGTCCCTTCCGGCAGTCTAAGACAACCGTCTGTCCTTGTAACCACAAAAATTGGAACAACGGGAAGAAAAACCGGGGTTGCACCAAATATAAGGCCATTCCTTCTGATTACCGGCGCTCCATTGACCGAGAGTGTCTGCGCTTCAAAAGAACCTACGCCCTGCGTACAGAATGTGAACGCTACAATTCCCGATTCAAAGAAACTGGCCAGGAACGGCTTTGGGTCCGTAATGGGCAGAGCGCGGCAAATCTGAACACTCTGGCTCACATTTCGGCCTTGGCTGTGGCCTATGCCGCCGTACTCAATAAATCGTCTCACTCCTACCGAAGCAAGAAGGCACTTCGGAGATCGGCCTGACAAACAGAATATTGATCCTTGCAGGCGCAGATTCGAGCTGCGTCTTTTTCCGCAGCCTAATCTTCCGGTTTTTCCGTCTCTCTTGCCCTCGGCTTGCTTCAAGACCTATACGGTAGCCTTGTTTTGCTCATCTCTAGACAGCAAAAAAGAGCTTATTGCAAAACAACTTGGAAAGCTGCATGGAATTTTCCAACAGATACAAAACCGTATGGCCGGGCGGCATCATCTGGGCGCTGGCCAACGTGCTCACATACGATTCCTGCCCCGCAGTAACGACATACAGGAGAAAGACATTCTCCCCACCATCATCGCCGGTAGGAAGGAAAAAGGTTAGCGTCTTCGTCTCGCGCTTGTAAACAAATTTTGGAAGGACATCATCTGCAAGTGCCATCATGACGTCCAGGCAGCGCAACAGGGTATAATCCGGTTCGTGCCACGGACGGCACCAATAGCGCCCACGCTTTTCAATTTTGCCGAGATAGTGCAGCTGCTTGATTACGCTGGCAAGCTCGGGCGTGTATTTGACTTGTTCAGACTTAATGTATCTCTGATAAAACCAGGCCAGCCGTTCTTCATTTAAGCCGCCAGCCTCTTCCACGATGTTTAGGAGATATTGGTGCGTGAGGGGCATACTGGCTTTCATACCGATTCCTCCCTTGCCGGAGCTCGAATCGTGCAAAGAGAGGTGTTGAGCTCCGGATCGAGCTCAATGTCTGCCCGGCTTTCCCAAATAGTGTTGATGATCACGACCATGGTATACGCCAGTCCTTTGCGTACCCGGCGTTCTGTGTTGCTGTGCAGCCGCTGTTCTACTGCCTGCAGGATGCTGCCGTCCAACGCATGCAATGTTCGCCGGATTACCCTTTGTGGAAGCAGGGCTTCATTCACGCGCAGGTTGTCCGAGTAGTATAAACGGGTTATGGCGTGTTCGAATAGTCCTGCAAGTTCTGGAGAGAACAGAGAAAGTTCACTTTTTTGCAAAATCTCACACAGCTCTGTGTCGTTGTCCTGTGACAAAGACAGACGATTCTTCTCAAGATAGCTTTTCTCAATATAATTTGCCTGCAGATCCGGCAGGTCTGGAGGTGTGGTTTCTGCATTTCTTGATATGCGAGTTTTGCACTTCTCGCTTTCCGCAGCACGGTCCTTTTCCTCATTGAAATCTTCTGATTCTGTCCGTGACTGATATGCTGAATCGGCACTTCTTACAGTGAACGGTGCGCAGTTGTACGAGGAGGCACCATTGTCGGAGAGTTGGACGGCTGCAAGATAAATCTGATTCGGACATCCCCGTCCAAGGCGGCGTTCCCAAATCAGCGCTGCCTGTGCCAGCTCCTGAAAGCTTTCGATGGCTTTCCGATAGCTGACGCCCATTTCCCGGGCGAGGTCTTCACGCGTAAAAACAATGTACACTTCACCGGCATCGTTGACCCAGCCATTCATACGCGATAACTGGAATCGGTTAAGAAGAAAAGTATAAGCAACTTTGGCTTCCAGAGACAATTCCTTATATTTGGAGTCACAGAAAAGCCAACGCGGCATCTGCAGATGGTAAAAGGAGATTACATCGGTCAGCTTCATAAGTGCGAAAGTTGGTCGCTGTGGTAATGTCGCAGGTTTCATATTATTTCATCCTTTTTTCGGGGCGGTACTTCCCCGGTATTCGGTGTGGCCTTGCATCGGGTCTGCGCCAGAACCTCCTGCGCCGTGTACCGGCGCATATTTCCGACTCGGTCCTCTGCGGCAGGTGATGGCTTCTTTTGCTGTCGGGGCAACTCATAATGGTAGGTTTCTCTGGACTCCATGGGTATCTGCAGTTGGCTGGTACCATCAGTTCTGAAAGCAGGATGAGACAGTGGGTTGCAGGGAACAGAATGGGAGCCGGCGGAAGGAATATGAACTTGGGGCGCGGCCGCTGTTTTCTGGTATTGAGCATCTTTTTCTTTCCAATGAGGCTTATAGTCTGAAATTTTCACAAGTCCCATTTTATCGAACCCGGGAAGTTCTTCCGGAATCAGCTTATAAAGCATCACCGGACGGCGGCCGCTGATGAGCGCAAGACACCGGGCTTTATCCATATGTTCCACTTCATCCGGCAGCATCAATGGACGCTGCGCTTCAGAGCAGCTCTGGCTATAACGGTTTGCACTGGCTCCGCTGGAAAGGAAAGACAGAGGCGGTAGCTGCGGTGACACGGTACTGTTGGTCCGTATCGTGACCATACCGCACTTCTTCGATATGTAAGTGGCCGTCGTAACGTCATTGACTCCGAGTACCAGCTGAGTGGAGCAGTTTGATACGATTTCTTCCCATTCCCCTTGCGGATACCGATCCTGCAGTTGGGCGACTGATTGTACCAGAAGCTGACAGGCAATGTTACGGCTTCGGACTACGCTGAGCAGCCTTGATGCGCTGGGAAGATAAACATTGCAGAATTCTTCCAAAAGCATATTTACACGGATAGGCAACCGACCATCCGGGGTATCGCGCCGGGCGACCGCCATCAGCCGTGTAAACATGATGGAAAAGAACAAAGAGCTGATGAACTCCATAGAAGAATCGTGGTCAGAGATAATGCAGTAATAGATGCAGGGCTGCTTGCCAGGCAGTGTAATGTCCAGATCGTTATAGCTTGTGATCTTATTGACAAGTGTATCTTGAAACACGGAAAGACGGTTGCCGAGTCCGATGGCGATGTTTCCAAGGATCTGGCGGTTGGCCAGCTTGAAAATACCATAAGGCGGCAGGGCCGGATGCTTTGCCGGAAGCTGCGCAAAACGGGCGTCCAGGTCATTGAAAGACTCCTCGGAGAGAAGCTTATAAATCATTCCAAGGCTGCGCTCCTGTATGGGGAGCCGTTTGTGTGTTTCCGGGTCTTCCAGCAGAACAACATACCAAATCAATGCCATCAAAAGGTTTTTCTCTGCTTTGGCCCAGAAGTCGGATTTTTCAAATTTGCTGGAGGTCGTGGCGATAATGGTATCGGCGATGATATTGACAAGTCCGGCGTCTTCCTCAACGTCGGCCAGGCAGTTGAAGCTGTCGCTATACGCAGGATCCAACAAATTAAGCGCACGCACAAAAAAACCGCGCTCTTTGGCGCGGGTTGATGTTTTTTGGAAAAGGTCACCTTTGGGATCGACCACAACCATGCTTTCTTTAGGAGCGTTCCCGAATAACTCGATTTTCTGAAGGATCAGCGGCAGCGTGAAGCCTCGTGTTTTGCCGGAACCGGATGCTCCATAGACAATAACGTGACCAGACATATAAAGCTGGTCGCTGACAGCAGCGATGCGGCCACTGCCCTCTGCATCCATCTTTCCAATCAACGTTCCGGACAGACTTTCGGCTTTCCCAACTTGGAGTGTGTGTGTCTGTTCCTCTTTTGTCATCCAGCCGCTGGTGCCATGCAGACCATCATGCAGAATCTCAAAGCCTCTCTGGTCCTTATCTGTTTTTTCGCCTGCGAGCAGCTCTCTGGCCCGGCCTGAGAAGAGGAAAACCATCCCACATACAAAGGCAATTAAAAATATACCGAATGGAGAGAATACACTGGAAATCGCCACAAAAGGGTTCCAGTTCCAAATTGGTTCTTCAGAAGTATTAGCAGAAAACATGATACGCACGCCATTATAGGCCGCGTGAATGAGGAGGCCCGCTAAATACAAGGCAATCAAGAGTGCAGGCAACAGCGAAAGCAGAAATCGCCTGTCGGCCAGCTTGTGTTTTAATTTTTTCCACAGTTCAAGCAACTGGGACATAACATCCGCCTCCTTGCTGAAGTACGGGTTCTCGTTCTGTTTCCTGCAGCGTCAGTTCCGGGTAGATAGAAAGCAACGCAGATTCCTCAATCGCATAAAACTCACAGGGGAACATATCTTCCATCCAACGAGCAAGGGCTCCGATTTGAGCGGGGAGCGCAACGGCAGCAAGCTCGGTATATCCGTTGGCGCGGGCATATCTGCATGAAGCACGAATACGTTGAATGTCCATATCGACACAAACGAGGAAAGGCTTGACCCCCATCATAGCGTCGAGCATAGGTGCATCCTGCGGTGGCGGAAGATATTGTTCTTGTAGGGCATAATTGGCAATTTTTGCTCGGTAGTCTTTCTGCTGAAGCAGCATCAAATGACGGGCTCCGAGTTCTGTTGCCTCCACAAGATATAAAGGACACGTGGTCCTTTCTGCGGCGATCCGATAGGTAAGCGCATCGCCGGCCCGGCTTTTGGATTTGCTGAAGGCTTTGGACGCAGTAAGTAATTGAGTGATCTGTTCATAGCTTTTTCCCGTGTACACAACGCCGAAAGGACAGCTCAGTGCGGACACTGCCCCATGGAACATACGCATTTCGCTTGTAAAATACATGAATCCATCGTCAATATAGTGGACTAAGAGAGAGCTTCTGTGCGCATGCGCAATCCCTGTGAAGCGCACACCGGCAAACACTCTGCTGGCAGTTGAAGACGGGTCACGACGTAAAACTGCGGAGGATAGATAACTCAGCTCAGAAGTTAGTCCTTCCAGTTTATCAAGAAAAACATTGAAGCCCGCACGGCAAAAAAGTGCCGATACCGCAGCCGACATAAGCCTTCGTTCCAGTTTTGCCTGTGCAGGCTGGCGGCTGTCAAGCTGATAAGTATATCCCAGATGCTCAAGCAGAGCGATTCCTGCGGGGGTGAGGGAATAACTGCGGTGATTGCGGTTTTCTGCGAGAACTTTCTGCCGGCAAAGTGCCAGCAGCGTCTCTTCAGAAAATACGTTGCCATGAAAAGACTGGGGTAACTCAATCGGTATATTGCGAACATGCCCGGCAAACCGCAGAGCCATAATATCGGCAAGGTCATATAACAAGAATGTGCTCCTTTCCGCGCCCTGTGCTACACGGTGGGCGCTATGTTTTTATAACGCCTATGTGACAGGCCCTGGAAAGCCGCTTTGCAGCGGGATGGTTGGTGAAGAAACACAGGCGCGCGTGAAACATGGCTGCGCCCGTTGAATCCTGGGAACACCATATAATGCGCGCCCATGATTATCCCTCATGGGGGATAACCAAAATTGCCTGAACGCAGAGTGAAAAAAGCATCGGCCTCCTCTGCTGGCAGGATAAAAATATGACAAAATGGTTGCTCCTCCTGTCTGGAAAGAAGTGCGATTTCCAGATGGTATTGGTCGTCATCCGCCAATACCCGCCCTTTTAGGATATTAGGAATCGCTTTCCATCCCTTGTTGTCCTGGTCATATATCTGTCGGTTTTGTATATTACTCCATTCGTCGATGGCAAGCAGTGCCTTCGAAAACCAAGGCAGTTGGTGATGCTGCGCATAACCATCAAGCAGACGCTCCAGAGTATCGATTAGATAACGTGGCGTTTGGTATTGGCAGTGAGGCAGCAGCATAGCCAGTTCTATGTGCAGCCACCCATATTCGTTGACAGAAATTCTTCCATCGATATTTTGCAAAATTGGTGCGGTGGGTGAGGCCCGACCGGCAGATGTGTTACAGTATGCCGCTTCATATACCGTTCGCAGGCCAATCGCAAGCGATTCCGCCTGTGCCAGTGCTGAATGGAGGGCGTGGATATCTTGACTGCCGGAAGTATAAAATGCGCTAAGATTCAGAAGTGTCTTCTGAGCCTGCGACAAAAGCACAGATCGTTCGAATGAACTTTTCAAATCAACGGCCTTCTTTCTCAATTGGAAGGGTTTCTGGCGAATTTGAAATTCCTGCTCAAATCGTGGTTTGCCCTGCCCGGACGGCTTTCCCACGAACTGTAAGCGCTTTTTGTTTCACTGACTTTGAACCATCTATCCGCAAGGTAAATTGTCCCTCTGTGGCGTTCCGCCGTTGATGCATACGCGATGAGACCTTTGATTTCCGGTTTGGGTTTGCGTATCCATGCCCTGGCTTTGGCAAGACAAAAGCTCTCCGTGTTGGGCGGTATGACATCAAGAAAGCAGCAGCGCGTGAGTTCGAGGATATGCTTCTGATCGATTTTAGGGCTGACAGGCCATCCCCATAACATCGCGCCGACCAGACACTTTTCACCAGACAGTTCTGCTTCAGTACAAAGCTCCGCTGTCTCTTGCATAGAAATCCAAAATTCCATCCGTATCACAGCTCCAGCGGGAGTGCTGTGCAGATAATGGTGGCGCTTTATCCAGTTGTCAGTGGCTGTCGTGTGCGAAATAACAAGTTCCAACATATTTTCTTCATCAAAAACGCTGTTCTCCGATTGCTCAAAAAGCAGCGTTCACAGTTTTACATGGTGATTGGCCGAATCGTCTTTTAAGGCGGATTGCATGCGCTGCCGGTTCCATTCCTCTTCGGCCTGCGCCCCAACAACAATACAGGCGTATACGGAAAGCGTCATGGCCCCCGCGATAACCAATAGTGACAAAATCATAGTGCTGGTATCACTCTCCCTCTACGTATTTTTACTGTTTTTTTGCGTATTACGCGCTTTCCCTGTCCATTAGAACCACCGCCTTTCCCAAAGCTCATGATTCTGCCGAAGATGACCTGTGGTTTTGAGCAGCGATGCGCTCCAGATCCTTACGCGACGTAGTGATAAGTTCATATTCTAATTTCGTTGGCCGGAACGCGACGCTGAAACGGTTCTGGCCGATGCAGAGCAGCCCCTCGCCCCGGCGGTTGCGGATAATCTGTAAGGTTTCCGCATCGGACAGATTTAATTTCTGCTGCACCAGCCGGGCCTCGTCCTCTTCCAGCGGCAGCACAATTTTGATGCGGCAGGCGTTCAAAATCAGCTTGCCGTATTTGCCGTCTTCCAACGCGAAATAATCGAGAAGGTCCTGCGTCGCATTCAAAAAACCTGCCCCGTAGGAACGGATCAGTTTGGCAATTTGTACGACGCGTTCCGCCACCTGAGGATTGGAGCCTGCGCCGATCAGCGTCCAGAGCTCGTCCATCATGATGAATTTTCGCCGCAGACGGTTTTCCGTGCACCGATCACTGCAGGAGCTGATGGAGATCAGCGCGCCAATGGGCTGCAGATCCTTCCCGATATCGCTGATGTCGATCACGACATAATCATTGTCGAGCGATACGTTTGTCTGCCCGCCCAGACTTTTGGCGCTTCCGTTCACAAACCGGGTCAAAAGTACGGCGAGATGCGCAACCTCCGGCCTGCTTTGGAGCAAGCGGTATAAATCGCAGAGCGTGGGCATGGTTTTCCGATTGCCGTCCGCATCAAAGATACTGGCGTTGTCGTGCGTAATGCCAAACTGCGCATAGCACTCAACGAAAGCCGCGTCCAGCAGGTTTTTATCTTCCTCCGAGATATCCTGTTTCAGAAGCGAGAAGAATGCATGCAGCATTGAAATCTTATCCGCCAGCAGGGAATCGTTGCGATCCGACAGGCGGCCGAGTTCTTCATCCGGGTCCAGCGTGCGCCGCCATATCTCCATGATGTTGATGCAGTCCCGGGAGGACGGCGCCAGCTTGATATAAGCGCCGCCGATTTTTTCACACAGCGGACGATACTCAAAGCCTTTCTGCGGGGCCACGATGAAAATTCGCACATTCTGTTCGCGCAGCCGTGAGGCGAGGCATTGCAGCAGCATCGTCTTTCCGGCCCCGGTCCGTCCAAATACCGCGATGCCGGCGTTCTCGTATTTTTCATCATCGAAAGGGTCGATGCAGCACAGGGAATTGTTCTGCATGTTGACGCCGAAAATCACGCCGTTCATATCGTTGACCTGATAGGACGAAAAGGGGAAAGAGGCGGCGAGGCTGGTCGTGAGAATGTTGCGGCGGCTTTTCCGCTCCAGCGACGGCGACAGGGAAAGCAGCGGCAAGCAGGAGAGGTATGCCTCCTCCTGCCGAAAATCGCAGTCTTTGGAAATCAGGCCCAGCGAAGCGAGATAAGACTTCGTATCAGAAAGCCGCTGTTCAAGGAGTTCCGCGCTGGGCGCAGTCACCTCGACCAATGTGGACATATAATAAAAATCCTCGTTGTTGCGGTTCATCTGGTCCTTGAGAAAAAGGCCGGAAGTGATTGCAGAATCCAGCTCTTCAAAATCCTGGCGCGTATCGTCCACATCGCGCATCCTTGCCCGGTTGAACACAGTCGTCTGGGAGATTTTTGAAAGGACGCGGTCTTTGGGCTGGCGGCTGATAAAAAAGCTCATATTTACCCCGTCGCCCATTTGTACGAGCGGATTGAGCCAGCCGCTTGAAACAACTCGCTCATAACCGTAGCCGGTAATGTACAGATAGCTGTGATAAACGCTGTCCACGATAATGAAATGCTTATGTTCCCGCTGGATATTGGCCGGGGCCAGCAGGTCCGGCACAGCGACGGCACCGGATTGCAGGGGCCTGTAATCCGGCGTCACTTCCTTTGCCTTTTTTTCGCGCTTGCGCCAATGCTTTTTCTTTTTTTCGCTCTTAACGGGTTGAGGCACTTTCGGCTTTTTTTCATGACGAGGCTTTTTCGCCCTTTTCCTGCGCGGCATCCGGGGGATCGGTGCAACTGTCCATGCGCCGTCTATGATTCTGATGTCGGAAGAACCATCTTCCTCGGGCGATTCACTTTCCGGTTCTGCGACCGGCGCAGGAACAACCGGGAGGATTTCCACTTCGGCTCCTTCATCCGGTGGAGAAGATGCAATAGCTTCCTGGACATCTTCATCTGCAGCCTCCTGGGCCCGCCGGCACATTTCTTCCTCTGTGATACCGGCGAAAGTGGATGCTGCATCAAAGATATGCAGCGGCAATGGGGCGCTGCGGCTTGTATTGGGATTGAGCAGCTGATAAAGGAGTTCCAACTGGAAATTATCTTCGTATTGCGGCTCTAAAACCTCCAGTCCGCACATGTCGAGGTACCTGCGGGCGGTTTGCGCTTCCTCATACATGCGCTCTGCGGCGGCTTCCAGGGTGCTGCCGCGCAGCTTCATATCCGGCTCCAGCTGAAAAATCAGGAAAATACGAATGTTGAGGACTTCGTTCTGCGCAAGATATTCCACCTCCTGAATGTTGTCGCGGATCAACGCCCGGCAGGTTTCAGAGGGCTCATCTTTTTCATAACCCTCCATGCGCTTTGTATAGTAGCGGATATCGGCGGGGCGGTTCACAATGCGGATCTGCAGATGGGCGGGCGCAATTTTCAGGTAGCTGGCAAAGTAGTAAATCAAGTTTTCCTTTTCCATGTCCGATTTCAGGTCGAACAGGACTGGCAGCACTTCCAGAATTTTTACGATCCGCCCATCCTTGAGCAGTATCACGCCGTTTCGGATATCGGCAACAGGAAGCCACCCTTCCGTGCTTCCTTTTTCCTGTGCCGGCAGGTCGAAAATTTTTTGAGGCGCGCCCAAAAGCCATTCTTTGAATTTCATTGCTTTCCTCCTGTTCCTACTTCCCTCGGTAAAATATCACCGTCTGCCTGCGCCGCCAGTGCAGCCACGCGGATAAAAACTGCGACAATGAATCGTCGTTGACGCCGACCAGTGCGACGCCGCAGATAATAACGGCGACCCCGACCGTGAGCATCAGCCTTACAGTAAAGGAAAGGCCCGAAAGATTCAGGCATATCAAAGCGACCGGAACCAGCAGGCAGAGCGCCTCGATGCTGTTTCGAACGGGAAATGTCCCCAGCAGCTTGCCAGCATCCGTAAAATTTACGGGAATGATGTAATTGGTGTGCATAGATTCACCTTCTTTCCTGCGACATCGTATCTAACAGACATGACTCCAGCTTATGAAAATCATGCTCCAGTTCTGTGGTTTCTCTCCTTCGACGCCGGATTACTTCACGGAATCCTTCCTGCAGCAGCGCAAGCTGTTCCAGGGTACAGGGTTTGCCGTATTGCTCGATATCTACAAAGCGCATTCGGCTGACCCCCATTGCAGAAGATATTTCTTTCTGCGTGATTCGGTATTTCCGGCGCAGAGCGTATTCAATCCGCACAATTTTCACCTCCTGAAAAACCATCTACTTGGAGACGATCCAGAACGGCCCGCCGGCACTGGCCGAACGCTTGGCCTCCCGCATGATCAGCGATAAATTCCACTTGCGCTGGCTGAAGCTGTAGCTGTACGGATCGGCAACCAGCACCTTGCCGTCAGCCGTCACGCCTCGCAGAACTATGAAATGACCGCTGGTTGTGAATGTGCCCGGCCCCATGATCACGACCACCAGTTTTCCGCTGGACAACGCATCGACAAGCTGCTGCGCGCTGGAAGTTCCTGCCCGCTGGACCGTCAGGCCATAATAATTGGCAAGAGCATCCGGTATCAGCGAGTGATAGCTGCCGTTTCCGTATGCGGCGTGCCCGGTGGCCTCGCTCCAGGCGGCGACCTCCGGCGGGGTGATTGCCCGCCCTTTCAAAGTTGATGCGGCGATGGCGACAGAGGTAGGACCGCAGCCGGTAATGCCAATGATGCTTCCGGAATAGCTGCTCCCGCTCCAGCGG
>UMIN01008560.1_pt1 | contig 11761 bp, 10 predicted proteins | sample 1965811 | NCBI WGS metagenome assembly UMIN01 (sample SAMEA4836123, study PRJEB28245) | human gut metagenome | biome: gut microbiome; material: fecal sample | place: Denmark | collected 2008
GCAAGTGGGCGGTTGTCGATGCGGCGGCCCAAGCGGTCGAGCTTCACGAGGAGCCATTCAATGGGATTCGGCCCTGTGCCTTCCTCGTCGGCAACCAGGTCCATGACGGCGACCTTGGTGCCGTCCTGCTTGAGCGTAACGCTGCCTACCTTGTCGCCAACATGCACCGTGCCCGAAAGGTCATCGTAGCTAACTTTTTCGGTCACTTCGCCGGCGAGTGAGAACACCGTTGCCTGTGCGGCGGGGTCGGCGAGCGTGGCGTCGATCGTCTTGTCCGTCCAATCTGTCTGGCTAATGCGTGCCATGAGCGGGTTGCCGTTGGCGGTCTTTTCCTGCGTGTTGGCGATCGCGACCGTGACCTTGTGGCCGTAGTACCAATTGGCAAGGGTTGCGGTATCGGTAAAGCGCTGGTCGGTGGTGGTGGAGTTCAAAACGACGGTGTAGATCTCGTCGCCGTCGCGGTTGTAGGCGCTCGTAAAGCAATAGCCCGCGTCGTCGGTGGTGCCGGTCTTGCCGCCGATGTTGCCATCTTGGCCCAGCAAATAGTTATGCGTGTCCATGGAATGCGAATGGTCGGCGCCGTCGGCGCCCGTGACCTCGATCCAGGAATCCTCGCTCGCTACGACCTCGCGGATCGTGTCGTTTTTCATGGCCTCCTGCATCATCAGCGCTACGTCGTGTGCGGTTGAGTGCATATCGCCAGCCCACTCATCAAAGTCCAGACCGTGTGGGTTCTCAAAGACCGTGCCGGTGCAGCCGAGCTTCTTAGCGCGCTCGTTCATGGCCTTCACAAATGTGGCCTCGGCGTCTTTGGTCTTAGGGTCGATCTTCTTGCCCACATATTCGGCGAGCACGATGGCGGCGTCGTTGCCCGAGGGAATCATCAGGCCACGCAGTGCCTGCTCAACGGTAAGCTCGTCGCCTTCGAGCAAGCCGGCGGTCGAATTACCCACGGTGGCTGCGGCGTTGCTCACCGTGACCCTCTCGTCCATTTTGCAATTCTCGACGGTTAGGATTGCGGTCATGACCTTGGTGATCGAGGCGATTTTGACCTGCTCATCGGCGCCGCGCCCATAGTAGACGGTGCCGTCTTTGCCCATGACGAGGGCATTGGTCGCATCGATATCGGGCAGGTTTTCGGCCGTGATGCCGCGCGCATCGGCGGTTTTGCCGCAAACATTGTCGGTCGTAAGCACTTGGGCGCCGGCGACGGTGGGCACGCCAGCGGCAAGGGCGATAGCGCAGACAAAGCCGGCGGCAAGCTGGGCTGAGCGCTTTGCAAAAGAGGTGAGGGACTTCACGGATTTCGCTTTCGACGGGATGGTCTCTTCTGGAACAAGAGTATATCGTTTGCCGGCGTCGGCGATCATCGCGTGCGTGCGTGGCCCACATCCGCGCCCGAACGGGCACAAGGGTGCTTAAGGCCGACTTAATCACCCGCGCTTGTTGTGTGTGGCGGGCGCCGCCTCGGGCATAATGGAGCGCGAGAGGAGCACGCATGAACGAGCGCATTTTGGTAGTTGATGACGAAAAGGCCATCGCCGACTTGGTTGGTATCTACCTTACAAAAGAGGGCTTTGATGTCCAGATTGCCTATAGCGGGGCCGATGCTGCCAAGGCAATCTTGGAGCAGGAGTTCGATCTGGCGCTGCTGGATGTCATGCTGCCCGATATCGATGGCTTTGAGCTGCTGCGTACGATCCGTTCCAGCCATACCTATCCCGTGATCATGCTGACGGCGCGCGATGCCCAGCAAGACAAGATCGAGGGCCTTTCGCTTGGCGCGGACGATTACGTGGTTAAGCCGTTTCGTCCTCTGGAGCTCATCGCGCGCGTGCACGCTCAGCTTCGCCGCTACACCAGCTACGGTAGCCGCGCACAGGCGGCCGAGTCGCCGACCCTCCAGCTCGACGGCTTGGAGATCAACCGCGATGCTCGTTCCGTAACGGTGGACGGTGCACCGGTACGCCTCACACCCACCGAGTATTCAATCTTGCTGTATCTGGTCGAGCATCGCGGCAGCGTGGTGGCCGTGGAGGACCTGTTCCGCGCGGTGTGGAGCGAGGATTTTATGCCCGGCTCCAACAATACGGTGATGGTGCACATTCGCCACTTGCGCGAAAAAATCGGCGACGACGCACAAAAGCCACGCTTTATCAAAAACGTCTGGGGCGTCGGCTACATCATCGAATAACGCTTTTCGCTTGTGAGGATCTTGATATGACAAAAGACGATAGGCAAGCGTTCGAGGTGCCCGATCGGCTCTTTGAATACGTGAGGTCGGTCGTCGACAACCGCGCGCTTGCAACGGTGCTGCTCTTTTTGCTGAGCCTGCTGCTGATTGGCATCGACAACATCGCCGGAATCTTGACGGTGCTGCTTGCTGGCTTTTTGCTGATCGATCGATTTGAGATCGTGCGCCGCTGCATGGTGATTGGCGGCGCCGCGTGGGCCATGACGTTGGCGATTGGCGCCATGGCGCTCGGCGGCATCGAAGGGCCGGTGCTGTTCGATGCCGGCTTTGTATTCAACATGCTTGGCTTTGTGCTGGCGCTTGCCGCGTGCGTGCTGTTCTTGTGCGGCCGCGCCCTGTACTACCAGGGCTACGAGCAGGGCGAGCAGCATGCCGATTGTGTGCTGGCTGTTCGTATTCAAGATCGCCTGATCGATCACCCCGACACCTGGGACAACATCGACGGCGACTTCTTGGAGGTCGAGGGCGCCCTTAACCGCGTGCGTGACCGTGAGCGCAAGGTGCAGCAAGCTCTGCGTGACGAGTCGCATCGCAAGGACGATCTGGTCACGTACTTGGCACATGACCTACGCACCCCGCTTGCCAGTGTGGTGGGCTATCTTTCGCTGCTGCAAGAGGCTCCTGAGCTGCCGGTTGAGCAACGTGCGCACTTTACGGGCGTGGCTCTCGACAAGGCGCACCGGCTCGATGCACTCATCGAAGAGTTCTTCGATATCACGCGCTTTGACTTCCACGATATCGTGCTCACGCGCGGCTATGTTGATCTGGGGTTGCTGCTGGCTCAGGTGGCTGACGAGTTCTATCCCATCCTCAACGAGCAACATAAGGAAGCCCAAGTTGATATTCGCGAGGACCTGACGGTGCTCGTGGATGGCGACAAGATGGCTCGCGTGTTCAACAACATCATGAAAAACGCCGTCGCCTATAGCTATGAGGGCTCGACTATCACGATTGAGGCCAGACGCCGGGACGACGGTGGCGTGCGCGTGCGCTTTATCAATCAGGGCGATCCCATCCCTGAGGCAAAGCTCAAGGTGATCTTTGAGAAGTTCTATCGCCTGGATGCGGCGCGTGCGACCAATCGCGGTGGTGCCGGTCTGGGCCTTGCTATTGCCAAGGAGATCATCGCGGCACACGGCGGTACCGTTGCATGTGAATCGACGCCCGAACACACGATATTCACCATCGAGCTGCCCGCCGCATAGTCAGCGTGCCCTTACAAACACTTGACAATGCGCTCACGTGCATATGAGCCGCGATTTCTACTATCGATACTGCTGAATTGATATCGATGTGGAGGTATGCGGTATGACGGCTGCTGCGGCTGTGGAGCCCACGGAGCTTGAAGAACTCATGAAAGCGCAGGCCGAGGCCGCGCACGAGCGCGAGGTTGGGGATGCGACTCGCCCCACGGCAGAGGATCTTGCCGCCTCGCCGACGCGCATCGATGTCGAGGGCCTCGACCTGTTCTATGGCGACCATCATGCGCTCAAGGACGTGAATATCAAGATTCGCGACAAGCAGATCACCTCGTTTATCGGGCCTTCGGGCTGCGGAAAGTCCACGTTGCTGCGCTGCTTTAACCGCATGAACGACGGCATCAAGGACTGCCGAATCGAGGGCAAGATTGCGCTCGATGGTCAAGATATCCTGGGCGATTACGACATCTGCCGTTTGCGCCAGCGCGTGGGCATGGTGTTTCAGCGCCCCAACCCGTTTCCCATGAGCATCTACGACAACGTCGCCTACGGTCCTCGCGGAATGGGAGTGCGCGACCGCGTCGTGCTCGACGAGCTGGTCGAAGACTCCCTGCGACGCGCCGCTCTGTGGGACGAGGTCAAGGACAAGCTCAAAGAATCGGGTCTGGGCCTTTCGGGCGGCCAGCAGCAGCGTCTGTGCATCGCCCGTGCGCTGGCCGTGCAGCCCGACATTCTGCTGATGGACGAACCGACCTCGGCGCTCGACCCCGTATCGACGCTGGTGGTGGAGCAGCTGGCCTGCGAGCTCAGGGAGACCTGCACGCTGGTGGTCGTTACGCACAACATGCAGCAGGCTGCGCGCATCTCCGACTCGGTCGCGTTCTTTTTGCTGGGCGAGCTGGTGGAGCATGCGCCCACTGCCCAGCTCTTCAAAAACCCGATCGATCCGCGCACGGCGGATTATTTGACGGGCCGTTTTGGCTGATACCATCTAGTACAGGCACCTTTAGGGTTAAGATGCGGTCATGTCGGCCGCAAGGGGGTTCAACATGATCTATTACGTCGAGGACGATGACAACATCAGGGATCTGACGGTCTATGCGCTGCGCAAGCAGGGAATCGAGGCCGAGGGCTTTTCGTGCGACGGCGAGTTTAAGGCCGCCGTGGCGCGACGGGTGCCCGATGCTGTGCTGCTCGATATCATGCTGCCCGATACCGATGGTTTGGCGATTATGCGCCGCCTCCGCGCCGACCGCCTGACGGCGACGGTGCCCATCATGATGCTTACCGCCAAGGACACCGAGCTCGACAAGGTGATGGCGCTCGATGGCGGTGCCGACGATTACCTGACTAAACCCTTCTCGCTCATGGAGCTTGCGAGCCGCTGCCGCGCACTGCTGCGTCGCGGCGGAATGGTCAAGCAGGCGAGCGATGTGCTCAGCGTGGGCGACATCGTGCTTTCGCCCAGCCATCGCGAGGTGACCGTTGCCGGCGAGCCGCTTAAGCTCACCCTGCGCGAGTTCGACCTGCTCGAGTACCTCATGCGCAAGCCCGGCGTGGTCTTTACCCGCGAGTCGTTGCTGCAGAGCGTGTGGGGCTGGGACTTCGACGGCGGTTCGCGCACTGTTGACGTGCACGTGCAGACGCTTCGCCAAAAACTGGGCGAGCATGCCAGCGCCATCGAGACCGTGCGCGGCGTGGGCTACCGCTTGGCCGAGCCTTCTGCCGGTGATGGTGCCGAAGGTGACGTCACCGCGGCCACCGCATCGGAGGAGTAACCCGTGGTCTTCGCCCCCCAGGGAAAACATACGCTGTCGCACCGCGTTTTTGTGACGATCTTTGTCTGCGCCATGGCGGTTATCGTGGCGTTTACGGTGTTGGGTGCGTTCTTTGTGCAAAACACTTTGGCGGATGCCACGAGTGCCAATCTGGCGCAGGAAACCGAGCTCATTGCTGCCGCCCTCGACGAGCAGCAGGAGCCCATCCCGTTCTTGCGTAGCCTTGATCGCGAGGACTTGCGCATCACGCTGATTAACAAGGATGGATCGGTTGCCTACGACAACGAGGCGTCGCCTTCCACACTGCCCAACCATGGCGATCGCCCCGAGGTCATCGAGGCCTTTGAGAATGGTTCGGGTTCCGCGGGGCGCGCAAGCTCTACGCTCGACGAGATTATGCTGTATCGCGCCGTCGCCCTTGATAACGGCCAGGTTGTCCGCTTGGCGCAGGCCCAGCCTGGCGTTGCAGCGATTTTGCTGTCGATGGTGGCGCCGATGCTGCTTATCGCAGCAGCGGGCGCGGTACTCTCGTTTTTTATGGCGCGCCGCGAGTCCCGTGCCATCATCGCGCCGTTGCAAGAGGTGGATTTGGACCACCCACGCCGTAGCTATGAGCACGCCTATGCCGAGATGGTCCCCATGCTTGAGCGTATCGAGTCGCAGCGCCAGGAACTCAAGCGCCAAATGGCGGTGCTAGCGGACAACGACCGTATGCGCCGCGAGTTCACGGCGAATATCACCCATGAGCTCAAGACGCCGCTTACGGCGATTTCGGGCTATGCCGAGCTCATCGCAAACGGCATGGTCGAGGGCGAGGGCGACCTGCGCAACTTTGGCGGTCGCATCTATCGTGAGGCGGGCCGCTTGGCAGCGCTTGTCAACGATATCCTTACGCTGTCTAACTTGGACGAGGCCGAGCGTGCAGCTGAGGGCGAGGCGGTGCCCATTGGGTCCACGGAGCCTATTGAGCTCTCGCGTGCCATCTACGCGGTCGAGCAGCGTCTTGAACAGGTCGCCCGTCAGGCGAATGTGACGATAAGTCATGAGACCAAGCCTGTGGTCATCGAGGGCGTGTCGCGCTTGATTGACGAGCTCATCTATAATCTGGCAAGCAACGCCATCCGCTACAATCGACCCGGCGGTACGGTTACGCTGCAGTGCGGCACCAACGACGAAGGCCATCCGTTCCTTGCGGTCGCCGACACGGGAATCGGTATCGCGCCTGAAGAACAGGGCAAGGTATTTGAGCGGTTCTATCGCGTGGACAAGAGTAGGTCCAAGGCACGCGGCGGAACCGGTCTGGGGCTTGCCATTGTCAAGCATGCGGCCCTGTATCATCACGCCACGCTCGATCTGTCGAGCGAGTTGGGCGTGGGAACCACCATTACGGTGACGTTTCCCATACAGCAGGACGAGCCATTCGCATAGCGATATAACATAGATATTGATGCAGACGCCGCATTTGACTTTCGGGTGCGGCGTTGTTGTGCAATTTTACGATTGCTTCCGACATTTTTACAGGAGAGCCTGTTTCTTATGTATAGAGTTTGGTCTCGGTAAAAAGATGCGATAACATACGGACAGTTTTGTCAATCCGAACTGGGGAAATGAAAGGCAAGCTGCATGACCCTTCTCGAACTGTTCCAGCTGCTGAAGAAGCACCTTCAGCTGGTCATCACCCTTCCGGTGGTCTGCGCGATCGCCATGGGCATCGTGTCCTTCGTTGCGATGGACAACACCTATACCGCGACGACGAGCATGTACATTCTCGCCAAGACCGACGATAGCGGTCAGATGAGCTACAACGATCTCTCGGCGAGTCAGATGCTTTCCAACGATATCGCCACGCTGCTGGATAGCGATAGCGTTAAGAGCGGCGCAGCCAATGAACTGGGCCTCACCGATCTGGATGACTACAAGGTGTCTGTTTCCTCCGAGACCACCACGCGTGTCATTACGCTTTCGGTTACCGGCACCGATGCCAAGGAGACGGCTAAGGTCGCAAAGGCCATGGCCAGCTCGGTGAGTACGGTCGCTCAGAACGTCGGCGCTGCCCAGAGCATCAACGTTATCGACGAGGCTAAGACCCCCGAAGCCCCCAGCGGTCCCAAGCGTATGCTGTACGTTGCTGTCGCGTTCCTCGCCGGTATCTTTATCGCAGTTGCCTATGTCGTTTTGGCAGACATGCTCAATACCCGCATCCGCGGTGCCGAAGAGGCAGAAGAGCTCCTGGGCATTCCCGTTGTTGGCCGAATTCCGGCTATGAAAGGTGGTAAATAGGCATGGCTAAGGCAAAGAACACCGATAAGCTCGTTGTACAGAATGCCGCCAAGACCCTTCTGGCCAACATCCGCTTTGCGAGCGTGGACGACCCCATTCGCACCATTACCGTCACGTCCTCGATTCCCAACGAGGGCAAGTCTACGGTTTCCATCAACCTTGCCCAGGCTATCGCCACGAGCGGCAAGTCCGTGCTCCTGGTCGAGGCCGATATGCGCCGCAGGTCCCTTTCCGATATGCTCGGCGTTCGTTCGCGCGGCGGACTCTATGCGGTCCTTTCCGAGCAGATCTCCATTGACCAGGCAATTGTCGAGACGGGTCAGAAGAACTTCTACTTCCTCGATGCCGAGCCGCACATTCCCAATCCTGCCGACATCATCGTTTCTCACCGCTTTGCCAAGCTGGTCAAGGCGCTGTCTGCCAAGTTCCAGTACGTCATCTTCGACGCTCCTCCGGTCGGCACCTTCATCGATGCTGCCGAGATTGCCAGCCTGACCGACGGCACGCTGTTCGTGGTGCGCGAGGACTTCACCAAGCGCGAGGAGGCACTCAACGCCATCGGCCAGCTTAAGAAGTCCGAAAAGGTCAAGCTCATCGGTACCGTCATGAATTACTGTGAGACCGAGACCAGCGAGTACTACTATTCTTACTACACCAAGGACGGTAAGAAGGTTAAGAAGGGCTCCGACGATCAGGGGACTTCCAAAAAGGGCATCTTCACCAACCGAGCAAACGTTTAGTTGATAAGGCTGACCTATGCGTGACATTCATTGCCATATCTTGCCGGGTGTAGACGACGGCGCCGCCGATCTCGATGAGAGCTTGGCGATGCTCGAGGCTGCCAAGCGGGCCGGTGTAACCAGAATCGTTTGCACTCCTCACTGTCGTGATCCCTATTTTGATTACGACAAGATGTGGGATGCCTTTGAGCTGCTGCGTGATAACGCTGACGGTTTTCCGCTCCAGATGGGCTTCGAGGTCAACCATCGAAAGCTCGTTGAGCTTGGTATCGATGCTGCGGAGCACTTGCATTTCGATGGGACCAACGAGTTTCTGCTCGAGCTTTCGACGCATGCCGATGCGTATGCGTTTAGAGAGTACGAGAACACGATTTACGATTTGCAGTGCCGTGGCTACCAGGTGATCATCGCTCATCCTGAGCGCTATCGTGCGGTTCAAAAGGATGTAAGCGTGGCGGAGCGCCTGGTCGATATGGGCTGCAAGCTGCAGGCTTCGGCGGACTTTATTGCCGGCGGTCGCTTTGGTCGCGAGAAAAAGCCGGCACAGCGCCTGTTCGATCAGAACCTGTACAGCTTCATCGCGAGCGATGCCCATAACGTGGGTCATTACGACTGCCTGGCGAAGGCTCGCGCGAAGTTTAGCGTGCGCGGAGCTCATTTTCGCTAATATCTGTCCCTAACGTTCGCATTGAATGAAAGGGCAGCCATGGATATCCAACTTAAGACGGGATGCTTTGATGACGCGGCGTTGGTGCGCCGCGTCGTTTTTATGGACGAGCAGGGCTACGAGAATGAGTTCGACGCTATCGACGAGGATCCGAACTGCATTCATGTGACGCTCTATGTAGACGACGAGCTTGCCGGTTGCTCGCGCGTGTTTCCCGAAGAGCTTGAACGCGTGGCTGACGCAGGGGCCCCGGTGTTGCCGGCATGCGACATGGACGAAGACGTTGCGGCGGGGGAGACCTACATTATGGGGCGCGTCGCCGTGCTGCCGGCTATGCGTCGTCGCGGACTGGCGAGTGTGATCGTCGAGGCCAGCGCTGCGTGTGCACGCGATGCCGGCGCTAAACTTATTAAGCTGCATGCGCAGGAATACGTGTTGCCGCTCTATGCAAAGGCGGGCTACACGCAAATTGCCCCGGTAGACTACGAAGACGAGGGACAGCCCCATGTCTGGATGGCCAAGCGCGTTGATGGCAGATAGGGACGTTCCTTTTCTGCCGGCAGTTGGGGCACTCCTCGGCAATTGGCGCATCAGAGCGCTCTGACATACAGTTTTTCGATTCCGTATGTATATATGCGCGCTAATGGGTTATAAAATCTAAGTCTGAACATAGCAGGTCTGCGATGCGGCTCGGGCAACCGGGCCGTTTTTGCGGACGGGGGTAGCGCGAAAGGACTGCACATGCGTCAATTTAAGACCGAGAGCAAAAAACTGCTCGACCTTATGATCAACTCCATCTACACCAATAAGGAAATCTTCCTGCGCGAGCTTATCTCTAACGCGAGCGACGCCGTCGACAAGCTCAACTTTAAGAGCCTGCAGGACCCGAGTGTCAAGCTCGATCAGGGCGACCTGGCTATTCGCGTCTCCTTTGATAAAGACGCCCGCACCATTACCATCTCGGATAACGGCATTGGCATGACCGCCGAGGAGCTCGAGCGCAACCTGGGCACCATCGCCCATTCCGGCTCCGAGGAGTTTAAGACCGAGAACGCCGAGCAGCAGGGCTCCGATGTGGACATCATCGGTCAGTTTGGCGTGGGCTTCTACTCGGCCTTTATGGTCGCCAGCCATGTGAAGGTCGTGAGCCGCGCCTATGGCGAGGATACCGCCCACGTTTGGGAGTCCGACGGTCTTGAAGGTTACACCATCGAGGATGGCGAGCGTGCCGAGCACGGTACCGATGTCATTCTGACGCTGCGTGAGAACGAGAAGCTCGACGCCGACGGCGAGGCCGAGACCTACGATCGCTTCCTGACCGAGTGGGGCCTTAAGAGCCTGATTCAGCAGTACAGCAACTATGTGCGCTACCCGATTCAGATGATGGTGAGCAAGAGCCGCCAGAAACCCAAGCCCGAGGACGCCGGCGACGATTACAAGCCCGAGTACGAGGACTACCAGGAGCTCGAGACCATCAACTCCATGACGCCAATCTGGAAGAAGCGCAGCTCCGACGTTGAACAGAAGGATTACAACGAGTTCTACAAGTCCACGTTCCACGACTTTGACGATCCGGCGCGCACCATCAGCTTCCATGCCGAGGGCACGCTCGAGTACGATGCCCTGCTGTTTGTGCCGGGCCGCGCGCCGTTCGATCTGTACAGTAAGGACTACGAGAAGGGCCTGGCGCTCTACAGCTCCAACGTTCTGATCATGGAGAAGTGCGACGACCTGCTGCCCGACTACTACAACTTTGTCCGCGGTGTCGTGGATTCCGCCGACGTGTCGCTCAACATCTCGCGCGAGACGCTGCAGCAGAACCGTCAGCTCAAGGCCATCGCCAAGCGTGTGGAAAAGAAGATCACCGCCGACCTTGAGGATATGCGTGACAACGACCGCGAGGCCTACGAGAAGTTCTTTGAGAACTTTGGCCGCGGTCTTAAGTACGGCATCTACTCGAGCTATGGCATGAAGGCCGATGAGCTCGCCGACCTGCTGCTGTTCTGGTCTGCCAAGGAGCAGAAGATGATTACCCTGGCCGAGTATGCCAAGGGCATGCCCGAGGATCAGAAGGCCATTTACTACGCCGCCGGCGACTCGCGTGAGCGCTTGGCCAAGATGCCCGTGGTAAAGGGCGTGCTCGACCGCGGCTATGACGTGCTGCTGTTGACGCAGGATGTGGATGAGTTCACGTTCCAGGCCATGCGTGAGTACGTTGCCGCCGATATGCCCAAGATCTACGAGGACGATGCTGCCCGCGAGGCTGCCGAGAAGGCCGTTGCCGACGGTGCTGAGCCCGAGGTCGAGGATCGTCACTTGGAGCTCAAGAACGTCGCGACCGGTGATCTTGACCTGGCGACCGAGGACGAGAAGAAGGAGGCCGAGGACGCCACCAAGGAGAACGAGGACCTCTTTAGCGCCATGAAGGAGGCGCTCGGCGACAAGGTCGAGAAGGTCACCGTCTCTGCGCGCCTGACCGATGCTCCCGCGTGCATCACCACCGAGGGCCCGCTTTCGCTCGAGATGGAGAAGGTGCTCCAGAAGGGTCCCGAGGGCGCGCCCGACGGTATGCCCAAGAGCCAGCGCGTGCTCGAGCTCAACGCCAAGCACCCGGTCTTTTCCAAGCTCGTCGCCGCTCAGAAGGCGGGCGACGCCGACAAGATCAAGCAGTACTCCGGTTTGCTCTATGACCAGGCCCTGCTGGTCGAGGGCATTCTGCCCGAGGACCCCGTTGCCTTCGCAGCAGCTGTTTGCAACTTGATGTAGTTAGGTAGTTACGCGGTTTTACCAAACCGCGTAACAGCTCGACGCTGCAAACGCCCCTAAGCGGCAATCTGACGTTC
>UMIN01017968.1_pt1 | contig 11725 bp, 10 predicted proteins | sample 1965811 | NCBI WGS metagenome assembly UMIN01 (sample SAMEA4836123, study PRJEB28245) | human gut metagenome | biome: gut microbiome; material: fecal sample | place: Denmark | collected 2008
GGGAGGCGCAGACAAGAATGGAGCGGATGGGAAATGATCCGGCAATTAGAAAAGTTGCCAATAAGCTGCTGCCGTTTGGAAGCAGAAGACGGGAATGGGTGAAGAAGGTTGTAAAACGAAATAAATAGTTGGGGGGAATAAATATGAATTTTGATTTTTCTCAAAAACCGGGGCAAACAGTTTTTACTGGAGAAATAATGAAAAATGAAAAACCATTAGTTTCAGTTATTACTCCATATTATAATGCAGGACGATTTTTTAAAGAATTATATCCATGCGTTTTAAATCAGACATTTCCGTGGTTTGAATGGATTATTGTAGATGACGGAAGTACCAAACAAGAAGATTTAGAACTGCTGAGTTATGTGGAAAATTTGGATTCAAGAATTCATGTGGTTCATAAAGAAAATGGCGGAATTTCTTCTGCAAGAAATTATGGAATACATAGAAGCAATACAGATATTATTATTACACTGGATGCAGACGAATTAATAGAACCAACATATTTTGAGGTGTTATATTGGGGATTGTATTATAATCCAAAGGCATCTTGGGCTTATACAGATAGTGTTGGTTTTCAGAATCAGGAGTATGTTTGGCAGTATCCTTTCGATGCTGAAAAATTAAAAACATATAATTTTTTGGTTGAAAGTGCTGCAATACGAAAATCCGCATTGCTAGAGGTTGGATGTTACGATGAAGTTGAAAAGCATTATTTTGAGGACTGGAGAGTTTGGTTAAAATTATTATCCAAAAGTAAATTCCCAGTCCATATTTCTAGTTTGGAATTTTGGTACCGAAGAACAGATGGCGGAGTTTTAAATAAAATTAATACCGATGGTGAGATTAAAAAAAGAGCAGATAAATTAATTAGTGAAGTGGCAGAAACCGCAGACGGAAGTGTGAAAGCAAAAACTTTTGAAGGTTATATGCAAAAAGAGAGTTTCTTTCTGCCGCGGCGCTCTGATTTTGCAAAGTCCTATTTTAGATGTAAAGAAAAAATTCAAATTTTGTTTATAATACCGTGGATGACAGCAGGAGGAGCAGATCAGTTTAACTTAGATTTTATTCGTCTGTTAGATAAAAACAAGTATGAAATTGTAGTGGTTTCAACAGTTAATTCTGATAATATATGGAAGCAAAAGTTTAGAAAATATATTTCTCAAATATACAGTCTGCCGGAATTTTTGGATGTAGAGAATTACGCAGAATTTATTTCCTATATTATAGAGACACGGAAAATAGATATTTGTATGATATCAAATAGTTACTATGGATACTATTTATTACCGTGGTTAAAAATGAATTATCCTGAAGTAGCAATGATTGATTACGTGCATATGGAAGAAATGTATTGGAGGGAAGGAGGATATGCACGGACTTCAATGGCTATGGCAGATATTTTAGAAAAGACATATGTATGCAATGGGGCTACAGAAAAAGTATTTTGTGATTTATTTAAAAGAAATCCAGAAAAAGTAGAGACTTTGTATATTGGTGTAGATTATGATAAGTATGATCCAGAAAAAATTGCTTATGGAGAAGTAAGAAAGAAATATTCAATACCGTCGGATGGAAAAATCGTATTATTTCCATGCAGATTACATGGACAGAAAAGACCGCATTTAATGATAGAGATTGCAAGGCGAGTTGTTGCTGAAGATCCAAGTATTTATTTTTTGGTTGTCGGAGATGGCGATGAGCGTTGGAGTATGGAGCAAAAAGTAGAGGAATATAAGTTACAGAAACATGTTATTTTTGCTGGTATGCAAAATGATATGCGTCCATTTTATAAAGACAGCAATCTGACATTGATTTGTTCACTTAGAGAAGGACTTTCATTAACGGCATACGAATCGTGTTCAATGATGACACCGGTAATCTCAGCGGATGTAGGCGGTCAGGGCGAGTTAATTGATGATAGTGTTGGAAAAATTTTGCCATTATTACAGAATGAAAAGGATATTCATGTAAAAGTTTATTCAGAACAAGAAATCCAACAGTATGTTTTGGCTATTTTACATATTTTGTCAGATAAAATGAGTTATGAGATAATGTGTAAAAACTGTAGAGAAAAAATAGTAAAAAGTTTTGGCCTTGACACAATGATACAGCGTATGGAGGCGGCAATAAATGAATGCCTTACAGAAACTCGTATTGCATCTAGGAAAGCTATAGCAGAAACTATTTGTAAGTATCCCTATTTATCAGCAGACGTATTATCTATGTACTTAGCATATGAAAGTATGGTTCAGGAAAATGAGCGAGTCTGGAAAGAAAAATGTGAATTTGAATGTGCGAAAATAGATCTTGAAAGGCAGCTTGCAGAAGCACGTATGGAAAGTGGAGAGATATGGAAGTCTTGGTCTTTTAAAATCGGACGGGGAATTACATGGATTCCGAGAAAAATTCGTGGAGGAGTTCGTTGCATCTCAGAACATGGAGTGTTATACACTGTGAAATATGTTCTTAAAAAATTAGTTTAGTAGAGAGTATACCTGTTACCTGATATTTGCTAAGAAAGATAGAGGTAATTTATGCTTTTTGAAAATATAGTATCTCTAGGATATAATTGTGAGGTATCGTTTCGTATTGAAGATTTTACAGGAGAAGGGATAGATTCTTATCCCTTCTCTTGGGCTTATGTAAATGATTCGGAGCATTTTATAACATGCCTTTGGGAATTAGATGGATTACTTTCTGGAAAAATAGAAGTGCTTCCATGGGGGATGTTTTTGGATAAAAAATATCAAATTGCATTCCATGGGAAAGGTGATGCAAAAGAACTTTTCAATGTGGATGGAAGTTTAAATACTTTAATTGCAGAGAGAAGGCTCAATGAACTTAAGGCAAGAATTAGGTATTTAATAAAAAAATTCAAAAATTTATTAAATTCAGAAGAAAAAACACTATTTGTTTTAAAAATACATCCGCAAGAAAGAGACGGAGGATTTATTTTAATTAAAGGTGTATTGGATTTTTTAAGAAAAAATTATATATCGCAGAAGTTTATGGTGTTAGCAGTTTTAGAAGAATCAAATCGAATTTTGAGGGAAAGAATAGGCGAACTCCCAATAGGATCGCAACTTCAAGTGAGGTATATTAGTTCATATGCTAATGACGATGAAACAAAAAGCGGAGGCGATATAAGAGGTTGGTATAATGCTCTTAGCTCAGTGGCTGAATGCAGAACGAAAAAATTTAAACAAGAATTACAATTAGAATGCTGTAGAGGGAATATACATATGGAAAATAATGCGACTGTAGAAAAAGATATTTCAGAATGGTTAGAGCAGATCAATGTATCAGGAGCAAAACTGCAGTATGAAAGATTTTTAGAGATGTATGGAGCGGTAGAGGTTGTTTCAGCTTTGGCTCAAAAGGCATGGGATACTCCAGAGGAAATAATAAGGCGGATTGCTCCTACAAATCAGACACGTAAAATAGGAAAACCTGTAAAAAATATAGCAACATTTTATTTTAGAATGCATAACGGAGGAATTGAAAGGGTAATGTCCCTGTTGATTCCTGTATGGAAATCCTTGGGGTATAATGTTTTTTTGATTACTGAAGAGCAACCTTCTCTTAGCGATTACACATTGCCAGAGAATATAACGCGTATAGTATTTCCATCTACGAAAGAATGTAAGAAAGATAATTATATTATCCGAGCCGCTATGTGGAAAGAAATGCTAGAAAAGTATGAAATTGATACAGTGGTTTATAATGCGTGGGATTCACCGATTTTATTTTGGGATGCCTGTGTTATAAAAGGTTTAGGCTTAAATTTGGTTTCAATAGCACATGGGACATTTTCATACTTGTTTAAACAAGCAATAGAAACAAGATATACACAAATAGAAACATATCGTTTGATAGATAAAGTTGTTGTTTTATCAAATGTATTTAAAGAATTTTGGAAATTTTTTTGTCCAGCGGTATATATTCCTAATCCTGTGGAGATATGCCCCATAGAGGATTGTTCTGACTTAGAAGGAAATAATATTGTATGGGTTGGTCGTTTAAGTGCAGAGAAAAAGCCAGAAGATGTTTTAAAAATGATGAAAGAGGTTCTAAAACTTTATCCAGATGCGAATCTTACAATTATTGGAAAAAGTGAAGGACAAGAATATGAGGATAAGTTATTTGAACTTGCAGCACAGTTAGGAATTACAGAACAAGTGTGCTTTGAAGGATTCCATAAAGATGTGAGCCCTTTCTATAAGAAGGCATCTGTGTTTGTTTTTACATCAAGTTTTGAAGGATTTTCCATGGCAGTATCTGAGGGGAGAGGATATGGACTTCCTGTTTGTATGTATGATTTACCATATATGGAATTAATTAGAGATAAGAAAGGTGTAATTTGCGTAGATCAAGGTGATTATAAATCATTAGCGAATAATGTCGTGAAGATTCTTAAAGATAAATCCTATCGAAAGCAATTAGGAAAGGAGTCTAGAGAAAGTGCAGAGCAATTTGCAAATTATGAGATTACAGAGGCATGGAAGTCTCTTTTTAAATCTTTGTCTGAGCCTCTAGAGCAAGAAAAAAATACAGAAGATGAGCAGATGATGGCAGATTTACTCATTGAACAGGCACAGTTAGGTATGAAAGAAAAAGATTCATTTATGAAAGAATTGATAGCCGGTTCAGAATGGAATATACATCATGCCCAGGAAATGGAAAATTATATTTTAGAGCTAAAAAATGGAATCGAGTGGTTAAAAGGACAGGAAACACAACAGGAGAAATATATATCAGAATTACTAGAAAAACAGAATCAAATAACTTCTGGTATAGAAGAAAAACAACAGATGATTGAGCTTTTGCGAGAAAAAAATGAACAGTTAGAAAAGGAGATAGAAGAATTACGAAAACGAAAAATATGGTGGAAACGATAACTAGAGACAAAGGCAGATATGTAAAAATATGGTTATCTGTTTTTTTAACATTTTTGTTTGCATTTACGATATTCAAAGCGGGCTTTATAACGGACATACCTCATTCCACAATTCAAATAACAGCGACATCGCAAAAAAATTTTAAATCAGGCGGTTCGGATGTCCGATTAAAGAGTGTCAAAATCAACAATCAGGATATCCCATTGTCAGAATTAAATGCAGATTACCAGTGGCGGGATATGGACGAGCTTTTGATAGCGGTAAATCCGGATACCCCGGCATACATTGAATACGAAGGGGATTACATTCGTAAAGTAGAGATTGAATTTCAGAAACATGATGGTTCTGGAATTGCTGAGATTGCTGTTAACGGAAAAACCGTAAAAAAGCTGGATCTGTATGCTCCGGATTGGAGTACAATTGTTTATTCCAGTGAAATAGGAAAAGTTTCAATTATGAAACATATACCGCTTTTTATTGCAATATGGATAGGAACATTTGCAACGATTCAGCTTGCATCTTATTTAGCGGAAAAGGATGGAAAAAGACAGTACAAAAAGTATGTCTTGTGGGCAATTTCTTTGTTAGGACTTTTGAGCCTGGCATTCAAAAATAGTAATGGTTCTTTGGAAAATACTGTTTTTTGTCTAGTTTGGTTATTATCGATTATCATGGGGGTTGTCCGCATGGTTATAATCAAAGCAGAAAATAAAAAAACATATGTGTATTCGTTTCTTCGGGCTGTCCTGATTTTGACTATTGCATTTTTATCATGGATGCAGCTGGAAATCGGATGTCATTATACAGAGACATTTCAATTTTTGGGAATAGAACTGAAATATATTATATTAAATATATTAACAATTGTAGTTCTGATCAATGTGCTGGCTATTTTGGTAAACAGATGGTGGATTTCTTCTTTGGTGATCAGCACAATTCTTTTAATTGTAAGTATTGCGAATTATTTTGTAATTCAGTTTCATGCAATGCCTTTGAGCGTGAATGAACTTCGCAATATTGGCACTGCGGCAGGGGTAATTGGTTCTTATAAGTTTTCTGTGGACAGCTATGTATTGTTTATGCTTCTGTTTTATTTGCTGAGCCTGGTTTTTGTGAATCTTTTAAAGGAAACAGAAGCAGGGGAGACGTATACATGGAAGCAGATTATTTTCAAGGATGCAGTTGTATGCGTGCTGAGCCTGGGAATTCTATATAAGGGGTATTGGTCAGAAAATCCGATAAAAGCGGCAAAAAACATTGAGTATGCATGGCAGGATACGTTTCATGAATACGGATATGTAGCATGTTCTATTGATTTGATACGTCAGGCGATTACGGTCATTCAGGAACCGAAGGGGTATTCCGATGAACGGATAGCAGAATTGGCTTCTTCCCTGAAACAATCGGGGGAAGGTGGAAATCGCACTCCTGATGTGATTTTGATTTTAAATGAAACATTTTTTGATTTAAGACAGGTGGCAGATATTCATGCAGATCAAGAATTTCTTCACTATTGGGATACAATGCCCAATGTTGTGAAAGGATATGCGGTTGCGCCGATTGATGGAGGTGGAACTAACTGTTCAGAATATGAACTTTTGACAGGTAACTCACTGCAGCTGATGCCGGGAATTACGCCATTTTATGTTCTGGATTTAGAAAATGCTAATAGTATTGCCAGTCATCTTGGAAAATTGGGATATGAGACTCTGGCTGCTCACTCAGAATCAGAAAACAGTTATAATAGGCTCCAAAGCTATCCCAAGCTGGGATTTCAACAGGTACGTTTTGACTTGGATTTTAAGAATAAAGAGTATTATGGCAACAGGCAATTTTATGAGACAGATGAGAGTGTTTATCGGAATCTGATTCAGTGGTATGAAGAAATGCCGGAAAATAAGCCCCGATTTTTATATTTATTAACTATTCAGAATCATGGAGACTGGAATATCAATGACAGCAGTGATGATATTGTTCATGTAAGCAATGATTTTGGAGATTCAACAGAAAAAGTGAATGAATATCTTTCCTGCATTAAACAGAGCGATGAAGCATTCAAGCAGTTAACGGACTATTTTTTATCTGTTGATCGTGATGTGGTTGTTTGCATGGTGGGAGATCACTCTCCGTATTTAGCAGGAGCAATTATGAAAGAGGGATTTTCAGAAGCAGAAAAAAGTCTTCGTCTGAGAGGAACACCATTTATGGTTTGGAGTAACCGTGAACTAGAGGAAGAAAATACAGGATATGTCAGCTTGAATTATCTTCCATCTATCATTCTGGATGCAGCTGGAATTCCATCTATGCCTTATTATAAATATATGGGGCAATTGCGGAAAAAACTTCCTGTGGTATCATCTTATGGAAAGTACTTTGATTCTGATGGAAACGAATATGATTATGAGGAAGAAACAGTGTATACATCAGAGGTTCAGGACTATTTTTATCTGGAGTTTAATAATCTGATGAAGAATTTGAGAAATCAGGAATTATTTGAACCTATAAATGGAGGAGAATAGAAAAGATTTTCTGAATCAGGTCATGTAGGTGCAGGGGAAATATTGATATAAGTAAATGTAAAAGAATAAGAAAGAGAAGGAGAAAACTATCATGTACGACTATCTTGTTGTAGGCGCCGGTCTTTACGGCGCAGTATTTGCTCATGAGGCCAAGAAGCGTGGGAAGAGTGTGTTGGTGATTGATCGCAGACCTAACATTGCAGGAAATGTGTATACAGAAGAGATTGAGGGCATTAATGTACATAAGTACGGCGCTCATATTTTCCATACGAACAATAAAGAGGTCTGGGAATATGTAAATCAGTTTGCAGAGTTTAACCGGTTTACCAATTCTCCGGTAGCGAACTATCATGGGGAGCTGTATTCACTGCCTTTTAATATGTATACCTTTAACAAGATGTGGGGTGTAGTGACTCCGGAGGAGGCGGAAGCCAAGATTGAGGAGCAGAAGAAGGCTGCAGGGATTACGGAGCCGAAGAATCTGGAGGAGCAGGCTATCAGCCTTGTAGGAACGGATATTTATGAAAAACTGATTAAGGGATATACAGAGAAGCAGTGGGGACGGCCCTGCGATCAGCTTCCATCTTTTATTATTAAACGGCTTCCGGTTCGCTTTACTTTTGACAATAATTATTTTAATGCTCTGTATCAGGGAATTCCGGTAGGCGGTTATACAAAAATGGTTGCCAATATGCTGGAAGGAATCGAGGTTCGCCTTGGTGTGGATTATCTTGAACATAAGGAGGAGTATGACAGTCTGGCGGAAAAGGTGATTTATACAGGCGCTATTGATGCTTATTTTGATTTCCGTCTGGGAGCTCTGGAGTATCGTTCTGTTCGTTTTGAGACCGAGGTATTGGATAAACCGAATTTTCAGGGAAATGCGGCGGTGAATTATACGGATGCAGAGACACCGTGGACCAGAATTATTGAACATAAGTGGTTTGAGTTTGGAACGCAGCCGAAAACCGTTATCAGCCGGGAGTACAGTTCTGAATGGAAGCCGGGAGACGAGCCTTATTATCCGGTGAATGACGAGAAGAACGGAGCGGTATATCAGGCGTATCGTGAATTGGCGGCTCAGGAGGAAAAAGTTGTTTTCGGAGGCCGTTTGGGTGAGTATAAATATTATGATATGGATAAGGTGATTGAGTCTGCGCTGACGATGGTGAAGGAAGAGCTGGAGAGATAAAACAGTGATATCAGAACGAAATTATAAAATGGATAACATGAAAGCGCTGATGATATATCTGGTTGTGTTTGGACACATGCTGGAATGTTTTAATGGCACTATAAGGTGGTGGATATATCTTACAATTTATAGTTTTCATATGCCTGTTTTTGCTTATATTACAGGATATTTTTCCAGAATAAATCCAGAAAGAACAATAAGGGGGATTTTATATCCGTACTTTTTATATCAAACACTATATTTGGCGTTTCAGCGATTTTTTCTGGAACAGGAAAATATTTTTCAATTTACAACGCCGTATTGGCTTTTATGGTATCTGATTTCGTTGTTATGCTGGCAGATGCTGTTACCTCTGATTAGCTGGAAGGAATTTACAAAAGGGAAGGTTTTGATTGCTACGTTCCTTTTATCTTTGGCAGCTGGATTTGATAATACAGTGGGATATTATTTGAGCTTATCAAGAACGCTAGTTTTGCTTCCTTTTTTTGCAATTGGATATTTTCAGTATTTTGATGGACTAATAGACAGGATGAAAAAAGGCGCGGGAAAGTATCTGTGCATTTTGGGGTGCGTTTTGTGTGTATTAGGAATTAAAAGGATGTGTGGTGTTTTGCAGGCAGGCTGGATGTATCATTCTATGTCTTATGAGACCGGAGGATATTCTGTATGGATTCGCACAGGTCTTCTTTTGAATGCGGTTTTGTGGATTTTGTCATGGAGTGTTCTTATACCGAATCGTAGGATATGGCTGATTAGTATGTTGGGGCGCTATACTATGCCAGTTTTTCTTTTACATGGGTTTTTAATAAAATGGATGGCGAAAAGTGCTTTTTTTCACTGGTCAGAAAATGTCAATCTTCTTATAGCCGCAGTTTTATCAGCAGGAATTTGCATCTGTCTCGGAAATCCCTGGGCAGCAGGATTGACAGAAATGAAATGGAGGAGAAGACTTATGCGGAGGGTTGTATAGATAGCGGGAAAGAGTAATTGGGGAATGACTGATAGAGGAAGAAGTGAGGGGAATATGGATGCCAACTCGAAAATATGATGAACATTTAGCTAAGGTTATACTTTCCAAGTTGGTTTCTCAGGATTTTGAGCAATTGGAATTGAGGGATAAACCAGATCTCCAATTTCCAGATCATTCTAAAGGTATTGAAGTAACGCAGGCAATTGGACAAAAACAACAGGAAGCGGAGCATTTGTATCTGAAGCTTATGAAAAAATGGTTCGTGATGAAAAAGGAACTAAAAAGAAGATAGAGGATTGCGGTGGAACATTCTATGGAGAAATTCTAGGAACTGAAGGAATGGATTCGTTTTCGCTGATTTTACAAGCTTTACAGAAAAAATTAGATACAATAAACCGTGGTGGATATGTGGTTTTTGAACATTATGATCTATTTATATTTTCTGAAATTTATATTTATGATACACTGAAAGAACAAGCACTAGAATCTATGCTTGAGATATCAGAAAATTATGAACTGTGGTTTGAAAAGGTCATAGTTTCTGTACCAGGAATTTATGTATTTTTGATTTATTCTTGAAACAAATCAGGAATATCGAGTATCAAAATGATATGGGATTTGAAATAGCCAACATGCAAAATTATAAATAATGAAAAATGTTGATGGAACTAAATGAAAAAGAAGTTTACCGTGACAGTGAAGAGTGTAGGATTAAATGTTTTGGTAATAGTAAATTCCGTGGAAGCTTACAGAAATTATAGTAGCAGTAGATTGCGGAGCCACTTGTTCTATGATAGGATGAAAAAACAGAGAGCAATAGAAACGATTCATAGAACAGGAGATGGTGGTACATGGGTATAACTGGTTGGCAGAAACAGGAACAGCGACATCAGGAGGATCTTCAGCGGTTGAGAGGCTTCCGGCCGATTGATGACACATTTATGCGTGGTCTGTTTAAGGAAAATATCCCGCTGGCAGAGTTTGTGCTTCGCATTATTACAGGAAAGCAGGATCTGATTCTGACAAAATGTGAAACACAGGCGGATTTCAAGCGTGTTACCGGAGCGCGGTCGATCTGTCTGGATGCCTATGCAACGGACAGCGCAGGAAAAAAATACGATATCGAGGTACAGCGCTCAGATAATGGAGCAGATCCACATCGGGCGAGATATCATTCGAGTATGATGGATGTGGAGAATCTGGATGAGAAGCAGGATTACAGAGAGCTTCCGGACACATATGTTATTTTTATTACGGAAAATGACTACTACAAGGCAGGAGAGCCGCTCTATGTGATTGAAAACAGGAACCTTACTCTGAATAAGCCTTTTGATGACGGAGCTCACATTCTGTATGTAAATGGAGAGTACCGGGATGACTCGGATCTTGGCAGGCTGATGCATGATTTTAATTGTACGAATGCAGACGATATGAATTTCGAGATTCTTGCGGAGAAGACGCGTTATTTGAAGGAGAACCCGAAGGGAGTGAGAGAGATGTGTAAGGTGATGGAAGACTTGCGGGAAGAAAGCTTTGCAGAAGGCCGGGCAGAAGGTCAGACAGAAGGCCGCAGGGAACAGGCGCAGATGACTGCCAGGAATCTTTCAGTTCAGGGCTTATCCGCGGAACAGATTGCCCAGGCGGTTGGTTTTAGCGTGGAAGCTGTGAAGGAATGGCTTGCGCAGAAGACGGTTTAGGCAGGTGTTAATAGGAGCCAGGAATGTTTTTTGAAGAGATGTGTAAGGTCATGGAGGATTTGTGGGAAGAAAGCTTTGCAGAAGGCCGCAGGAAACAGGCGCAGATGACTGCCAGGAATCTTTCAGTTCAGGGCTTGTCCGCGGAACAGATTGCCCAAGCGGTTGGTTTTAGCGTAGAAGCTGTGAAGGAATGGCTTGCGCAGAAGAATGTATAGAGATATACAAGGAGAATAAGTAAGAGAAAATTGTCTGATAGAAAAAGGCTGTACAGGGGGTGTAGTATTATCCCCTGCACAGCCTTTCGTAAATGGTGTTCATTTTTTTTATAACAGAATCGGAGCTGAATGCTTCGCTGAGACGGCGGTTGTTCTGCCCCAGTTCCTGAAGACGGGCGGACAGATGACTTGGTGTATCTGTATCCAGCAGATGACGGATGGCCTGACTGT
>UMIN01035098.1_pt1 | contig 11692 bp, 8 predicted proteins | sample 1965811 | NCBI WGS metagenome assembly UMIN01 (sample SAMEA4836123, study PRJEB28245) | human gut metagenome | biome: gut microbiome; material: fecal sample | place: Denmark | collected 2008
ATACATGACTAAACACGAAACACCGACTTGACGAAATACAACCTGTCGTCCGAGGAGAGGATCCTGATCGAGAAGCTGCATTGCGAACAGCATCTGAGCATTCGGCGAACCGCGGAGAGGATCGGCCGGGACAAGTCCACGGTGTCACGCGAGCTGAGGCGCGGCCTGTGGTTCGCGTCCAACGAGAACGGGTCGTACCGTCCCTACCGGCCGAAACGGCTGAAGACCGGGCCGTGGACCTCGGGTCCGTTCTATTCGGCGCTGGCCGCGCAGAGGAAGGCGGACCTGCGCCGGCGCGGATCCCGCAAGCCGCGTCGCATGGACTCGGACCGGCTTCGCGCCTGGGTGCTGGACTCGCTGCGCAGGGGGTGGAGCCCGGAACTGATCGAGGGACGGTTGAAGGCCCGGTACGCCGGCGACCCGTCGATGCGGATCAGCCACGAGTGCCTTTACCAGTGGATCTACGCCAAGCCGCAGCGGGCGCTGGACCTGCGCCAGTACCTGGCGCGCGGCAGGAAACGCCGGACGAGGAAAAAGGGCAGGAAGGCGAAGGGGCCGCGCATCCCGATGCGCGTGCCCATCGCGGACCGGCCCGAGGCGGTCGGATCCAGGAAGGGGTTCGGCCATTTCGAGTCGGACACGGTGGTCGGCGCCGCGCCGTCGAGGCGCTGCATGAACACGCAGGTGGAGCGCAGGAGCCGCAGGCTGTTCGCCCGGCTCGTTGACGACAAGAGCGCGTCCGCCACGGCCAGGGCCGAATACGAGATCTTCAAGGACATCCCGCCGGCCGCGCGCGTCGACCGCACGTGGGACAACGGCACGGAGGCGAGCCTGCACATGCTGGTGGACGAGGCGCTGGGCATGCTCACGTACTTCGCCGACCCGTACGGTTCCTGGCAGCGTGGCAGCAACGAGAACAGGAACGGCAGGATCCGCCGCTATCTGCCCAAAGGAACCGGGTTCGGGGACTTGGCCCAGGAGGACCTCGACGCGATCGTCGGGGAGATCAACGACACCCCGATGAAGCTCCTCGGCTACAAAACGCCCAACGAGGTATGGGACGAGGAGATCGCCAAGCTACAATCGAAGGCAGCCAGCCCGAACACAAGCGTTGCGCTTACAAATTGAATCCGGCCCGCCGAGGCATTCGCCGACGAACTGCTATAATTGCAGGACCAACAGGGGGTGTTGCACCTCTAAATAGACATCGGGCACACGGTTTGCGCGGTGGTGAGCAGTGAGCGGTGAGTACTGAGCGACGTACGGCGACTCACGTGCGCTCACACAGTGGTGAGTAATCCGCCAAACAACACCACGAGCAGGGCGATGGTTTCAATCACGAAGTACAGAATGAAACTCGCCCAGCTTTTGGTCAGTACGTTCAGCGGCGAGGTCTTCCGGATAATCACCAGCAGACCAACAAACACCAGGGCATATACGGCGATGCCGATCGCCGCCCCCATAATGCCGAGGTTCGCGGCATTCGCCAGACCGGCCTGCTTGCCGTAGACCACGTACGTGGAATACCAGAAGTTGAGATTGAGCATGCTGAGTCCCGCGATGAACTGCTCACAGGCCAGCCCGAGCACGAACACGATCAGCCATGGCCAGGACGGCGAGACGACCACCGCCATCGCCAATCCGACGTACGTGATCACCACGGCCACCCAACCGACCAGTGCGATACCTTGCGGAGACACTCCCCCGAGCACGGCCACAATGGAGTCAGTATTATTCACCGCCAGCGAGCGACCGAACCAGTATGGCGCGATGATGGCGCACAGTACGGCAAGAATGATCAACGCCCAACGCAACGGATGGGAGCGACGGCGCTCGATATCAGCCAAAGACAAATCAGTCTCGGGTATGGAAGCCTCGGGGTGCCTGGAAACCTCGACGGTCTCTACTTTGCCGCCTACGATTTCCGTCGCCTCGTTAGGTTCTTGCTCGTTGGATTCCTGCTCCATGCACCGCCTCGCCGATTACCTGCTTATTGCCATGTATTGCCATGCCGATTATTGCGATGCCTATCTTAGCGTGCGTGTTGGGCAAGTACCTGATGTTCCCTGTGGTTTCGCGCACTGATTGGATACAGACAGGCTACTGCTGTTGCCCGTCTGTATCCGGCGACTTGTCCGCCGCTGTATCCGTCTGTTCCTCAGGCAACGTATTGGCAGCCTGTTCCTTACGCCGCCTGCCGTGCAGCAGGGCCTCGAGCATGTCGACCTGACGCTCCAGTTCGTCGATACGACGTACCTGCTGCGAAATCAGCAAGTCGCGTAGGTCATTGTTCTGCTCTTTGCGGGAGACGGGGAAGATGATGGCGCGACGTTCGGGCGATACGTGGAAATCGGATTCGCTGCCGGTACCAGCCGGAAGTGACGATTCCGCCGAGTCGCGCCAAGCTCTCGCTGCTCGCGCACTCTCCGGAATGTTTGGTGCGCCCGCGGCTCCCGAGCGGAAAAGCTCCGAATCTGAAGCCCCCCCCAGCTTATTTTCCACGCCGGCTTTGGCATTGCCGGAGTTCAGGATTTCGTCTTGCGATTCACGCCAGCGGGCAAGGCAACGTTCGATGCGCTTGTACCCGATTAGAGCCGGATCCAATCCGGCTTCACGGAACATGCGCACGGGTGAGGCACCTTCGTTGTAGTGGACTACACAGTAACGCTTGAAATCATCGGTATAGGTGATGCGCTTCGCCGTGGCTTCCGCCACTGCCGACAACGACTTCAGATACTTGATCTCCTCGGGGCTAAAAGTCCCTCCACCACTGGTCATCCTCATCCCTTACACTCGTTGGAAGGCTCATTGCACACCCCCCTTGATTATGGGGTGAATGCCATAGTTCAGGATAGTAATACTTATAATTCGGACATGCCTAACCCCTAGTAGGGTCGTTTTTATCCCCGTTTAAGTGGAGCCTGAGTAGTGGCTGGACGGCAACTGAACGATAATCGGCCCACGAATGGGGTATACAGGCCCATCCTTCACCTCCCCTACGATTGTGTTCGCTTGGCGATTGTTACCGAGCCTGCGTGAAACGTTTGTTGTGGTGAAACACAAGTTATTTTCGATGCCCGGCCCCATTACATTCAAATCAAAATGCCATACATTGCCCATAAGATTCGGAGATGGTCCACAAGTCATCCGTCTGAGATGCCGCCAATATGACAAATGGCCGATCTGAATAATCAGATCGGCCATTGTTATAGCTGCTCAGTCATAAGCAGCAGTCAAGCTCACGCGTTGAGAGCGCGCTTGGTGGAACGGGACTTGACGAACACGGTCACCGCGGCACCCGCGATCAGCAGACCGATCACGGAGAACAGCATGGTTCCGGCGGCACCGGTGAGCGGCAGCTGGGTGATGTTCTTGACGTTGGTGACCTGGAAGGTGCCCTTGTTGTCCTTGGACAGGTTCCAGGCATCCTTACCAGCGAAGGTGGCAGCAGCATCTGCGGTTGCACCGGTAGTGATCGTGAACTTGCCAACGAAGGTGCCGTTGTAGCCAGTCGGGACCTTCGTCTCAATCACGGTGTAGGTGGTGTTGAGCTTAAGACCGTTCAGAGTGTACTTACCCTCAGCGTTGGATTGCAGTGTGTCCGTGGCGCCTTCAGGGTAAGTGCCATCAGCATTGGCGGTCGGCAGAGAATACGCACCGTTAGAGCCATTGAACTTAAGCGGAGTCTTCGCTTTGAGCTCGTCAGCGGACAGACCGCTAACATCGCCTTCGTACACTTGGAACTCAGCACCAGTCAGAGCAGCAGCGTTCTTGTCGACTTTCTGCCAAGTCACGGCACCAGCCTTGGTGGTTTCTTCCTTGCTGCTCTTCAGGTCGACAACGCCGGCAGCGGCGAGAACGCCAGTGGCGTTGTTCACGGACGGCGCGGCGACCGTGATAACAGTGCCAGCGAGAATCGGAGCATTGCCATTCCACACGAGCTTGTGAGTGTCATTATCTTCGACGACCAGCTTTCCACTCTGGTCGACAATCAAGTACAGACCACCCTCAGCGAAGGTGAAGGTCTGGGTCTTGCCACCGCTAGAAGCCGTCGGGGTAATGTCCGTGACAGCCAGATCCTTAAGCGCGTTCACAAAAGCGGTGGTCTGCGCGGCGGTCAGGGTAGTGTTGCCCAGCCAGGCCCACTCGTTCAGGGAATCACCCTTGGTCTGGTCGTTGTAACCAGCAGCAGCGAAAGCAGCATCCACTGCCTCACCGGAGACCAAACCCTCCAGCTCAACGCCAGTGTTGCCATCAGACACATACTTGGCGAGCTCAACGTACTTGAACATGCGCAGGTTAGCCTGCAGGTCAGCGGTGTCAACCGGCTTGGTGTAGAACTGGTTTGCATCCGTGGCGTTGACTGTGATAGTCGTGCTGGAGATGTTGGCCTCAGCCGCGTTGGCGGTGGTGGCGCCGAAGGCCATGCCACCGAGCAGGGTGGCCGCAGCAGCGGCACCCGCGAAAAGCTTCCTCAACTTCATGAGAAACCCTCTCTTCCTTATTGTGATTGTTTTCTTGCAATCGCGGAGGCTGCAACCCCACAGCGGGGCCTCCGCGATCCGCAAATCCTTATTGTTTTTTTCGGGGAGGGAAGCCTTCATTGACTCCCCTCAGTCCGCCTTCGGCGGCCAGCTCCCCTCAGCGAGAGGAGCCAAAACCACCTCAAGTTTCTTGAAATCAGACCAGCTGACGCTTACGCCAGACCGTGTAGCCCGCAGCAGCCAGCAGGGCCAGCAGGCCCAGGCCACCGCCGAACACCATCCAGTCACGACCAGTCGTGCCACCGGTCAGCGGCAGACTGGAGATAGCCACATACTTGTTCGTGAACTGTGCCGACTCCGTATTCGTTCGGTCGGAATCGTTCTCGCCGTACTCGTAAGAGACAACGGCATCCGTCCTGGAGACCGTGACCTTGACGGTCACCTTATCGTTGTCATACTTCCAACCGGCAGCAGGCTTTTCGGTGTCCTCCGAAGCCTCGAACGTGTAGACCAAATTGTCAGCACCGGTCGGAACCCTGAACTTCAGGTCCCCATTGCCGAAGCCAACCGTCGCGCTCGCGCCGCTAGCAGTCAATTCGTCCTTGGACACAGTCGTAGTCAGTCCATTGTTGGCCAAGCCGGTAACGTCAGCGCACTTACCAGCATTCGCATCCGTGCTATCCACGCACTTCAGGTTGAAGCCGAAGTCCGAATTAGCAGCATGTCCCTGCACAACCTTCGTCACCTTGACATCCGAAGCGGGCAAGGTCACGTAAGAAGGCGTGTTGGTTACCGTGAAGGCACCGGATTGTGCGGTCAAACCTTGTAGCTTGAGGTCAGTCTTATCAACCTTGGAGTCATAGCCTTCAACCTTGACCTCGGAAACCGAGTATGTGTGCCCCTCAGGGCCGGCAGGCACCGTGAACTCGTGAGTCCAGTTGCCGGCGGCATTCAGAGTTGCTGAACCGTTGGCATAATCCTCGCCGTCCTGCTTGAGCTGGACCTGCACGGAATCATTCGCGTGATTCTCGTTGTCGTCGGACCAAGTCTTCGTCACCGTAATCTTGGAGACCGGAAGGGTGATGGTCGGCTTCTGCAGGTAGGCGGCGGTCTGCGGATCGCTCGTCGTCGTGCCGCCCTGCGAGGAGGTCACCACGGTCTTGTAGTCGACAGTGGCGCTGGAGTTGTCGTTCGTGTAGAAGTTGTTGTCGCCGGAGGCATTGGCATCGTCCTTGTGGTTCTTAACAGCCTCGTCGAACGCAGCCTGCGTCGGCTTGACATTGAAGCTCACCGTGTAGGTGACGCCGTCCTCAAGCGTGTCGTCGTTGGACATGACCGGCCAAGACACGGTGCCATCAGCCGCAACCGTCGCCTCCGGGGCGTCATCCCACGCCGTGATCTGGCCGTTCCGGGTCTTCGTGTACGTGAAGCCCGCAGGCTCTCCATTCTCGGAGGCGCTGTCGGAGCTCACGACCCAGCTGGACAGCCTGTCGTGAATCGTCACGTCGGCATACTCAGCCGTCTTGGTGATCTCCTGATAAATGGACTCGAAGATGTTGTTCAGCTGGCCGGCATCCGTGGCGGCCTTGTAGTAGCTGCTGGTCTCGGCGCGGTCACCGAGGTTGGCGTTCCAAGACTTTCCCCACAAATGCTCACTGCTCGTTGCAGTGGCATCCGGGTAGTTGCTGGAGATGCCGTGCATGTACTTGTTCAGGTTGCTCGAGGTGTCGCCGGGGTTGGCACCGCTGACGACGCCGATCGAGTAGATGGTCGTCCCGGCGTCCTTCAGGCTCTTCGCCTTGTTCACCGCGGTGGCGGCGACGGTGGGGTCAAACCCGCTGCCGTGGTTCGGCTCGCCGTCGGTGAAGAAGATGACGACCTTCTTCGCGTTGGCGCGAGGCTGATACGTTAGCGCCGCCTGGGCGCGGTTGAAGGCGTAGTCGGCGGAGGTCGCGCCGGACGCGCTCAGGCCGTTAACCGTGCTCGTCAGTCCGGAGACGTCGTACGTCAGGTTGCTGACGATCTGCGTGTAGTTGTAGGAGGACCAGCCTTCGCGGTAAAAGTCATTGCCGACGCTGGTCTTCTCGGTGCCGGCGAACTTCACCAGGGCGATGCGGTTCCGCTGGCTCTGGTCGGTAATCTTCGCGTTCTCTGCAGCCGTCGCATTGATGAATTTATTGACCGCGGTCTTGAGCGAGTCAATCTTCGTAGGCTGGTTCCAACCGCTAGCGATCTTTTCGGCCATCGAACCGGACACATCCAACACCAGCACGATGTCGAGTGGCTGGTTCGTCACGATCTCGCCCGTACCCGCGCTCTTCGCACCGGTGACGTTCAACGCCACCGTGTACGTGCCGTCTTCATTGGCGGTAACGGTCTTCTCGCGGGCCGGAGCAGACAACGTCGGATCATCCGGCACGCCGTTTGTTCCCTCGGTGGAAAGAGGAGCAGGCGCGCTGGCGGCCGCCTTCTCATCGGTGGTCTGCGATTGTGTCGTGGAGGCATTCCCATCGTCCGCCATGGCGGTCGCGCTCACACCGGCGACGCCACCGAGCATCGCCACGGCGGCAACGATCGCCACTAACCGTTTGCCTTTCCTGCCCGCCGCGGCCCCTACCGCTGCGAACCATTCTGCAATTCTCTTCATAACCTTGCCTGTCTCTTACGATCACGTACGCCAAAACCCGGCGTTACGCTTATAAGGCGTTATGGTATTAAGCAAAAAGCACGAATGCGTACACCCGGGTAGAGGGAATTTTTTACCCGACACTGAAAAGAACCTTGGAATTTTTGAAAAGTGGCACCCTCGTCATCCACCCTGCGATAACGCACTTTTCTTCTCGACGGGGCGTGCCGGTCCCACCATCTGGGAACTGAGGCGGATTTGCCGCCGCTGCGCGGGGGCCGGAGTTACTGACGACCGTCAGTATGCCACTGCTCCGCATGTGTGCAGTATCACATACCGCTACGCATACACGGAGACATACTACATGCAATTTCTGTGAACGCAAACATACGACTCACCAAGGCCGTGTTCTGTTGCGGGCGGTGGTGTTACGGGCAATGTTGTGGGTAGTACCCTAGCCACAAACCTATATAGTGGAGCGGATGACGGGAATCGAACCCGCGTAATCAGTTTGGAAGACTGAGGCTCTACCATTGAGCTACATCCGCGTTAAACGTCGCTTTTGGCGACTTGAGTTATTATACATATTTCTTCGGGGATGGCAAACGCGTGTGGCTGCAGCAGGACCAGCAAATCTAGTTGATGGATTGCGGCTTTGCCGAGGACTCCCCTCAGTCGCCTACGGCGACAGCTCCCCTCAAAGAGGGGAGCTGGAAACCGTCGAAATCACAAATGGATGAGCTGGGACTCGTATGGTTGGAGGTCGGCGTCCATCGCGTTCAGAATGCCGTTGCAGGCGTTGAGGTGGGCGTGCTGCGGGTCGGGCGAGAAGTTGAACAGGCCGACCAGCGTCTTGCCTTCGTGCTGACGAATCACAGCGAGCACCGAATCGTTGAACGTATCCCACGTGGACACCCAAGCGTCAGGCGCGAAGCAGGGATCGTTGCGCATCGCGCGCAAATCTTCCATGCCCTTCCACAGCTGGTTCTGCAACGTACCGGACTTCTTGCGCAGAGCGGCCTTGGTCCAGTCGAACTTACTACGGTGCAGATTGCGGCTGTCTTCCACGCGATCCGGGTCTTCCTTGTAATCCCAGCCGTTGAGCTGGGCGATTTCGTCGCCGCAGTTGAGCATCGGGAAACCGCGCAGGAAGCTCATGGCGTGGTGCATCATGAGGTCGCGATCCACCGAGGTCTCTAGCAGTGGCTTGTCGTGCGTGATGATGGCCTTTTCGATGCCGCACAGGCTGGCGGTGGTGCCGCAACTGCGGGCGTCGCGCGTGGCTTCGTCGTAGTTGTAGAGTTCGCCCATCGACCAGCTGCCGGGGGTTGCGCCCTCGTAGAAGTGATACAGGAATTCCTTGTGCTTGAGCGGGTCGATGTCGAGGTAACGCTCCACGTCTTCGTCCAAGCCCCAGCCGATGTCGTCATGGCAGCGCAAATAATTCACGAACCAGCAGTTTTCGGGCAGCGAGTTGAGCTTGTCGATCTGGTTCTTGAGCAGACGCACGTCGCGGCTGGCGAGCGCGCTCCACAGGTTGACCATGATGGAGACGTTGTACAGCATGTGGCACTCGGGGGCCTCGGGCGTACCGAAGTAGGCGGCGAGCTCCTTGGGGGCCATGACCACCTCGCCCTTAAGCACCACGGCCGGGCAGACGCATTCCAAAATGATGCGCAGCATGCGCACGATGGTGTGGACCTGCGGCAGGTTGCGGCAATTGGTGCCAAGCTGCTTCCAGATGTACGGCACGGCGTCGATGCGGAACACCTCGACACCGAGGTTGGCCAGGCGCATCACGCTGCCCATCATGGCTACGAGCACCTTCGGGTTGCGGTAGTTGAGGTCCCACTGGAACGGGTAGAACTGGGTCATCACCCACTTGTTCATCTTCTCATTCCAAGTGAAGTTGCCGGGCGCGGTGTTCGGGAAGACCTGCGGCACATCCCGGTCGTAGCGGTCGGGGATGGTGCGGTCCGGGTAGCAGAAGTAATAGTCCTGATACTCGGGATCGCCGGCTTCGGCTGCCTTGGCCCAGCGGTGGGTGGAGGCGGTGTGGTTCATCACGAAGTCGATGCACAGACTGATGCCGGCGCGGCGCAGCTTCTTGGCCAGCGCGACGAGGTCTTCGTTGGTGCCGAGCTTCGGGTCCACGGTGTCGAAGTCCTGGACCGCATAGCCACCGTCGTTGTTCGGGTGCGGCATGTCAAGCAGCGGCATCAAGTGCAGGTAGGTGAGCTTCTGCTCCTTCAAGTACGGAATCTTGTCGGCAAGTTTCTTGAGGTCGCCGGCGAACAGGTCGGTGTACATGGTCATGCCGAACATATCGCCGCGCTTGTACCAGCCCGGGTCCTGCTCGCGGGTTTTGTCGAGACGCTTCAAATCGGCGGGACGGTCAGCGTAGGCTGCGGCCATGCTTGCGACGAGTGCGTCGAAGGCGTCGTGATCGTTATATAGGCTCATGAAGAGCTGTTCGAGTTCGTCTTGATGAGCAGCAAGGCGAGCGTTGAACACGGCGCTCGAAGCGGGACGCTTGGCGGTTGCGGACTTGGTCGCCGCTGCCTTGGAGGTACGGGCCGAACGGACGGCAGTCGTCGCCTTAGTCGCTGTGGTTCTGGCCGTACGAGACGTCGTGCGCTTGGTTGCGGTTGTCTTGGTTGCTGTGGAAGTCGTAGCGGTTTTGGCCGCTCGGGTTGATGCTGTCTTGGCAGCCTTCTTCGCCACCTCGGTCTTCTCGACCGATTCCACTGCCTGTGCCGACTGGTTGCTTTGAGCCACCGGAAACTCCTTTGTCTCTATCCGTTGCCCGCGTCAATCGTTTGACGCTTTGTATTACAAAGTATCAAACCGGTTCGACAATCGCAACCCAAGACTCGCCGAGCCACCGGCGCTATTCCACAGAAATCGTCACCACCGCGGAGGCAATCGAACCATCGTGGCTCAGGGAAATATGGATATGCGGCATCGACCCCGCACCGAAAGCCGAGCGCTGCGCCGAACGCGCATTCCGCCGCTCCTGCATCACTGCATAAGGCCCGTTATCGGAAGCAGAGGAATAAGCAGAGGAATAGCGAGCGCCGGCAGCCGAATTCGCGTAATCAGTTTGGAAGACTGACGCCGCCCCCTTACCCAGAGACACATGCGGCACACCACGGGAATCGTCCAAGATCTCGATTTCAGGCCACGGGAAATTATCAAGCGTGAACGGATAGGGGGCATCGCCAAGATAATCGCACCAGGCTTTGAGGAACGCCTCCTTGCCCGCCCATTTGGCGGCCAGATGGACGGCCTCCCCGTCATTCTTCTGGCGCGCGCGGTCGGATGCCTGCCGCACCTCACGCACGGAGAACAGCGCACGCATGCGAGACCCCGGCTCCGCCAACTGTTCGGCGAATGCGGCCACATCCACCACGTCATGCCCCAAACCACAAGTATTCATGCTTCCTATTGTGTACCGCTTCGCGCGTAATCTCTACACCTCATCAGAATTGGGGCCTGATTTCCATTTCAGGGGGAAAAGATTCACTATGCTGGATGACCTCGCGCAATACCGCAAACATCTTGGGCTGGCTGCCTAGCCGTCCAAAAAAACATCCGCGCCCCGCCCCGAAGGTCTATCTCCGTTTCGAGGGGCGGATTTTGACCGTTCCGGAGGTCTACTTCCGTTTCAAGGGGCTGGTCATCCTCCATACCACGAGTATCCGCAGCATAACGCCAACGCCATTCCGCCGTTTTTACGCCTTGTCTACTTGGGTAACAGCCCCTTGAAACGGAAGTAGACCTCCGGCGAATGCCAAATCAGCCCCTTGAAACGCAGAAAGCCCACTCCGAGGGAGGGGCTTTCGTATGTTCTGCATATTTCTCTCACTGAGTTTGTGCCAGCGAGAAAGCTCCAGGGGAAACTCCCCTCACCCGCTTCGCGGGAGCTCCCCTCAAAGAGGGGAGCCGAGATCCGGTGCGCTACTGGCTCCCATCAACCGAGGGGAGCCAGAGAATATCAGGCCTCGTAGTAGCCGTCGGCACCGAGGCGGGCGTCCGGGTTGAGGAGCATCGCCTTTTCGACCTCGTGGTGGTCGTAGCCACGGTGATCCTCGCGGAAGCGACGGTTGTCGATCGGCTCGTAGAGCGCGGCGCGACCCATCATGCCTTCCTCAAGGTGACGCTGGCCGGCAGCCAGGCGGGCGTTGGCACGCTCACGCCAAGCTTCCAGTGCGGCCTCACCATCGGCCTTGGCCACGGCCGCCTCGAAGGCACCCGGATGGACCAGAGCCACGAAGCCGGAAACATGTCCGAAGCCGAGCGAGGTGGCCAGACCGGCCTTGACCGGGCGACCAGCGGTCTCGCGACCGAACTCGTCCTCACCACCGCCGATGCGCAGGGGCTTCCTAACCCAGACCATGTGGTCGTCGCGCTGGAGCTTCGGATCCACGCAGTCGAGCGCCGCGTTCGCCGGAATCACGCCGGACTTGAACAGCTGCGTCAGACCGTTGACCTGGAAGATGCAGGCACCACCCTTGGCGTGGCCGGTAAGCGTCTTCTGCGAGATCACGAACAGCGGGTTGCCGTCGGTGCGGCCGATGGC
>UMIN01019761.1_pt1 | contig 11549 bp, 11 predicted proteins | sample 1965811 | NCBI WGS metagenome assembly UMIN01 (sample SAMEA4836123, study PRJEB28245) | human gut metagenome | biome: gut microbiome; material: fecal sample | place: Denmark | collected 2008
GGATTTCGGGGCACAGCAGAACCCGCGCCGCTGGAACTTCATGTCATCGACGTGGGCAAGGCGGATGCTCTACTTTTACGGTGCGAAGGGGAAACGGCGCTTCTTGACGCTGGGACATCAGCTTCTGGGGACAGAGTGGTAGATTACCTGTACAGGATGGGCGTGGACCAGCTGGATTACGTGATTGCATCTCATCCGGACAGCGACCACATCGGAGGCATGGCCCAGGTGTTAGAAGAACTTCCCGTTGGTCAGCTGATCGTCTATCCCTGGCCGGAGGAAATGTGTCAAACTCTGGAATTCACCGCCTTAAAGGAAACTAGCGGCACAAGGGAGCTCCCCATGCAAGAAGTGGAAGTAGGGGACACCCTTTCTCTTGGAGGTGCTACCCTGGAAGTGCTTGGACCTTTGAAAGAGTATGAGGAGTCCAACAACTGCTCTCTAGTGCTGCGCTTGGAGTACCAAGATTTCTCTGCTTTGTTCTGCGGCGACATGGAGTCACAGGCAGAATTGGATTTAGTGAAATCCGGGCTTGACCTGGATGTGGATCTGCTAAAAGTGGCCCACCACGGCAGCGCTGGATCCTCCTCCCAGAGGTTTCTGGAGGCGGTTTCACCAGAATACGCGGTGATTTCGGTAGGACCGGATAACAGCAACCTACCTAGGGAGGAAACTCTGCGGAGACTGGAAAGCGTGGGCGCTTCCATCTATCGAACGGATACCGACGGGGATCTGGTGTTTTCCTGGGATGGGGAACAGCTCTCCCTGAGAAGTGAATATCACAATATACTGGAAAGGACAGAAGGGAATCCATGAAACAGCTTGTAATTGACCGTTTGGACGGTAAATTTGCCATCTGCACAGACAGCGACCAGAAATTCTTTGCCATCGAATTGCCGGAATTGCCCCAGGGGGCCAAGGTAGGCAGCGTGCTCACCATCACTGATGAGGGTGAGCTGCGCCTGGACGAGGAAGCTACCCAGCGCCGCCTGCAGGGTGGCAACAAAAAGCGGTAAGGGGGAGAGGACCATGGGAAAGCTGAAATTTATCCTGACCTGTGTTACCCGCATGGATTATCCTGAGTTGTTCCGGACCGTGGGTAAGGTCCACAAGATCACGAAGAAGAACTCCGTAGGCATTTTGGCCGACGTTGTGAAGTGCGGTGTCAAGTACGGTGCAGGGTTCAACGACTATCTGCTGTGCGAATTCTATAACCTTACAGACGCTCAGCGGGCAACCTATGTGACCCGCAGTGTCAACAATGCTATGACCCGCATTCTCAATGACCGTGATTCCTACCACTACTTCGACAACAAAACAGAATTCTACACCACCTTCGCCAAATACATTGGCCGAGAGTGGCTGGACTTTTCCAAGGCATCCAAAGAGGATTTCAAGAAATTTATGGAGAACCGGGATGCTGTCATGGTGAAACCGGAATCTTCCAGTGGCGGTTTCGGCGTCAATAAGCTGTTTAAGAAGGATTTCGCTTCTCTGGACCAGATGTACGACAAACTGAAGGCAGAAGGCATCGGTGTTGTGGAGGACGTGCTCCAGCAGCACGAGATTATGAACAAGATGAATCCTCATGCCATCAATACTCTCCGCGTTGTCACCATCGTCAATGAGACCGGTCCACACATCGTCTATGCTCATATCCGCATCGGCAACAGCGACCGCCCTGTGGACAACCTTCATTCTGGCGGCATGTTTGCACCTTTGGATTTGGAGAAGGGTGTCATCCAGTACCCCGCCTACGACAAGGCCCGAAACACCTACACGGAGCATCCCCGGACTCATACCACCATCCAAGGTTTTGCCATTCCTTACTGGGAAGAAGCCAAGGCCATGTGTTTGGAAGCTGCACTGGTGGTTCCAAAAATGCGTTATGTGGGCTGGGACGTTGCTATTACTCCTAACGGTCCTGTTTTCGTGGAAGGCAACAATCTGCCCGGTTACGACATTCTCCAAATGCCTCCCCATACTCCGGACAAGATCGGCATGCTGCCTCGGTTCCGGGAGTTTGTCAAGGGAATTTAAAAAAGGTTATTTTCCAATAAGAAACGCCCTCGAGGGTTGATCCTCGAAGGCGTTTTTTATTTACCTGTCATATTTGCTTGTAAAGGAATCGAAGGGGCTCTTTTCGTTTTAAGCGCAGGCCGTCGCTTTCCTTGCGGCGCATGTAAACACTTTGAACAAGTCCGAATCCAAAGTACATACACGCAGCGGAGGAACCGCCCGCACTGAAGAAGGGAAGGGTAACACCCATAGCGGGAAGCAGAGCAAGACACATACCGATGTTGGAAATAGACTGCAACGCGATAATTCCAAAATAGCCGAAACAAACGAAGCGTCCCAGATCGTCTCTGGACACATAGGCCACATGGAGCACTTTGGCCATAAAGAGGAACAGCAAAAGGAGAATCAGGGAACAGCCGATGAATCCCAGTTCTTCGCCGGCGACAGAGAAAATGTAGTCACTCTGCTGGAAAGGAACGCTATTGCTGGCTACCCGGCTTCCTTGGAACAACCCTTGACCTGTCAGTTTTCCGCTGCCAATGGAGATCCGTCCCTGATATTGCTGGTACCCAGCGTCCATTTGAACACTGGGATCGTCCAGGTTGAACAGCGCAATGAACCGAAGTTTTTGATAGTCTTCCATGACAAACTTCCAAAGAATGGGGAGAGCGATCAGCACCAATCCGCCTAACATGGCGAAATACCGCAGCTTCACGCCCGCCGCAAGACTCATCACCAAAAACATGGCGAAAAACGCCATGCCGGCGCCAGTGTCGCCCTGGATCTCGCACAACAGCATAGGCACTAGAGCATGACATCCCAACAGAACCACATGGAGAGGCTGGTTGATCAGATCACGTTTCCGAAGGGAATCCAGATGCTTGGCATAGGTGAGCATGAACGCAATTTTCACCAACTCCGACGATTGGAACGTCCTGCCGCCAATGGTGATCCAGGCTCGGGCGTCAACGCCGCCGCTGCCTTTGACCGCGTCGCCAAACAACGCTGTGTAGATCATCAAAAACACCGAGAAGCCTGCCAACAGATACCAGAAGTTTGAAAGTTCCACGTAGTCAAGCAGGGACAGGAAGATGGCTCCCGCTACACCCAGCGCGATAGCGAATATCTGGGTTCGGAAATAGCCAGAACCTGTGGAGCGGTCCACACTGTAAAGCAGCAGCAGACTGTAAGCGGAAATGGCTGCCAGCAACACCCACAAAATGATGTCCGCCTTTTTGACATAGTTGAAAATACTTTTTAAACGTCGTTTTACCATAGCAAGATCCTACTCTTTATAAAAATGGGCCGGCCAGTGCCGGTCATGGGAATCGATTAAAAGGTGAATTATGTTAATTATAGCATAGTGGCAGCGGCCCTTCAAGTTTTTTGTTTCGGGCTTTACACCTTCTGCAAAATCTTCTATAATAGATCCGGAAATACAAATTCGGTGGCCGCTTGTCGGCCAGAAAGGTTGTGGGGGAAATGCTTTCAGACATCGAGATCGCCCAAAGCACAAAACTCCGTCCCATCGCGGAGATCGCGGAGGAACTGGGCATCCAGGAAGAGGAGCTGGAGCTCTACGGCAAATATAAAGCTAAGATCAATGAGCGGGCCTTCGCTCGTCTGGCGGACAAGCCCGACGGCAAACTGGTTTTGGTGACCGCTATCAATCCCACTCCCGCCGGTGAGGGAAAAACCACCACCACCGCCGGTTTAGGGCAGGCCATGGCCAAGATCGGCAAAAAAGCTGTCATCGCTCTGCGGGAACCCTCTTTGGGCCCTGTGTTCGGTATCAAGGGCGGCGCTGCCGGCGGCGGCTATGCGCAGGTGCTCCCCATGGAGGACATCAACCTTCATTTCACCGGTGACATGCACGCCATCACTTCCGCTAACAACCTGTGCTGCGCTATGCTGGACAACCATTTGCAGCAGGGGAATCCTTTGGGGATCGACCCCCGGCGGATCCAGATCAAGCGGTGCCTGGACATGAACGACCGTGCCCTGCGCAACGTGATCGTAGGCTTGGGCGGTAAAATCAACGGCGTGCCTCGTGAGGACGGCTTCATCATCACCGTGGCTTCTGAGGTCATGGCTATCCTGTGCCTTGCTAAGGATATGAACGACCTGAAGCAGCGTCTGGGCAGCATTCTCATTGCCTACACCTACGACGGCAAGCCCGTTTACGCTCGGGACATCAAAGCCGAAGGTGCTATGGCCGCTCTGCTCCGGGACGCTGTGAATCCCAACCTTGTCCAGACTATTGAAGGCACTCCTGCCATCATGCACGGCGGACCCTTCGCTAACATCGCCCACGGCTGCAACTCTGTGCGGGCTACTCGTCTGGCTCTGAAACTGGCTGATTACTGCATTACTGAGGCAGGCTTCGGCTCCGACTTGGGCGCTGAGAAATTCATGGACATCAAGTGCCGCATGGCAGGCCTTGCTCCTTCCTGTGTTGTGGTTGTGGCTACCGTGCGGGCGTTGAAGTATAACGGCGGCGTGGCTAAGGCCGATCTGGCCGCTGAAAATGTTCCCGCTTTGGAAAAGGGTATCGTCAACCTGAAAGCTCACGTGGAGAACATGAGTAAGTTCGGCGTGCCGGTGGTGGTTGCCATCAACCGCTTCGGGACAGATACCGACGGAGAACTGGCTGTCATCGACCGCTGCTGCCAGGAGCTGGGCGTATCCTACGCTCTGTCTGAAGTGTTCGGCAAGGGCGGCGAAGGCGGCGTGGAGCTGGCCGAGACCATCTGCCGCGTCATCGATGAGAACGAAGGCAAAAACAACTTTGCTCCCATCTATCCCATTGAAGCCACAGTGGAGGAGAAAATCCAAGCTATCGCCTCCAAGATCTACGGCGCTAAAGGCGTGAACTTCACCGGCGCCGCTCTCAAGTCTCTGAAGGATATCAAAGCTCTGGGCGGCGACTCTATGCCTGTGTGCATCGCTAAGACTCAGTATTCCCTTTCTGATGACGCCAAGCTGCTGGGCCGTCCCACGGACTTCACCATCACCATCCGGGATCTGCGGCTGTCCAACGGCGCTGGGTTTGTTGTTGCCTATGCCGGCGATATTATGACCATGCCTGGCCTGCCCAAGGTTCCCGCTGCGGAAAAGATCGACGTGGACGAGAACGCTGTGATCCACGGCTTGTTCTGATATGGCGGAGCAGTTTATCACTCATTCCCCTCAGGAAACCGGAGATTTGGCTCAGCGCCTGGCTCAGGACCTGAAAGGGGGAGAGATCATTGCGTTTACCGGCGGAATGGGAGCCGGTAAAACCGCCTTTACCCGAGGGCTTGTAATGGGACTAGGAGCGGGGGATGTGGCATCTAGCCCTACCTTCGCTTTGGTCAACGAATATTCCGGTCGTCTGACAGTAGAGCATTTCGACATGTACCGTGTAGAGAGCTGGGACGACCTGTACTCCACCGGTTTCTTCGACTACATGGACACAGATTGCGTGCTGGTGATCGAATGGAGTGAAAACATTGCCGGGGCACTTCCGGAGCAGGTAATCTCTGTGGATATTCGCCCGGGAGACGCGGAACAGGATAGAATCATCACGATTGAAGGATGGAAAGGAGGGGGAACGCCATGCTGACGTTAGGAATCGACTCCTCTGCTACGGCAGCCTCTGCCGCCGTGGCGGAAAACGGGAAAATCCTTGGCGAGTTTTTCGTCAATACAAAACAGACGCATAGTCAGACGCTCCTTCCTATGGTCCAGAGTCTTCTGGATACCGTGGGGCACTCCTGCAATGAAGTGGATGTTCTGGCGGTCTCCCACGGACCTGGTTCCTTTACGGGGGTCCGCATCGGCGTGGCTTGCGTAAAGGGTATGGCCATGGTAAACGACACTCCCTGTGTTGGGGTCTCCACCCTGGAGACCATCGCCTACGGTGGGATTTCCGCCCAAGGCGCTTTGCTTTGCGCTGTCATGGACGCCCGCTGCGGTCAAGTGTATAACGCTCTGTTTCAGGTGGAAAACGGTAAGCTGAAACGCCTGACAGAGGATCGAGCCTTATCCATCGCCGCGCTGGAAGAGGAATGCCGTCCCTATGGGGATCGTGTGCTGCTTCTGGGTGACGGTGCTGCCTTGTGTCATAAGGCCTTCGGCACATGGGGTGCTCGCCTGGCACCGGAAACCATTCGCTTCCAGCGAGCTTCTTCTGTGGCCCTTTTAGGGGAAGAGACCGCTCAGGCAGGCAACACGATTTCAGCGTCCGCGCTGGCGCCGGTGTACCTGCGGCTGCCTCAGGCGGAACGGGAATTGAAGAAGCGCTTGGAACAAAAGGCGCAAGCATAAAGCAAATTAAAAGCTGGAAAGGAGCTTTTTGTTATGAAACTGGCTATTGGCTGCGACCACGGCGGCTTCGAGCTGAAAGAGGCCGTTCGGGGTTATCTGGAGGAGAACAACATTCCTTACGAGGATTTCGGTGCGTACAACACCGATTCCATCGACTACGCTCCCATCGCGGCGAAAGCTGCCAAAGCGGTGGCTTCCGGAGAAGCTGACTACGGCATCCTGGTCTGCTCCACGGGCATTGGCATCTCTATTGCCGCCAACAAAGTGAAGGGCATTCGGGCCGCGCTTTGCACCAATGAGTTCTGCGCTGAAATGACCCGCCGCCACAACAACGCCAACATCCTGTGCATGGGTGGCAAGGTCATCGACAAGGAGACCGCCTTGAAGCTGGTGGATATCTTCCTGCATACCGAGTTCGAGGGCGGCCGTCACCAGCGCCGGATCGACCAGATCGCTCAGATCGAAAACGGACAGCTGTAATCTGATTTTTACCCATAAGGGAGGAGATAGACAATGGAAAACATGGAAAATGTCTTTGTAATGGACCATCCGCTGATCCAGCACAAGCTCACGTTCCTGCGGGACGTTTCTACCGGCACCAAAAACTTCCGGGAACTTGTTAGTGAGATCGCTACTTTGATGTGCTATGAGGCCACTCGTGACCTGCCTTTGATGGACGTGGAAACGGTGACTCCCATGCAGAAGACCACCACCAAGGTGATCGCCGGACGGAAGCTGGCCTTCGTTCCCATTCTGCGGGCTGGTCTGGGCATGGTGGACGGTATGCTGAAACTGGTGCCTTCCGCTAAGGTGGGACACATCGGTCTTTACCGGGATCATGATACTCTGAAGCCTGTGGAATACTACAACAAGCTGCCTGCCGACATCGAGGAACGGGACGTGATCGTCCTGGATCCCATGCTGGCCACCGGTGGTTCTGCGGTGGACGCCATTACCATCGTCAAGCGCAGCCATCCCAAGAGCATCAAATTCCTGTGCGTGATCGCCGCTCCGGAAGGTCTGGAAGCTCTGACAAAGGCCCATCCTGACGTGCATGTCTACTGTGCCGCTGTGGATCAGTGCCTCAACGAAAACGGATACATTCTCCCCGGCCTGGGAGATGCTGGAGACCGGATCTTCGGCACGAAATAATCGTCTTTCAGCGCGCCGCTTTTTTCATGCGGCGCGCTTTTTCGTTTTATTTGTGAATTTTTTTCGGACCCTTTCAAAACATGGGAGAATGTGGTATACTAAATAGCTGTATAGAAGCATATTTATGCACTTCTGCTTCTTTTGTCCCACATCTAAAGCAATCATTTTTGGGAAGGTTACAAAATTATGAGTGAAATTACCACGCGGCGTCTCAGCGATGCTGTCACGCTGCATACCTTTACAGACCCAAGGTTCAAGACCATGAAGGTCTCTGTGAACATGTTTCTGCCTTTGGAGGCTTCGACTGCGGCGCGTTATGCCATCCTGCCTGGCCTTGTAAGCCAAGTAACACGGGAATATCCTGATTACACCTCATTCAACAGCAGGCTGGCAGAGCTTTACGGAGCTTCTCTCACCACCAGGATCCAAAAGATCGGAGCGTTTCAGTGTTTGACTCTTTCCGCGGAAGGTATCTCCAACCGGTACGCTTTCGGCGGTGAGGACATGTTCGCTCTGCTTACAGATCTGCTTTTTTCTGTTCTGTTCGATCCTCTGAAGGATCAGGACGGCTTGTTCCCGGAGGAGAATTTCCGTCAGAAACAGAGACAGCTTTTAGAGCAGATGGATTCCGAATTCAATGACAAAATCGTATATACCCACCGCCGCAGTGAGGAACTGCTGTTCCAGGGTCAGAGCGCTGGCCTCAGCTGTTCTGGAACCCGGGAAGAAGTGGAATCCTTGGATCGGGCCGCAGTGACCGCCGCATGGGATGAGATCCTCTCCAACGCGCGGTTTGAGATCTACGCTCTGGGTGACTGTGTTCCCAACGAGGAAATGTTCCGGACGCGCTTTGCTGGACTTGGAAAACCCATTATCACTGGACCTTTGGCCTTTGAGAAGCCTCAGGAAGTCCGCCGCATGGTGGAGGAACAGCCCCTGTCCCAGTCCAAGCTGTCCATGGCCTACCGGGCTGACTACGCCCAGGAGGAAAAGACCCTCTTCGGCCTTACAGCGGCTGTTCTGGGCGGTGTGCCCAGTTCCAAGCTGTTCCAGAACGTCCGGGAGAAAATGAGCCTTTGTTACTACTGTTCTGCTGGCATGAATCAGAACAGCCGAGCCATGTATATCGAGAGCGGCGTGGAGACCCACAATCTGGAACGGGCAGAAGAGGCCATCGCAGCCCAGCTGCTTGCTCTGCAAAAGGGGGAGTTGACGGAGGATGAACTGCTTTCCGCCAAGCTGGCCATGCAGAACTCTCTCCGGTCCGTGGGGGACTCCCTGAACCAGGTGGAGGCCTTTGACCTGGGTCAGCAGTTCTCCGGCGCACCCCTTTCTCCGGAGCAGGTGGAGGAGAAGCTCATGGCATATACTGTTGACCAAGTGGTAGAGGCCGCCGGAAGATTTTATCCCGCGTCGGTATTTACTTTGAAAGGAGGCGAACTCCATGGCTGAGTACATTACCAAAATCTATCAAAGTCAGCGGGTGGGGGACGCCTACACTGAGATCAAACACTCTTCCGGGCTGACCATTTTGCTGTACCCCAAGGAACATTGCAGCACTGCTTACGCTATGTTCGGAACCCGATACGGTTCTATCGACAACTGTTTCCAGCGCAGTGACGAACCTGCTCCGGAATCGGTGCCTGAGGGCATCGCCCATTACCTGGAGCACAAGCTCTTTGAGAGCGAGGACGGGGACGCCTTTGCCCGCTTCGCCAAAACCGGCGCCAACGCTAACGCGTTCACTTCCTTCGAGTCTACTTGCTATCTGTTCTCCTGCACCGATAGGCTGTATGAGTCTTTGGAGATCCTGTTGGACTTTGTCCAGTCCCCCTACTTCACGGAGGAAACCGTGCGTAAGGAACAGGGCATCATCGGTCAGGAGATCAAGATGTATGATGACGATCCCCAGTGGCGAGTGATGTTCAACTACCTGAAGGCCATGTATCACAGCCATCCCATCCGGGAGGACATTGCCGGAACCGTGGAGAGCATTGCACAGATCACGCCTGAACTGCTGTATCGCTGCTACAACACCTTTTACAATCTGGGAAATATGGTTCTTACCCTGGCGGGTAACTTCGACCAGGAAAAAGTTTTGGAAGTTTGCGACAGGATGCTCAAGCCTTCCGCGCCTGTCACAGTGACAAGAGTATTTTCTCAGGAGCCGGATACCATTGTTTCTTCCAAGGTGGAGGAACGTCTTTCTGTGGCGCTGCCGCTGTTCCAATTCGGATTCAAGGAACCCGACGCGTCCAAACCTCGCTCGGAAAAAGACGTTGCCACTACCGAAGTGCTGCTGGAAACCCTGGCGTCTGAGGCTTCTCCCTTGTTCCGGGATCTGCTGAACAGAGGACTGGTCAATGAATCCAGCTTCGCTTACGAATATTTTGAGGGCAGCGGCTTTGCCACGGTCATTTTCTCCGGAGAGTCCAATGATCCCGAAGAGGTGGCCAAGGCCATTTTGGCAGAGGCAAAACGGTTCCAGAAAGAAGGAATCCCGGAAGAGGCTTTCGAGCGTTCCAAGCGAGCTCTGTACGGGGAGATCGTTTCCAGCCTGAACAGCACCGGAAACATCGCTAACGGTATGGCCAATATGGCTCTGAAAGACCGGGAGCTTTTCACCTATATCGATTCTCTGGCCAGTCTGAGCCTTGAGGACTGCCAGAAAACGCTGGACCGGATCTTCCAAGAGGATCGGAGTGTGCTCTCCGTGATCCGTCCTATCTAAAACCTACACGGCCTTCGCGCTGAAAGGAGGATTTATCCCCATGACTCATGAAGTTACGTTTCCCCATCTGGGATTGGAATTTACGGTGAATACCGTAGCCTTTTCCATCGGTGATTATCATATCTACTGGTATGGCATCATCATCGCTATAGGATTCCTGCTGGCCATTATTTACGCCAGTTACAGCTGCAAAAAAATGAATATCGATGTCAACCGGTTGTTTGACGTTGTCATTGTGGGCTTGATCGCCGGTGTGATCTGCGCCCGTCTGTATTACGTGATATTCTATCCCGGTGACAAATACTGGAACGATCCCCTCAAGATTTTCCAGATTCACGACGGTGGCTTGGCTATTTACGGCGGTTTGATCGGAGCAGTGGTTTTTGGAAGCATTACTGCAAAGCTGCGCAAGCTGAAGGTTGCCGCCGTGTTGGATATCGCGTCTCTCGGCTTTTTGATCGGCCAAGGCGTTGGCCGCTGGGGAAACTTTGTCAATCAGGAAGCATTCGGCACCGCTACTGACTTGCCTTGGGGCATGCACAGCGACAATACCGCTCTTGTGGTGGAGGGAAACGTCCATCCCTGTTTCCTGTATGAGTCCCTCCTTTGCATCCTGGGTTTCGTATTGCTTCATATTTTCACCAGGAAGTTCCGCCGCTATGACGGTCAGACCTTCCTGCTCTACACAGTGTGGTACGGCTTCTGCCGGTTCTTCATTGAGGGCCTGCGCACTGACAGCTTGATGATTCCCGGTGTCAATCTGCGTGTTTCCCAAGTACTGGCCGGTGTATGTGTGATCGCGGGAATCGTCCTGCTGGTGGTGTTCCGTCACAAGACCAGCCTGACCGGCTGCGGCGACATCCATGTGATGGAATCTGTGGGTTTGATTGAAGGCACGCCTGAACCTGAAAGAGAGCATGCTCCCAGCACTATTTTTGGCGACCTTCCCGAGGATGAGCTGCGAGAGATCTTTGGTTCCGATGCAGACGAAGAAAAGAAAGAAGTAACTTCTCAGGAAGAAACCGAACAAGAAGAGGAAGAGCCTTCCTCTCAAAAGGACACGGACTCTGATACAGAAGTGGAAACTGATCTGGAAGAGAAGGAACAGAGCCAGACAGAAAAGAAGGGATGACCTGAGAAAGGAAGGGGAAGATTATGGCAACGCGCATCGACGGCAAAGCCGTTTCCGCCAAAGTGCGTGAGGAAGTGGCGAAAGAGGTCGCCGCTCTGAAAGAGCAGGGCATTTGTCCCGGACTTGCGGTGGTAATCGTAGGAGACGATCCCGCCTCCAGGATCTATGTGAACAACAAGAAAAAAGCCTGCCAGGCCACAGGCATTT
>UMIN01059393.1_pt1 | contig 11526 bp, 10 predicted proteins | sample 1965811 | NCBI WGS metagenome assembly UMIN01 (sample SAMEA4836123, study PRJEB28245) | human gut metagenome | biome: gut microbiome; material: fecal sample | place: Denmark | collected 2008
TTGACGCCCTTTTGCGAGACTTTTTTATTGACAAACACAGTTATGAAATGGTGTTGGCATACCTGGACTGGCTTTCAGAAGAAAAAGGCATAGGCCCTGCTACCCGGAATAACAGACTCGCCGCCATACGCGCATTTATTACTTACGCTTCTGCATGCAGGCCGGAGTATATCAGCCTGTCCAGTGAGCTGGCAGCGATTAAGATTCAGAAAAAGGAGCGTTTCCGGGAGGTGGACTATATGTCCGAAGCTGCGGTCAAGGCTCTGCTGGCGGCACCTGATACTCGCACAAAAATGGGACTGCGGGATCAATTCCTGATGATCTTTCTTTATGACACAGGCGCAAGGATTCAGGAGGCCCTGGATGTGAAAATCTGTGATCTGCGGATTGACAAAACACCAACTGTGACGCTTCATGGAAAGGGCGGCAAGATCCGGGTAGTCCCCTTAATGAAGGATACGGTACAGCATCTGGATAACTACATGAGTGTATTTCATAAAGGAGAAAGTGTCTTTTCAACGGAATGGCTTTTTTATGTAGAGCGAAAAGGTTCCCGCAGCGCAATGTGTGATGATACGGCGAGGCTCCGTATCCAAAAGTATGCAGAACTGGCAAGGGAGACTTGCCCCGATGTGCCGGAACGGGTTCATCCTCATCTGTGGAGGCATACCAGGGCAATGCACTTATACCAGCATGGAATGGATCTGACAATGATTTCCCAGTGGCTGGGGCACAAACAGGTTGAAACAACATTGATTTATGCATACGCGGATACGGAGGCCAAGCGGAAAGCGATTGAAAAAGCCATGGGTACAGGCCTTGCCAATACGGAATCGGTGAATTACACAATTAGTGATGAAGATATGTTAAAACGGCTCTACGGTCTGTGATGCAGCAAAAAGATTATCCCGAATTTTAGGAATATATCGTTCCAATCCCAGCGGAAGTGTCTTAAAAGTATGGAAAAGTTATCCCGAATCTTTTTATAAAAAGCTGGTGAGCAAGCGGCTTTTTCTAAAGATTCGGGATAATCCAACTTTCGGTATAACCGCTTTTCCCCCGAATTGACAGCGCCGTATCCTTGCGGAAAGGTACTTGGTGCAGATAGAATATTCTTAGACAAGGAAAGGGGATGATACTTATGGAGACATTCGCAAAGGTACTGGAAATTTTTCAAGACTATTTGCTGAGGGAATCCTGCATAGAAGTGCTTCCGACGAAATGGGGATATGTCCGGCTGTACTATGAGGAACCTTATCGTGACAGCTTTGACGCCGCACTGTGCCGGACACCGGAAGAACTGTTTGAGGTGCTGCTGGACCATGTTCTGGCTGAACGGGAATACCGGCTGTCTAAGGAGCCAATCCAATCAGACGGGAAAACTTCGGTAGAGTTAAAGAATGTGCGTGATTTTTACATGGCCAGGCTGCGAAATGATGGAGTATAAAGCAAGAAGCAAGGGCGATAGGAGCCTTTGCTTCTTTTCCTTATTCCTCCAATGAAAAAGCCTCCAGAAGTTTCAAAACGATTTCTTCTGCAATGGCATATTGCCTGGGGGAAAGCCGTTCCAGCCGTTTAGTTAGCTCAGACAGATCATTTTCGTTTTGCTCCCGCTGTCCGAACAGAATTTGGTCGCTGGAAACAGATAGAACCTGACAGATTTTTTTGAGCGTAGTAAAGGAAATCCCCACGGTTCCGCGTTCAAAAGCGGACACGCTCTTTGTGCCCAGGCCAATCAGCTCTGAGAAGCGTTCCTGGGTTAATCCTGCTTTTTCCCGTTCTTCTTTGAGCCGTGCGCCGATTTCCACATTGATTTGCTTTTTCTCCTGCATTTACTCAACCTCCTACCATTAGTTTAAGTAATGGTAGGCTTGACTGGAACGCATTAGTAGATGTATAATTATTCTGATTACTAATGCGGTATTTGGATAAAAAGAAATGGTAATGATATAGCTTTGCTGAACAGTTTTCGGAGTGAAGAAGTTTTGTTGTCCGAGTATCGACACTGGAATTTATGAAACAAGAGCAGGAGGATTTGTTATGGGGTTGTTGGATAGTTTGTTTCCAAAAGATACAGAAAAGGCTGCGCGTAAACAGTTCCAAAAAGAAGAAGCGGATGCGGCTAAATGGCCCAGCAGATTCTATCCAAAAGTTTTGGATGTTTATCTTACGGGAGAATTCAGCTATCGTTATGCGGAAAAGGGTGATTGCAAATGGCATCTTTATCATTTCCCGGAGCTAATTGACCACGAAAAGGCCATTGCCCTTTGCCGTGCCGGAGCAGACCCTAAAAATGTAAAAAAGATGCGGTCGCGTTTTGGCAAGGGGTGGAGTGATCCTGGGGAGGAACTTCGATTGTATCTGGTAGGATTACTGCCTGACGGACCGGAGCGGGAGCAGCTGATACGCAGTAAATGGCACAATAATTATACTGTAGCTTATTATGTCTATCGGATGGGCTGGGTGGATCGGTACTGCAAGACGCTGGAAGATAAGTTGACACTATATGATCTGATCGCAAACAATCCTCAGCAGACGGCGGAGCGCAGCGACGATAATAATTACGGTGTTGATCGCTGGAAGTATGAGGAAATGTTGGGTGGCGTGTTTTATAAAACGCGCCGCCGCCAGGGTGAGGAAGAAATTGAAAAGCTGCTGAAAAGCAGAAACAAGGCTGAACGGGATATAGCTACCCGCTTTGTGAAGCAGAAAGCTCAGGAACGGCAGGATAAGATCAATGAACGCCAGCAGTATCTCCTCGAACTGGCCCGCTTTGGCCGGGATGAGCTGGATGCCAGGTTTTTCGATCCGAAAACCGGCAAAAAGTATCGGATGAAAGAGGATGACACCTATGTAGAAGCGGATGATTGAGCGATGGTTACCGGAGCCGCAGTTTTGAAATATTGGCCTCAATGAAAAAAAGTTGGAAAATCCAACGGGGGGTGGCTATGGCAGGATTGATTATACTCCTGGGATTGGTTGCCGCGATTATGCTGTTTCGGCTGGCAATCAATTTCAACAAATATTGGCTGATTTTTATTCCGTTGGTTGGCTTGGCGCTGCTTGCAATTTACAACCTGGAACTTTTGACACAGCTGGGAACCCTTTTCGTCCGGCGCTGTCTAATTTGGATGATTCTTGCTCTGGGAGTTTCGCTGTTTCTGGCGAGAAACTGGAAAAAAGGCAGCAGGCTGCTGTTCTGCACCGTTGCCTGCATAGCGGCCTGTATCATTCCGGTTGCCGTCACAAACAATACAACCCAAGTCTCCATCCCGGCAGAAGATCTGCAAACTATTACCGAAGCCACTGCCTACCGTCATCAGGGCGACGGCCTTCGCCTGGAAGGAGAAACGCTTTCTGAGTTTCAAACGATGATGGAAGGACTGTCTGTAAAAGAAGATCTTCTGGAACAAAGCCGCGATCTGGCATTTGACGACAGCCGGACATGGTACTGTGTGGACGCGGTACTGGAAAACGGGAAAACGGTCCAGTTTGCTTTTTTCCCACAGCAAGAAGGCCCTGATCTGATGCGCGTAGAAACGGACGGGAAAATTGCCTGCTATCAGGCTCAAAATGAAGGAGAGGGTTTGGGCGGGGATTGGATTAACAGACAGATCGGCGCTGAACGACGAAAATCAGTGATTGAAGAATATGGAGATTCGCTGCGATCTTTAAAAAACAGTTTTTCCATGAATGGTGCTATCTGCTCTTTCACCGTTCCAGACGGACTGCCGGAAAATTTGGAAATTACCGTTATCGGCCTTCCAGATGAAAAAAACACGGTTGTTTATTTTCTGGGGGAACAAAATGAGATTTCTGGCTGGACGGCAGGAGAAACATATTCCTTTGATGTCTCGGAATATGGGACATACCGTTATCTTTACCTTTCGGTGAAAGTTGATGGAGAGAATTTTGGACTTGTGAATATCTTTGAACAACTGCCGGAAGAACGGAAAAGCAAAAATCCGCAGAATCGGTTTTTCGATGCGGGAATATAGGAGAAAATCAGGCGGTATCTGCTGCCTTGTTTTAAATTTTATTTCAATATCAGGAGGAATTTGTTATGAAAAAAAGAGGAGCATTTTTAGCAGGAATGTTGGTGCTTTCCATAGCGTTAAGCGGTTGCGGGAATAATACCGCAGATACGCCGAAAACGGAAACAAATGGTACACAGAATTCCAGCCAGCAGGAATCCGCAGTCACAGAAAATTCGGAACAATCTCAGTCCGGTGCAGATGCGGAGGAAACCAATGTTCAAAATGTAAGCAGTTTAGAAGACTGCCAGTTACGCTTAATTGACTGCCATCAGCTGGAGAACGATGGTGAGCAATTTACCTATCTGGCCTTCGCTCTGCTGGGACCACAAGAGATTGGATTTCACCTGGAGGGAGGAACATCTGACATATCAGACGCATGGCTTACCTCTAACCCTATGGAAAGCGGATGGCGGGTTGTCACCTGTCAAGAATTGCCTGGAGGCATTACGCCGGAAAATTTATCCCTAAGCGTCACCGATTACAGCACCTCTGAAGAAAGAACTGTCGTGCTCAGCGATTGGGGAGAATCCATGAGCAAGGAAGAATTGCAGGCAGTTGGCCTTTATGAAATTGAGGGGCATTTGGTACTCGTAGGAGGAGGCAGACCCGCCACAAGTTCGGACCAGTATGGCTTTATGTTAGGTTTGGGATTGATAGGAGCGGAATATGGGAACCCGGAAACCGATTTCCCCACGCTGGAAAATCCAGAAGAAATATTTCACTTTTACGCTTCTGATGGAACGCCGCTTGAAGAGAGTATCGGACAGGAAATTGAGGAATTTTCTGCGAATCAGGGTATGTTGAAGGTATGGTTCGGACTCTCGGAGGGAACAGATGAGGATACCGCACTGGAAAAACTGATTGAAGAAGATCCATATATGGAATATACCAACGCAGACGGGGAAACCTTCCAGTTTCCTCTAAATCTGGGAAATTGGCAATAAGCATAAGGGCAGGCTTTGGCCTGCCCTGTGATGTACCCGATCCACATAAAAATGAGGGAGAATGATCGTGAAAAAGCAAAAACTGAAACGAAAAATTTGGGTAGCGCTTCTCTGTCTGCTGATGGCCGTTTCCTGTACGGCCTGCGGAGGAAAGAACAAAGAAGAAGCTCAGGCTGCCTGTGAAGATTTTTTCCAGGCATACAGTTCCTGCGACAGTCAGGCGCTGGCAGATTCTATGGAAGGGCTGGCCACCCCCACTCCCGTTACCGACATACAGCGCGGGATGGCGGAGAATCTGCAATTTGAAACAAAAAAGGTAAAAAGCAAAGGCGATACGATGATAGTATCCACCGTCATTACGGCAGTTGACCTTCAAAAAGTACTGGAAACCCTGCCGGAAACGATAGACAGTGTAGAATCCGCCAAAGAAGCCCTGATTGCCGCACTGAGCGCGGAGGATGTTCCCACAAAAACATTCGAGGTTGATGTGAACCTGGTACAGAAGGATGAGACATGGGCGGTAGAGATAACGCCAGAATTGGCGGATGCACTGTTGGGCGGATACTACTCGATTTTGGAGGAAACAGCGAAGGAGGTGGCTCCATGAAATGGATGAAACGTGCCGCCGCTTCTCTGCTTGTTGCGATAATGGCGGTTTTGCAGACGGTATCTCCTGCTTTTGCCCAGGAAACCTCTCCCATGCAGAAGAAACCGGAGACCCTTGTGGGGGAACTCTGTGTTTATACCCAGGAACAGGGCGTACACAAGGTAGACGCGGCGTTATACGATGAAACCATGATTCTGGTGTCCCCACAGACAGCCGCTGCTCTGGCTGGCGCTGAGCTGGTTGACGGGGGAAACGGAAAATTCGAGTTCTGGCGGGATCATTACATCGTGCAGGTGGATACGAACACAGGGAAAATTGATATTGGCCTTTCCATTAAAGAAGAAACAGCCAGCAGACTCTATCAGAACGAGAGTTTCACTTTGCAGGGAATTCAGACCGTCCAATTCGGCAAAGAGGAAACGCCTGCGATCCCTTTGGAACAGATGCTTTACCTTTTGAATGCCCAGTGGAGCTGTGCCGAGGACTGTGTATATATTTATAATCCGCCGGAAACGCTCTGGAACGTGATGGGTGATTTCTGGGAAATGGATGAAGCCCTCCCCTCCCCGGCGGAAATTCTGGGGGATACGGTGCTGAAAAAATGGGGCAATTCCTTTAAGTATGGGCTGTTGGCCTTTGCGGATGAGGTGGCCCCGGAATATTTGGTTCCTATTGTCGGGGATGATTACTGGAGCCAGCAAAAGATGGAGGAAGCACTGCTGACTTTGGCTGTCCCCTGTGAAAATATCATGGGGAGCCTCCAGGAAGAAGCCCAAAATGACAGCAGCAAATTTGTCAGCGACATCAGCGGGCTGGTCGGTGATATTTCCTCTCTGGGCGGAGGAGCTGTCTCCGTGGCAAATAAGCTCACGAAATCTGTTACCGCCTGGTCGGATGTGAAGATACCAGAGGGGATTTCCAAAACGTTTTCCACTGCCGGTTTTGCGGCACAAATGGCAAAGACTATCGCCACGGCGGGACGGTATGAAAACTGGGGAGAAAGCTATCGTAACCAGTTGGAGTATCTGTCCCAGGTGAAAAACGATAAATATGTCGAATACTGTAAGGACTTGAACAAAGTAGCCGGGTCTCTTGCCAAAGAATATGGGAATTTTACGGATAACGTAGTGAAAGAAAGTCTGGAGCTTGTGTTCTCAAAGCTGGGAGGCACGTTTCTGAATAAGACTCCGGCAGGGCTTGTTTTTTCATCCTATGACCTAGCTCACGCCTTTGTGGAGGCATATATTCCGGCAGCCAAAACGGCGCAGCAGGCCGGAGATAATGCGTCTGCTGCGATGCGGCTGAATGATTTGGCAGTCTTGATGAGGGCGCAGTACGCAGGGGAAATTCTCCGCGTTGGTCAAATGGGAACTCTTAACAGTGTTGAAGATGTGGCCCAGCTCCGCTTTATCGGTTCCCTGATGATGGAAGCCTCTGCCCACAGCCATGATGCTCTCTACTCTGCATGGAAAAATATGTACCTCGCCGGGCACTCGGATGCGAGTGAGGAGGAAATCCGTCAGAACGCTGGGGAAACCATCTCCATGGATGCGCTGGCTGATAAGCTGATCCAAAGCCAGACCAGTATTACACGGTTCGAGGAAACTTCTCAGTATGATCCCAGCCTGCTTCTCTACGGGGATATGAACAATCTATACAGCGAAACAGAAGGGGCGTACCGGGAAAAGATTCCGCCGGAATATGTGAAAGTAAAGGAGCTGCCGGTCTTTTCCTCTAACATTGCGGAGTACCAAGGGAGCATTTATGTCCTGAATAATCGAAGCATTCCGGGGCTTACCAACTTTTCCCTGAAGCCTGCCGCTTATGACTATATCTGCGGTATCGCTTTTTATAAGGATCGCCTGTACTATTCCTGCAAAACCGCAGGCACCAGCGAAATCAGTTCCGCTATTTACTCCTGCAATCTCGACGGCAGCGATCAAAAACTTTTGGCGGATTGTCCTCTTGGTTCTGGAAAGGCAGACTGTACCTCTTTCCTGATACAGGTTGGGAAACTTTACTATGGATATTACGGAGAACAATATGTCAATTTGGAGACTGGTGAAACGGGAGACGCTGACACGGGAGAAGATTTGGATGCAGCCAACCGGTTGGTCGATCACAGGCAGGCTTCGGTAGTATATGCACAGGATGGACTGTACTATCGAGGCGAAATCAATATTCGGGCCGGACTGAAGGGAAATAAAATATACTTTGCCAGTGAGGAAGAAGAAAGCGAAACGGTGGTGTATGAGAATGCTGAGCTGCGGTCAATTAAAATTGAGATGGTGACACCACAGGAGATCTATTTCAGCGCCAGTCAATCCGGCGGTAACCAGTGCCTACTGATGAGACTCGACCTGGAGACCGGACAGACGGAAACACTGGACAGTCGCCCCGAAGCAGGCAGCGGCGGATATTTTGCATGGTAGCATAATCATAGAAAAAATCTATAAAAAGAGAGGTTGATTGAAATGAAAAAACAAATTGCAATCTTATTAACAGGAATGATGGTGGCTTCTACTCTTCTTGGCGGCTGTGGCAGTACAGGACAGCAGGCATCAGAGCAGACTGTTTCCAGTGCTGAATCCCAGCAGACAGAAACACAGGAAAGCCAGGCTGAGGAGGAAAACAAGGTTGGTTTAGATGAACCGTATGTTTTGGTCCGAGAAAGCGTTCAGAGAAACGGCATGGTGATTGATTATGATTATGATGAACGTGGAGATAAGACCAAAGAAACATATTCTTATAAAGAAAAACCGGATGAAACGCATTACAAGGAATATACCACGCAATACCAAGAAGATGGAAGCAAAATCGTGTCGGAATCTCAGGATATTCTTGAGGCAACGGGCGAAGCTGTTTTTGAGGAAACTTATGAGTATGAATATAATCCAGATGGGCTTTTGATCCGAAAAACAGGATTCAAGGGGAACGGAGAGTATCAGGGAGAGATCATCTACGAGTATGATGAAAATGGGAACTTGATCTCTCAAAGTGAAGGGAAAACAGGACCTGGCGTTACCTCTCTGGCAATGAGTTATGAATATGATGACGCCGGGAATTTGATAAAGGAAACACAGTACGATTTTGAGGGGGAAGTGAACCAGTATTGGACTTATGAGTATGACGAGAATGGCAAGCAGACCGTAAAGCATAATTATAACCCTGCGGGCGAGGAAATGATAAAAGCCGTTGTATGCCAGTGGCAATACGAATATGACGGAGAAGGCCGTGTGATAGAGGAATGGCAGGAAAGCGTTGAAGGCGGGCACAAATATGAGTGGTATCAGTATGAGTATGATGAGTATGGAAATGTGTGCAAAAAGACGGATGTGTTTAACAAAACCACCTATGAATACCTGCCTCTGTCCGTATATTTAGAGGAAAACTGAGATGGAATACATTGAAAACTTTTTTATTTGGGCGGCAGAGCAATTTTCCATAGCCTATCGCTGGATCGGTATTCAAGTCATCCCCCGCTGGAATACTCTGGCCTATTCTCACGATATGCTTCTTATGCTTGGAAGTTTTTTAGTGCTGGTTCTGGGAGTGGGGCTGATGTTTGTCCACGATCCCTACTGGAAAAGGCACCCAGACAAGCAATATGCCTGGCTGGGGAAAGATGATGGCGCATGGATTGGTTACTATAAGATTTTCATTAAGGCTTTTTATTATCCCATGCTGGTGTATATGTTCCTGCTGCTCTCCCCATTTACATCAATCTCCCTGCTGGAACCGACGGAGACATTTTTCTTTCAGTTCCGGGAGCTGCAAGAGGCGCATCAACTGGTACTGGCCATGCTGCTGATGCGGTTTTTGGGAGTTACAATCGGTTATCTGGTACGGCTGCGGATTTTCGGGCTGCTGCGATTTTGGATACATACTCTGGGCTGTATTATTTTGGGAACCTATCTTAACGCGCTGCTCATGTTTATTTCCGACCTGGGGGATTCTAATCTGCTACTGCTGATTCCAGTGTTGATTATCAAATTTTTAATCTCCACCATTCCAATGGTGTATTTCTGGATATTTATGTGGCTGCCGCTTTATGAGCTGGTGATGCCTATTTTGAGTATTCCTTTAGCGATCATCGGAGGCATCATCAACGGTATGCAGCAGGATCATCAGGATTTTTTGGATTGGGTGAAGGAGAAGCATTTTTTCTCCTATCTGCTGTTCTTCTTCTGGGATTAGGCTCTTAGTGAAACGGAATGGCTCTGTAATCTACAATCGGAACAACAAACAGATATAAAAGGACTGTGGTTTCATAGAGGGTATCTACGAAACCGCAGTCCTTTTTTGCGAATCTCTGTGGTTCTTATCATCCGACCCCATTGGTCTACTTTGTTTTAAGTATCAGCCAGACTTTTCCGCTTAAATCTTTTATGGAATAGAAATTGACAATATTCTTTAAGCGTCCGCCCAATTCAAAATTGTCGCTGGGAGAAAAAACAGGCGTACCTTTTGGAACAGTAGCCAGCAGCTGTTTTAGCTCTGCTGCTTTTTGTAAGAGAATCACATCGTTCCAGCTTGCGGGATCGGGCCACGCTCCCCATCCATGAAGTTCTAAACCGTCTATCGAATTTTCTTCTCTTGCTTCCGAGAAATTCCAAACGGTTTCTTTATAAGCGGTATGGTCAAATGCGTCTACAAACGTTTCGGCAGAAGAAGAAAATGCCCCCTTCCTTGCCCAGAGTTTCGGGTAGATCAGGGAATTTCTGGGCTGCCATCCCAGACCAGTTGATTCGTCCAACTCCTTCAAAACGGTTATCAAATCAATCGCTTTTACATTTTCCCCAGAGAAAATCATTCTGAAAGCATCGTTAAGGCTGTCCACTTTGATATATCTTATTTCCATCTTCTCACCTCGCCCAGTACCTTCTGAAAGCCACTGCTAATGTTCCACGGAATAAGAAAAATCTTACAATTTAAGCAGATAATCCCTGACAAATTCCGTGCTTTCTGCAAGGTTTGATGTAAAAAAGAACTTATTGGCTGATATAGATTTTTCTTTTAATAATGCCAATGCCTTTAACCGATCTTCCCTGCTCATAGAGGATTTTTCTGCAAGAATAGAGACTTCATTGAGGTCATAAATGATTTCCCGGTGTTCTTTGATTAAATATTGAAAATTTTCTACCAGTTGGGCTACTACGGGGGATTCTTCTGCCAGTGCGTTCAAGGAATCCTCCGAGATAGCAACCACATCCTGTGGTGGAAACAGCAGGCCGGGGATATAGCTCAGATTCTTTTCTGGAACTGGCCGGTCAAATAAAACAAACGTCTGCATGACAGGTTCTCTCTCACCGGTGGCAGCAGAAGTAACAGCAATACCTTTCCGATAGAATACTCTGGGAGTAAGGTACTCTGCATAATTAGTATATAGAAAAAAGAAATTCCCAATCTCATCTGTCAGAGTAATGGCGATATTCTGGTTGAGCGTTGACAAGATTGGGATTCCGTGAAGTTCTTTCTTCAGCGGTTGAGCGCCGTTTTTACCAGAGACTGTACTTTCCACTGTTAAAGCGGCTGTGAAACTCCCCTCTTTGGAACGCTCTATGTTCAGGCACAGCTTATGCAGATCGGTATTGTCTTTTTTGTTGGAGGATAAATAACCATAGTAAGTACCAAGATACGCTGGATCGTCCAGAACCTTGTATTTCATGGAGCTTATCATGGAATCAGCCGCAGGCATGGGCTTCTCTTTACTATCTGCCGGCGACAGAATATATGATATATCCAGCTTCCAGTAACGGCAAAGAGCCAGAACGCAGAAAAAGTCCAATGTTGTTGTATTTCCCGTAGATAATGTCTTATTTAACGTATCATAACTCAGATTAAATTTATATTTCTTCTCCAATATATCGAGGAGCGCATAAATACTTCCTCCCGTTTTGTTTTCGGTAAAATGGAAATCGAGCAAAAGGGCGCCAAA
>UMIN01056046.1_pt1 | contig 11482 bp, 10 predicted proteins | sample 1965811 | NCBI WGS metagenome assembly UMIN01 (sample SAMEA4836123, study PRJEB28245) | human gut metagenome | biome: gut microbiome; material: fecal sample | place: Denmark | collected 2008
GTTTTATTTCCCGATTCTATTTTTATTAAGGATTTCTGCCGTTAACTAAATAATTTTAGTTGGGCATTCTGAATTCATTTGGCGAACACCCTGTGATTTTCTTGAATAAGCGGCTGAAATACTTTGAATTAGAGAACCCTAGTTCTTGTGCAATCTGGCCGAGCGTTTTATCCGTATTTACCAACCATCCTTTGGCTATCTCGAAACGTTTGAACTGGATATACTCTTTGAACTCTTTTCCTATTTCATATTTCAGTAAATCATTAAAATATGCAGGCGATAAATGCAGGAGATTAGCACAATATTCATCGGATAACACATCAGTTGATAGGCTTACTTTCACATTGAAATGATTATCAAGCAGATGATTGAATTCTCTGAACACCTTTTTATTGACTTCGCTACGTGTGATAAACTGGCGTTCGTAGAAGCGGGTACAATAATCCAGCAAAAGTTCAATGTATTTTGAAATGATTTTTTTGCTGTGTCGGTCAATGCAGCGCTCAAGCTCTTGCCGAATCCTCTCCAGGAACTCCAGAATAATCTGTTTTTCGCGTAGAGAGAGATGCAGTGCTTCCTCCGGACAATAAGAGAAGAAAGTATAATTGTGTATATTGAGTCCGAGCGGAGTCCCGCAAATCAAGTCGGGGTGAAAGGCCAATATCCATCCCTTGGAAGGAAATTCCTTGTTGTTCTCCTTCATACTGATTGACTCTCCGGGAGTCAGGCAAACGAGAGTTCCGTCCGAGAAATCACAACATTGGTGCCCGTATGCATAGGCCTCACACTTACATTCACTCAACAGAATCGTATAGAATCCGAATTTAATGTCCGTATGAGGAGATAAGTCAGCCTTCGAAAGGTCGATGACACTGACTAGCGGATGCAATGTCTTACTTCCCAGGCAACAATTACATTGATGCACGGTTCCTATTTTGAGTACTTTATCTCCCATGACGTTAACGATCTCTCCGGTGTATGTTCTTAGTTCTGCTGTTTATATTCATTCGGTGTATATCCGACATGTTTTTTAAATAGCCGGCTGAAGTGTTGAGGATACTGGAATCCCAGTTCATAAGCTATCTGGCTGACCGTTTGCGAACCCTCCAATATTCGTTCTTTGGCAAGTTCAATGATACGGCACTGAATATATTCCTGCGCAGTTTTACCAGTTTCTTTTTTTATCAGGTCGCCGAAGTAATTAGGAGAAAGGCATACCTTGTCTGCAAAATATTTCACGGAAGGCAACCCTTCGGTCAGTGCTACCTGCCCTTGGAAATATTCATCCAATAGATGTTCGAACCGCACGATAATGTCTTTGTTTACCTGATTGCGTGTGATAAATTGCCGTTCATAGAAACGCATACAATAATCGAGTAATAGTTCGATATTGCGGACAATAAGTTGTTTGCTATGCTTGTCGATAGCATGTTCCAGTTCGATTTGTATTTTATGTATACAGTCCGTTACAATTTCTTTTTCCTGGTCGGATAGATGCAAGGCTTCATTAACTTCATAAGAAAAGAAAGAATAATTCTTGATATTCTGTCCCAGAGAAGTTCCCCGGATCAGGTCGGGATGAAACAAGACCCCGATCGATTTTGTACGTTGAGGAGTTTTCTTCCGGTTATCTATACCAATCACTTGACCTGGGGCCATACAGACGACCGTTCCTTCCTGATAGTCATAATAGTTACGCCCATATTTAAGGTCTCCGCAATTAATGTCTTTCAAAAACAGAGAGTAGAATCCGATATTCATGTGATAGTATTCTACTGTTTTTGTCGCTTTTGAAAAGTCGATCACATTCACTAAAGGGTGCAAAGTTTCCAGTCCGAATAATTGGTCGTACTGATCAATAGTTTCAATTTTGGTAATTTCATCCATACGGCTTACAGTTTTATCATAGGCAAAGATAAAACTTTTAAGAATATCTTATCTATATCATATTTGCAAAACAGTAATATAGGTACAAGAATCAGTAATTTGTATACAACGTTGGTAGTCAAAGGCAGAATTAATATCTTTGTGGTAGATCTTAAAGCGTATCCTTGACGGAAAGCCTGTGATTATTCCCGGTGACGGAAGTTCGTTATGGACACTGACACATTCTAAGGACTTTGCCAAAGGATATGTCGGTTTAATGGCAAACCCTCATGCTATCGGGAATGCTTTCCATATCACAACCGACGAAAGTATGACTTGGAATCAGATTTATGAAACCATTGCCGATGCATTAGGAAAACCGCTGAATGCGTTACACGTAGCTTCGGATTTTCTTGCCGGACATGGAGAAACTTATGATTTCAGAGGGGAACTATTAGGTGACAAGGCTGCCACAGTCGTTTTTGATAATTCGAAGATCAAGAGACTTGTCCCGGATTTTATCTGTACTGTATCAATGGTGGACGGTCTGAGACAATCCGTGCATTATATGCTTACACATCCTGAGAGTCAAACGCCTGATCTGGAGTTTGATAAGTGGTGTGATAGGATAGCGGATGCAATGTACGCTGCGGATAAGGCTTTTAAATCAGGCAAATAGTAAACCTAGCCTTCATATATATTAGTAAGGACCGTTTCGCCCTTGCTGTACTTCAATCCGTATACCGAAATTACCGTTTGCGGATTTTAGTTCGAATGCTCCCCGGAAATTATTCTTTTCCCAAGGCATGGCACTTCGGTTGGGCACTCTCCAACCGTCTTTGTCATAATCTCCGTACGTATTAATCCTCATACCGTTTTTCAGCTTAAAAGATCCCATTTGCATGAACTGTGGAGAAGACGACAGCCCCCAGCCATACCCGTATCCGAAACCGGAAAAGGCAGAAGGAGAAAAAGCATCAGAGAATCCTTGTGAGTATGTGGCATCCGTATTCAGACGGAACAGTTGATTATAGTCTTTACTCATATTCGGCACATCCAGGCTGAATTTAGGAAGTTTGGGAGGAGCTACATTCATCAATCCCATATCCAATAAAAAGCCGCCAAACTCCTTAATATTAGCCGAGGGGGCACGACGAATACTATCGGAAGGGATTTCTGACTGTGCGGATGCAAAACCGACCGATAATATCAGCGAAAGAAATAAAATCAGTTTTTTCATCTTCGTAAAGGTTGATTTATGACAAAGATATAAATTTTCATCCTGACTATTTGTTTCTGTTATATTTTCTTAGAGAAAAACTCTTTAAAAATAGGATGACAACATCTGTACATACGTTTAAGTAGCAATTAACGTGGATACTTCCCGTTTCAAGTAACAAAAGACATGACATTGAGCAAAGTTCGTATCTTTCCTCCCTCATTCATAAAAAGGAACGAGGGAGGAAATACCTTTTAGCGTATGGAAGCCTTCCATACATTAGCATACTCTTCCAGTACACGCTTGATACTCTGCCCGATTTTTACATAATCAGCTTCGTTCAAGTTGGCAAGTGATACACGGACACTCCATTTCGGTCCGGCAAAGCCACCGCCGTTCAGCAATACGAGCGAAGTCTCATTTGCCAGGCGAAAGACCACATCCAACGGATTATATGTCTTTTGCAGATAAGCAACAAAATCATCCCCATAGAATTTTTTCGCCCATACCAGCATATCAATTTCCGAGTAATATCCGGCACGTAGAGGGTCTTCTACCAGTGTGAAACCCGTATTGTCCCATAATGCATGAAGGCGGCGGTGAATGATTTCCTGCATTCTGGTTTTGTAACGGTTTTCCTTATCCAGAATAGCAAAAAGCGAGAACAGGCTCATCTGCATCTGCTGTGGCAGCGAAAGACCTGCGGTATGATTCAATGCGATCTGGCGGCTGTCTGCCACCATGCGGTCAATAAACTTCAGCTTTTCCGGATGCAAATCGATACTGGAGTAACGTTTGTTCAAGATTGCTTTTTGCTCCTCCGACAGGCGGGCAATCATTTTGTCGTAGATATTGTCTTCGTGTAGCGCGATTACGGCATTTCTCCAGCCTGTTGCACCGAAATATTTGGAGAAAGAATAAACGCAAAGAGTATTGTGAGGCAATTCCGCCATTAATGACCGGAAATGAGGTATAAATGTTCCATACACATCGTCCGTGATAATCATCAGGTTCGGATTATCATTTTTCACGATATTGACAATCCGTGCGGCAGTCTCCGGGCTAAGCGCATAACTGGGCGGATTGCTCGGATTCGTAATGAAGAGCGCTTTAATCTGCGGATTTTTCAGTTTGTCAATGTCTTCATCCTTATATTGCCATGTATGTAATCCGTCGGCTGTCATCTGATCAGCGGATATTTCAGTCACGTCAAATTGATAACGTCGTAGCTGCGGGATCTCTATATAAGGAGTGAAAACCGGAATCATCAGTGCAATAGAATCTCCCTGGTTCAACAGGAAATTCTCTTCCAGCGAATCGAACAGATAACACATGGCGGCTGTGCCTCCTTCGGTGGCGAACAAATCGAATGTCCCTTTCGGCGGACGTCGGTCACACATCTCCTGTGCCAGATAATCCTGTACGATCTGTTCAGTAAAATACAGAATACGGTCGGGCACAGGATACTGGTCACCGATGACGGATTCCGCCCATTCATGTGCCAGTGTGTCCGGGTCGGCAGCATGCTCCATTAGCATATAGTTGTAACCCTCTTTCAGCAGATTGGCACCGGGAGCCTTCTCATTATCTTTCAGGAACGCCTCAAAACGGGCAGCGATCCCTGCCTTTTGAGGGATACCGGCGATTCCTTCCTCCAGTGAAAACGCCCGGCGACATTCACAAAGTCCGAATTGTCCCAACAGGAAAAAAGCTTCACGTGGTTCGGTAGCAATCCAGTTCGGATTACCCCGTCCTGCATTCAGCATGGTATGTGCTATCTTCTTGACACTCTCATCCGCCATGTCAATAAGCTTGTTTTTCAGTTCGAACGGACTGATCGTTTCCATTTTCCTGGCATAACTTTTGGTAATAGCCGGGCTATTGTCTTTTTTTTCCATAATGAAATCTATATTAGTTAGAATAGTAAATAAGTTGTCAAAAGTATTGGTTTCACGTTTACATCAGCAATACGATAAATACTCCCCAGATAATCAGCAGTGTGTTGCCGACAGCATACGTTACGGTATATCCTAAAGCCGGGGTCTCACTCTCCACCGCATCCTGAACAGCTCCCAATGCAGCAGTGGTAGTACGTGCTCCCGCCGTACATCCTAATGTCAGTGCAGGGTGGAATTTGAACAGATATTTGCCCATTAGTAACCCGCTGAGAAGAGGAATGGCCGTAGCCAATGCCCCGATAATGAACAAGCTGAAACCGACCTCCTTAAATCCGGCTACAAAACTGGGACCTGCGGCAATGCCGACTACTGCAATAAACATGTTCAATCCCACATTATTCAATACCCAGAGTGAAGGTTCGGGAATACCTCCGAAAGTAGGATGTTTACTGCGCAGCCAACCGAATATCAGTCCTGCAATCAATGCACCTCCACTGGTGGAAAGACTGATAGGGACACCTCCCAGATGCATAGTCAACGCACCGACAAGGCCACCGACCAGAATACCGAGTCCGACAAAAATCATATCTGTCTGATTCGTCGGCCGATCAACATATCCCATTTGTTTAGCGGCAGTTTCCACCTCATGTTTCATTCCGGTAAGTTCCAGAATATCACCGGCGTCCACCACTGTCCGGGCAAGTACCGGGACATTGATACCCGCACGTTTGATACTACGGATACTAACCCCGTGCATAAATTTCTGTGCCCGGATTGTCGATACCTTTTCGCCGGCGAAAGTCCGGTGTGTCACCATAACCGGCAGAGTTTCCGCCGGAAAGTCCAGTAGTTGCGCATCGATCACTTCCGGGCCGATCCAGTCTTCTTCGCCAATCACAAATTCGCGTCGTCCGCTTAGTACGATTTCATCCTCCGGCTGAAGAAGCATATCCGGTTTGACCTCTTTTACAACTCCCCGTTGTCGGACTCGTTCTACAAATAACAGCTTCTCCTGTTCGGATAGATACTTTTCCAGTTCACTCACCTTTTTTCCTTTGCCAAACCATTTATTTGTGATCTTATACGCACGGAACACTACCGGACGAAGGGCAGGGGAGAATCCAGGTTCATCCATTTCTGAAGTCCCCATTTTAGATTCCAGTTCTTTACAATCAGCTTTTACTTTATCCAATCCGCCGAGAAGCTTCGGACCGAGAGAAGCCAGAATCCAGGCAGAACCAGCCGTACCGAAAATATAAGTGACGGCATAAGACACAGGAATAGCATTAATATATGTTGCCTTCTGTGCTTCGCTGATGCCCAACTGGTTGATCGTATCGCTTGCCACGCCGATAACGGCAGATATCGTTTGTGAGCCTGCCAGCAATCCGACAGCCTCTCCGATATGATATCCCATAATCTTGGCAAGTATCCATGGTGCTACCAGACTGACGATACACATCAATACGGCGAACCCCACCTGTGGCAGTCCGTCTTTTTTCAGTCCGCGAAAGAATTGCGGACCTACCTTGTAGCCAACGGCAAACAAAAAGAGTAGAAAAAATACGGCTTTTAACGGACCGTCTACTGTAATGTTCAATTGTCCTACCAATACTCCTACCAGAAGGACGCTGGTCACTGTACCTAAAGAGAATTTCCCTATTTTCAGTCTTCCCAGCCAGAATCCCGCGAAAAGTGTGAGGAAGATAGCAAGTTCAGGGTGTACCCTTAGTTGATTGATAATCCATTCCATAATTAAGTTGTTGTTTTAGGTTATGCCAATAACAACAGTTATTGTACGCAAAGAGTTTGTTGCTTCACGTAGATTTGTTACTTTTGCACTTTCAAAATAAAACTAATCATATCCTGTATGAAATCAGACATAGAAATTGCTCGCAGCATTGAATTGAAGAAGATAAAGCAAGTTGCCGAAAGTATCGGAATCCCTCGTGAAGAAGTAGAAAATTATGGTCGCTACATCGCAAAGATTCCCGAACAACTGATTGATGAGGAGAAGGTGAAGAAAAGTAACCTCATCCTGGTAACTGCCATTACAGCAACAAAAGCGGGTATCGGCAAAACCACTGTATCTATCGGTCTCGCTTTGGGACTCAATAAAATTGGAAAGAAAGCTATCGTTGCTTTACGTGAACCCTCTCTCGGACCCTGTTTCGGTATGAAAGGCGGTGCGGCCGGAGGAGGATATGCCCAAGTGCTCCCCATGGAAAAGATTAATCTTCATTTCACCGGAGACTTTCATGCTATCACTTCTGCGCATAACATGATTTCCGCTTTGCTTGATAATTATCTTTATCAGAATCAGGCGAAAGGTTTCGGACTGAAGGAAATCCTATGGCGCCGGGTACTCGATGTGAACGACCGTTCTTTGCGTAGTATTGTCGTAGGTCTGGGGCCAAAATCAAACGGTATCACTCAAGAATCCGGTTTTGATATTACTCCGGCGTCGGAGATTATGGCTATCCTTTGCCTTTCTAAAGATGTGGATGACTTGCGCCGCCGTATCGAAAATATCCTGTTAGGCTTTACATACGATGATAAACCTTTTACAGTCAAAGATTTGGGAGTGGCGGGAGCTATCACCGTACTGTTGAAAGACGCCATTCATCCCAACTTAGTGCAGACGACCGAAGGAACCGCTGCTTTCGTACATGGCGGTCCGTTCGCTAATATAGCTCACGGATGTAACTCTATTCTGGCAACCAAGCTGGCTATGTCATTCGGCGATTATGTGATTACGGAAGCCGGATTCGGTGCTGACCTCGGTGCGGAGAAGTTCTACAATATCAAATGCCGTAAGAGCGGACTCCAACCACGTCTGACTGTAATCGTGGCTACGGCACAGGGACTGAAAATGCATGGTGGTGTCAGTCTAGACCGCATTAAAGAATCGAATATGGAAGGATTGAAAGAAGGATTGCGCAATCTGGACAAGCATGTCCGTAATCTTCGTTCTTTCGGTCAAACAGTGATTGTAGCTTTCAATAAGTTTGCTACAGATACAGATGAAGAAATGGAACTGTTGCGCGAGCATTGCGAGCAGTTAGGCGTAGGTTTCGCTATCAACAATGCATTCACTGAAGGAGGAGAGGGCGCAGTAGATATGGCTCGCCTGGTGGTAGATACTATCGAAAATAACCCGTCCGGTTCTCTGCGTTATACTTACAAAGAAGAAGACAGCATACAGCAGAAGATTGAAAAGGTAGCTACCAATATTTATGGAGCAAGCGTTATCACATACAGCAGCATTGCCCGTAACCGCATCAAACTGATTGAGAAAATGGGAATTACCCATTATCCGGTTTGTATTGCAAAAACACAATATTCTTTCTCTGCCGATCCTAAGATTTATGGTGCAGTGAATAATTTCGAGTTCCATATCAAAGATATAGTCATTAATAACGGAGCTGAAATGATTGTTGCGATAGCCGGAGAAATTCTCCGCATGCCGGGACTTCCTAAAGAACCGCAGGCGTTGCACATTGATATTGTGGATGGAGAAATAGAAGGTTTGAGCTAAAAAAACAATCGGACCGCAGGAATCCCTGCTTCAATGAGTAAATCCCCGTCTTTCCTTATAAACCAATAGGGAAAGACGGGGATGCTTGTATATAGAGTCCGGTACACCTTTTTATATCTCTTCCGGCGTACCGTACGATTGAATTCGTTTTTGTTGAAGAGATATTCCATATCTTTTTTTTGTAATAAGAAAAACGAAATTCCTGACAGATAGTTCGGATAGCAAAGTTAATAAATACAAAAAGAGGTCTGTCCTTTTTGAAAAGAACAGACCTGATAAATTACAGTATCCGATAATCCGAATATCAGACCTAAAATAAAGTATGCCTCTTAATAAGCAAAAAGAGGATATTTCTTCATTGTCTCATTGACACGTGCACGAACTTGTGCGATAACCTCTTCATTGTCTACGTTGGATAACACAGTCTCAATCATTTCTGCGATTTCAAGCATCAGATCTTCCTTAGCACCACGAGTTGTAATAGCTGGAGTCCCCAGACGAATACCGGAAGTCTGGAAAGCCGAACGGCTGTCGAACGGAACCATATTCTTATTAACGGTAATATCAGCAGAAACCAATGCTTTCTCTGCCACTTTACCTGTCAAATCAGGGTATTTGCTACGCAAGTCAACCAGCATAGAGTGATTGTCAGTGCCACCGGAAACGATCGTAAAACCACGGTCAATCAATGCCTGTGCAAGTACGGCAGCATTCTTTTGTACTTGTTTTGCATATTCCTTGAATTCAGGTTGCAGGATTTCGCCGAAAGCCACAGCTTTGGCAGCAATCACGTGTTCCAGCGGTCCGCCTTGGATACCCGGGAAAACAGCTGAATCCAGCAGTTGAGACATCATTTTGATTTCACCCTTCGGAGTTTTCTTTCCCCAAGGATTAGGGAAATCTTTGCCCATCATGATGACACCACCACGAGGCCCGCGAAGTGTTTTATGTGTAGTAGAAGTGACGATATGTGCATATTTAACCGGGTTTTCCAGTACTCCGGCAGCAATCAGACCGGCAGGGTGAGCCATGTCGATCATCAGGATAGCACCTACTTTGTCTGCGATTTCACGCATACGCTTGTAGTCCCATTCACGAGAGTAAGCGGAACCGCCGCCAATGATCATTTTCGGTTTTTCGCGTAGAGCGACTTCTTCCATTTGGTCGTAGTCAACGCGTCCTGTTTCCTTATTCAGATTATATTCGCAGGGAGTATAGATAATACCGGAAGTATTTACTAATGAACCATGAGAAAGGTGCCCGCCATGTGCAAGATTCAATCCCATGAATTTGTCGCCCGGATTCAGGACAGCCAGAAAAACGGCTGCGTTAGCCTGTGCTCCGGAATGCGGCTGTACGTTTGCCCATTCGGCTCCGAAGATTTCTTTCAGGCGGTCGATAGCGATTTGTTCGCTCTGGTCTACAACTTCACAACCTCCGTAATAGCGTTTGCCCGGATAACCTTCTGCATACTTGTTAGTCAGGCAAGAACCCATTGCCTGCATTACCTGGTCACTCACAAAGTTTTCAGATGCAATCAGCTCGATACCTTTCAGCTGACGTTGGTGCTCTTTTTCGATGATGTCGAAAATTAAGTCGTCTCTTTTCATTCTTTTATAATAAGATTAAATTTCTAATTCGAGATACCTTATTTTAAGCGTACAAAGTTAATGAAAATAAATAAAAAAAGAAGGAAGTACAAGAAAAATGTTAGTCAAAAATGGAATTTGGTAGAAAATGGTCAGAAGATAAAACCGAGCGAAAAACTCAAGGCGCTGTCGCGGCGGTCGAATATAATCCGGCTGATTCCTGTGCTGCCGTCCGAGTTGATATTGTCATAGGTAATAGACTTGGAGATATTTCCAATTCCCTGCTCGTAGCGGAAATCAAAGAAAATACGGGAAATATTGACTCCCACGCCAATCACTGCACTTATATTAAACGGATAGAGTTTCTCATGGATACCTTTCTGGTCGAAATTGCTGAAAGTTATTTCGTTCTTCTTTCCCCATAAATAACGGAGCTTGGGACCGGCAAAGATAGACATTCCGTAAGGACCTTTCTTCACTACGTTATAGCCATACAGAACAGGAAAGTCAATACTGTGCAATACAGATTGAACCGAAGCATAATCCGGCTCGATAGCCGGATGTTGAGAACCCAGTTTATCGAATGTAATCTCGCATTTGGTTACATTGTATGACACTTCCGGTTGGATATAATGTTTCTTCATATTGATACGCATGAAGAGAGCACCGAAATAGCCGATTTTATAATTATTCTGCACCTCGTCGATAGTCACATCTTTGATTTTCAACTCGGAAACCATAAACATGGAGGAATTGAACCCTGCCCTGACACCGAAGTTTATTTTCTTCGTATTGGGACGGTCCACCTTGTCTGCGGTATTCCGATTCTGCCCGAAAACCGTACCGGCTACCGTCATCAAACCGAAAAATAGTATTTTACGCAGCATATTCATGGTTATACAATCCTTTGTCTTTATGATTTTTTCTTTTCAACACTCCAACCGAATTTTCCGATTTTTTCTCCCAGACCATAGTATCCTCCATGAACATATACCAGAGGATTAGCTTCCGCCAGTTCGAGCTTCCCAGTCTCAGGATTCAGATTCCGGTCGTCGGCACGTACATTTACTACATCTGCTATAAACATATCATGCGAACCGAGAGATACGATCTCTTTTACGCGGCATTCGATGCAGAGGGGAGATTCCTCAATCAAAGGCGCACTGACTACGGTGCACTGCCCCGGAGTTAGCTTCATCTCGTCAAACTTATGATAATCGCGTCCTGAACGAACTCCGCACCAGTCGGTGGCGAAAGCCATGTCTTTTGTCGTCAGATTAATGACAAACTCCATATTCCGCTTGATAATCTCATAAGAATGTCGTTCCGGGCGTACGGATATATAGCACATGGGCGGGTTTGTGCAAATCGT
>UMIN01045442.1_pt1 | contig 11463 bp, 7 predicted proteins | sample 1965811 | NCBI WGS metagenome assembly UMIN01 (sample SAMEA4836123, study PRJEB28245) | human gut metagenome | biome: gut microbiome; material: fecal sample | place: Denmark | collected 2008
CATGACCGATAAGGCCATGGCGGACAAGATCTACATCGAGCCCCTGACCCTGACCACGGTCAAGCGGATCATTGAAAAAGAGAAGCCCGACAGCATCCTGTCCGGTTTCGGCGGCCAGACTGGTCTGACCCTGTCCATGCAGCTGGCCAAGGAAGGCTTCCTGGCAAAGCACAACGTGCGGCTGCTGGGCGCTTCCCCTGAGACCATCGATAAGGCCGAGGACCGTCAGATCTTCAAGGACACCATGGAGAAGATCGGCCAGCCCTGCATCCCCTCCAAGGTGGTGACCACTGTGGAGGACGCTGAGGCCTTCGCGCTGGAGATCGGCTATCCCGTCATCATCCGGCCCGCCTTCACTCTGGGCGGTACTGGCGGCGGCATCGTCAACAACCAGGAAGAACTGCGGGAGACTGCTGCCAACGGCCTGGCACTTTCCCCCATCACTCAGATCCTGGTGGAAAAGTCCATCGCCGGCTGGAAAGAGATCGAGTTCGAGGTCATGCGTGACAGCAAGGGCAACACCATCACCGTGTGCTCCATGGAGAACCTGGACCCGGTGGGCGTGCATACCGGCGACTCCATCGTTATTGCCCCCACGGTCACCCTTTCTGATAAAGAGTATCAGATGCTCCGCTCCGCTGCTCTGAAGATCATCGACGAGCTGGGCGTGGAAGGCGGCTGCAACTGCCAGTTCGCTCTTCATCCCACCTCTTTTGAATACGCCGTCATCGAAGTTAACCCCCGTGTGTCCCGTTCTTCCGCTCTGGCTTCCAAGGCTACCGGTTATCCCATCGCCAAGGTGGCCACCAAGATCGCCATCGGCTACACTCTGGACGAGATCAAGAACGCGGTTACCGGCAAGACCTACGCTGCTTTCGAGCCTGCTTTGGACTACGTGGCGGTGAAGTTCCCCAAGTGGCCCTTCGATAAATTCGTTTACGCCAAGCGTGACCTGGGCACCCAGATGAAGGCTACCGGCGAAGTCATGTCCATCGCCGACACCTTTGAAATGGCTCTGATGAAGGCCGTTCGGGGCGCTGAGATCTCTCTGGACACTCTGAACCTGCCCAAGTTTGCCACCGAGACCGATGAGAACCTGTGGCACATCGCGGTGCATGCCACCGACGAGCGTCTGTTCGCCGTGTACGAGCTGTTGAAGCGTGGCGTGACCGTTGAGAAAATGCACGAGGAGACCATGATCGACTGCTGGTTCCTCAACAAGATCATGAACCTCTTAAACTACGAGCGGGAACTGGCCAAGGGTGAGCTTACCGAAGAGCTGTACACCCAGGGCAAGAAGCTGGGCTATCCCGACAAGACCATCGCCCGGCTGTCCGGCTGCGAAGTGAACTTCGAGCGCAAGCCCACCTTCAAGATGGTTGATACCTGCGCCGGCGAGTTTGCCGCCCACACTCCCTACTTCTACGCTACCTACGACACCGAGGAATCCGGCGGCGAGGACGAGGCTCTGGAATTCATTGGCGGGGACCGTGAGAAGAAGACGGTCATCGTGCTGGGTTCCGGCCCCATCCGTATCGGCCAGGGTATCGAGTTCGACTACGCCAGCGTCCACTGCGTCATGTCCTTGCAGAAGCTGGGGTATGAGGTAGTTATCATCAACAACAACCCGGAGACCGTGTCCACTGACTTCGACACCGGCGACCGGCTGTACTTTGAGCCCCTGTCCCCCGAGGACGTGCTGGACATCATCAAGATCGAGAAGCCCGTGGGCGTTGTGGTGGCTTTCGGCGGCCAGACTGCTATCAAGCTGACCAAGACCCTGGCGGAGAACAATATTCCCATCCTGGGCTCCTCCGCAGACACCATCGACATGGCTGAGGACCGTGAGCGGTTCGACGAGCTGCTGGAGCGTTCCGGCATCAAGCGTCCCAAGGGCCATACCATCATGACCACGGAAGAGGCTTTGAATGCCGCCCGTGATCTGGGTTATCCCGTGCTGATGCGTCCTTCCTACGTGCTGGGCGGTCAGAACATGATCATCGCCTACTGCGACGAGGATATCCAGGAATACATGGCTATCATCCTCTCTCACAAGCAGGACAACCCGGTGCTGATCGACAAGTACCTGTCCGGCATGGAGATCGAAGTGGACGCCATCTGCGATGGTGAGAACATCCTGATCCCCGGCATCATGGAGCACGTGGAGCGTACCGGTATCCACTCCGGCGACAGTATCGCCGTGTACCCGGCCTCCGACATCGACGACGACATGAGCGCCAAGATCGTCTCCACCACGGAGACTCTCTGCCGGGAGCTGAACGCCCTGGGCCTCATCAACCTGCAATACATCATCATGGACGGGGAGATCTACGTCATCGAAGTGAACCCCCGCGCCTCCCGTACCGTGCCCTACATCAGCAAGGTGACCGGCGTGCCCATGTGCGATCTGGCTACCAAGGTGAGCCTGGGCTACAAGCTCACTGACCTGGGCTTCGGTACCGGTCTGTTCAAGCCCTCTCCCTACGTGGCGGTGAAAGTGCCTGTGTTCTCCTTTGAGAAGCTCACCGACGTGGACACCCACCTGGGGCCGGAAATGAAGTCCACCGGCGAGGTGCTGGGTATCGGCAACAACCTGGAGGAAGCTCTCTATAAGGGTCTGATCGCCTCCGGCCACAAGATGACCAAGGGCGGCGGCGTGTTCATCACCGTGCGGGACCAGGATAAGCCGGAGATCGGCGAGATCGCCAAGAAGTTCGCCAAGATGGGCTTTGAAATCTATGCCACCACCGGCACTGCCATGGTGCTGGCCAAGGTGGGCCTGTCTGTGAAGATCGTGGACAAGATCCATGAGAGCTCTGTGAACACCATCACTCTGCTGGAGAGCGGCAAGGTGAACTACGTCATCTCCACCTCCGCCAAGGGCCGCAACCCTGCCCGGGACAGCGTGAAGATCCGCCGGAAGGCAAGCTTGCTGGGCATCCCCTGCCTGACTGCTCTGGATACCGCAAACGCTCTGGCTGACTCTCTCATGAGTCGGTACACTCCCGAGAACACGGAGATTATCGATATCAACAACTTGAAGGAGCATAAGCAGGAACTGAAATTCACCAAGATGTCTGCCTGCTCCAACGACTATATCTATATCAACTGCTTCGATCAGGAGAATGTGGTGGCTTCTCCCGAGTTCCTGTCCATCTTCCTGTCTGACCGGCACAACGGCGTGGGCGGCGATGGTGTTATCCTCATTTGCCCCTCTCAGGTGGCCGACGCTCAGATGCGTATGTTCAACCTGGACGGCAGCGAGGGCCTGATGTGCGGCAACGGCATCCGCTGCGTGGCCAAGTACCTGTTCGACAACGGCATCGCTCGTGGCGAAAAGGTGGGCGAAGGCCGGTATGTGCTCCACATCGACACCAAGAGCGGCGTGAAGGAGTGCACCGTTATCACCAAGAACGGCCTGGTGTCCAAGGTAAGCGTGGACATGGGCAAAGCGGAGCTGGCCCCCGAGAAGATCCCTGTCCGTCTGGAGGGAGAAAAAGTGGTGGACAAGCCCATCTCCATTGGCGGCAATGTGTACCGCATCACCTGCGTGTCCATGGGTAATCCCCACTGCACCGTGTTTGTGCCCTCCGTGGACAAGCTGGATCTGGAGGACATCGGTCCCAAGTTCGAGCATGATCCCATGTTCCCCGAGCGGGTCAATGTGGGCTTTGTGGAGGTCATCGACAAGCACACCCTCAAGGCCCGGATCTGGGAGCGGGGCAGCGGCGAGACCATGGCCTGCGGCACCGGAACCTGCGCCGCGGTGGTGGCTGCCACACTCAACGGCTACTGCGAGAAGGGCAAGGACATCCGTGTGATCCTAAAGGGCGGCGAGTTGAAGATCAACTATACCGACGACCGCGTCCTGATGACCGGTAAGGCGGAAAAGGTATACGACGGCGTGGTGGAAGTATAAACCATCGCCAGAAAGCACATTTTCAAAATATAGATTCCGTAAAGGACTTTCCCCTGGAAAGTCCTTTGTGGATTTCTTGCGGAAAACCAGGCGAGAAAGGGGAAGGCAATGGCTGAAAAAACACTGAGATTCACGAAAATGCACGGCTGTGGCAACGACTACGTTTACATCAACTGTTTCGAAGAACAGGTGGAGGACCCCAGCGCTTTGGCGGTGCGGCTCTCCGACCGGCATAAGGGCATCGGCGGCGATGGAGTGATCCTCATCTGCCCCTCGGACATTGCCGACGCCAAGATGCGCATGTTCAACCTGGACGGCAGTGAGGGCAAGATGTGCGGCAACGGCATCCGCTGTGTAGCCAAGTACGTTTACGACAGCGGCATCGCCCACAAGGAAGAATTGAAGATCGAAACCCTCAGCGGCATCAAGACCTGTCTCATCCACGAGAAGGACGGGGAAGCTCAGTCCGTCACTGTGGACATGGGGGACGCCATCCTCACCCCTGAGGAGATCCCGGTGAACCTGCCCGGCGACCGGGTAGTGGGTCAGAACGTGGAAGTGGCCGGTGGCATCTATGAGATCACCTGCGTGTCCATGGGCAACCCCCACTGCGTCATCTTCGGCGGGGACCCGGACGATCTGGACCTGCCGGAGATCGGCCCCTTGTTCGAGCACGATCCCATCTTCCCCCAGCAGGTGAACACGGAATTCATCCAGGTGTTGGACGACCACACCTTGAAGATGCGTGTGTGGGAACGGGGCAGCGGCGAGACCATGGCCTGCGGCACCGGAGCCTGCGCCAGCGCCGTGGCCGCCATTCTGTGCGGCCATTGCCCGGCGGGAGAGGATATCCTGGTGCGCCTGCGTGGCGGGGATCTGACCATCCGGGTGGAGGGCAGCCGGGTCTGGATGACCGGCGAAGCCGTCACCGTATTTGAAGGCACTGTAAAACTGTAATCACGAAAAATCTCACTGGAGGTGGAGAATTTGTCCAAGTATATTTTTGTCACCGGAGGCGTGGTCTCCGGACTGGGAAAGGGGATTACGGCGGCGTCTCTGGGCCGCCTTCTGAAAGCCCGGGGGTTGAAGGTAGCCGCTCAGAAGCTGGACCCCTACATCAATGTTGACCCCGGCACCATGAGTCCCTATCAGCACGGAGAGGTGTACGTCACTGAGGACGGCCTGGAAACTGACCTGGACCTGGGCCATTACGAGCGGTTTATCGACGAGAACCTGAACAAGTTCTCCAACCTGACCACCGGCAAGGTGTATTGGAACGTGCTCAATAAGGAGCGTCGGGGCGAGTACCTGGGAGAGACCATCCAGGTGATTCCCCACATCACCAGTGAGATCAAGAACTTTATCTACAGCGTGGGCAGCAAGACCAACGCCGATGTGGTCATCACCGAGATCGGCGGCACTGCCGGCGACATTGAGAGCCAGCCTTTCCTGGAAGCGATCCGCCAGGTGAGCCAGGAGGTGGGCAAGGAGAATTCCCTGTTCATCCATGTGACCCTGGTGCCCTACCTGAAAAGCTCCGGGGAGCACAAGTCCAAACCCACCCAGCACTCCGTGAAGGAGCTGCAATCCATGGGCATCAAGCCGGACATCATTGTGCTGCGTACCGATGAGCCCATCACCGACCAGAGCATCTTCCAGAAAATCGCCCTGTTCTGCAACGTGCAGCCTGACTGCGTCATCGAGAATTTGACCATCCCTGTGCTGTACGAGGCTCCCATCATGCTGGAGAAGAACCACTTCTCCGATATCGTCTGCCGGGAGCTGTGCCTGGAGACCCCGGAGCCGGACATGAACGAATGGCTGGAAATGGTGGAGAAGATCCGCAACCGGAAGAAGCTGGTCCACGTGGCCCTGGTGGGCAAGTACGTGAAGCTCCACGACGCCTATCTGTCCGTGATGGAGGCGCTGCGCCACGCGGGATACGACCACAGCGCTCGTGTGGAGATCGACTGGGTGGACTCCGAGAACCTCACTCCCGAGAACATCGACGAGCGGCTGGGAAACGTGGACGGGATTATCATTCCCGGCGGGTTCGGCAGCCGTGGCATCGAGGGCATGGTGCTTGCCTGCAAATATGCCCGGGAGCATGACGTGCCCTACCTGGGCATCTGCCTGGGCATGCAGATCGCTGTCATCGAGTTCTGCCGGAACGTGTGCGGCATCCAGGATGCCAACTCCGGAGAGTTCGACGAGTACGGCCTCCACAAGGTCATTGACTTCATGCCCGACCAGAACAAGAACATCAACAAGGGCGGCACCCTGCGGTTGGGCAGCTATCCCTGCAAGATCAAGCCCGGCACCAAGATGATGGAGTGCTACGGCAAAGAGCTGATCTCCGAGCGTCATCGTCACCGTTACAAGTTCAACAACGACTACCGGGAAACTGTGGAAGCCGCGGGCATGGTCCTCAGCGGCACTTCTCCCGATGGCCGCATCGTGGAGACGGTGGAGATCCCCCAGAACAAGTTCTTTGTGGCGGGGCAGTTCCACCCCGAGTTCAAATCCCGCCCCAACCGTGCTCACCCCTTGTTTAAGGGATTTATCGGCGCGGCGGTGGCCTATCGGGAAAGCCGGAAAGATTGAACCACCACCTGGAGATCCAGGGTGAGAGATACACTATTTTCTTTTGAGAAAGGATCGAGCGAGATGAAATTAAACGGCAATTTCCAGAATTTGCAGCAAAGCTATCTGTTTGTGACCATCGCCAAAAAGGTGGCCGCTTATACTCAGGAGCATCCTGAGAACAAGATCATCAAGATGGGCATCGGCGATGTGACCATGCCTTTGGCCCCCGCTGTTATCGACGCCATGCACAAGGCCACCGAGGAGCAGGCTCACAAGGAGACCTTCCACGGCTATTCCCCCGACAGCGACGGCTATCCCTTCCTGCGGGAGGCCATTGCCAAGTATTACAAGAACTTTGGCGTGGATATGGACGCTTCCGAAGTATTTGTGGGTGACGGCGCTAAGAGCGACGTGGGCAACATCGTGGACCTGTTCGACGTGGACAACACCGTGCTGGTGCCCGATCCCGTGTACCCCGTGTATGTGGACACCAACATCCTCTCCGGCCGGAAAATCGCCTACATGGACGCCAACGAGGAAAACGGATTCCTGCCCCTGCCTGACCCGGCTGTGAAGGCAGACATCATCTATCTCTGCTCTCCCAACAATCCCACCGGCGCCACCTACAATCGGGAACAGCTGAAGGCTTGGGTGGATTATGCTCTGGATCAGAACGCTGTTATCCTGTTTGACGCTGCCTATGAAGCCTTTATCACCGAGCCTGGCCTGCCCCACTCTATCTTTGAGATTCCCGGAGCAGAGAAGTGCGCTATCGAGTTCTGCTCCTTCTCCAAGACCGCTGGCTTCACCGGTATGCGCTGCGGCTATACCGTGATCCGCAAGGAGCTGGTGATCGACGGCGTCCAGGTGTCCAAGCTGTGGCAGCGCCGTCAGGGCTGCAAGTTCAACGGCACCAGCTATATCACTCAGCGTGCTGCTGAGGCTGTGTTCACCGAAGAGGGCCAGAAGCAGATCCGTGAAACCATCGCCTATTATCAGAAGAACGCTCAGGTGATGATGGAAGCCTTCACCAAGATGGGTGTGTGGTTCACCGGCGGCACCAATTCTCCCTATATCTGGCTGAAGTGCCCGGACGGCATGGGTTCTTGGGAGTATTTTGACTATCTGCTCCACAACGCGGAGATCGTGGGCACTCCCGGCGAAGGCTTCGGCAAGAACGGAGAAGGCTACTTCCGTCTCACCGCATTCGGCGACGCGGAAAAGACCAAGGAAGCTATGGAGCGCATCCAGAAACTGCAAAAGTAAGCTGAGAAAGCGCTGCCAGTAACGATAGGAGGAGTTTTTATGTTAGAAGCGTTGAAAGAACAAGTGTACCGTGCCAATATGCTGCTGCCGGAGCATCACCTGGTGACTTTCACCTGGGGCAATGTCAGCGGCATCGACCGGGAAAGCGGCATCATGGCCATCAAGCCCAGCGGCGTGGAGTATGACAAGCTTTCCCCCGAGGACATGGTCCTGGTGGACGTGAACACTGGCAAAAAGGTAGAGGGCAAGTGGAACCCCTCTTCCGACACGGACACCCACTGCGAGCTGTACCGGTCCTTCCCCAACATCGGGGGCGTGGTTCACACTCACAGCCGTTGGGCTACCGTGATGAGCCAGATGGGCTGGGGTGTTCCCGCCCTGGGAACTACCCACGGGGACTACTTCTACGGTGAAATCCCCTGCACCCGGAAGATGACCCCCGAGGAGATCGCCGGGGAGTACGAGCTGGAGACCGGTAAAGTGATCGTGGAGACTTTCCAGGGCAAGAGCCCTGACGATATCCCCGCGGTGCTGGTCCACAGCCATGGTCCCTTTGCTTGGGGCACCGACGCCATGAATGCGGTCCACAACGCCGTGGTGCTGGAGGAAGTTTCCTTCATGGCGTGGCACGCTCTCGTGGCCGTGCCCGGACTGCCTCCCATGCAGCAGGAACTGCTGGATAAGCACTATCTGCGCAAGCACGGGGCAAACGCCTATTACGGCCAGGGAAAATAAATAAAAAAGAGGGGACGTGGCAGCACGTCCCCTTTTTTCTCAGGGAGGAAACGAGATGACGGTGTATTACCAGGACAAAAATGTCACGGTCCGCGCCATGGAACCGGAGGATTGCCAATCCTTTGCCCAGGGATTTGCCGCCCAGGGGTGGGATAAGCCTCTGTCCCAATTTCAGCGATATCTGGAGGAACAGACACGGGGAGAACGGAAGGTGCTGGTGGGCTTGTGGCAAGGAGAGCAGGCCGGGTATACCACCCTTCTGCCCAAAGCACCTGCGGGAGCCTTTGCAGGCAAGGATTGGCCGGAGGTCTGCGATTTCAACGTGCTGGAAAAATTTCAGCGGCGGGGGATCGGAAACAAGATCCTGCAAACGGCGGAGGAACTGGCCGGAGAGGTCAGTGATACCGTCTGCCTGGGAGTGGGGCTTTACAGAGGGTATGGTGCCGCCCAGCGGTTGTACATAAAGCGGGGTTATATTCCCGATGGTACCGGCGTGTGGTATCGGGATGTGCAAATAGAACCCTACGGTCCCTGCGCCGCGGATGATGACCTGGTGCTGTATCTATATAAAAAGCTGGATCGGAAAGAGTTTCGCCTTTTGAGGGAGGAGGAACTGACTCCGGAGCTGTTTCGCTGGTTTGACCGATTCCAGCCGGTGGAGCGCTGCTGGCGCAAGGAAGAGGATCGCTGGGTGGTGAAGGACATCGCCTTCACGGAGCGCTGGGGTGAGAAGGAGTACCAAATCCTGTGCGGCTGCCTGAAAAAAACCATAGCTGGAAAGGGATATGTCTGGGGAGTGTTTGTGGAAGGCAGGCTGAAAGGGTTCGCCTCTGTGGAAGGGGACAAAATCGGATCCCGGGCACAATACGTTGACCTGACCAGCATCCATGTTTCCGCGGACGCCCGAGGCCATGGCATGGGCAGGAAACTGTTTCTGCTGGCGGCAGAGTCTGCTCGGGAGTTGGGTGGGGAGTGCCTGTACATCTCCGCTCATTCCTCGGTGGAAAGCCAGGCTTTTTACAAGGCCATGGGCTGTGTGGAAGCTAGGGAGTATTGCCTCTCCCATGTGGAACAAGAACCCTGCGACTGCCAGCTGGAATATTCTCTCCTGTAAACGCAGAAGAATCACATAAAAAAGGAACGCTTTCCCCTAGCGGGAGGGCGTTCCTTTTTATGTTAGAACCGCTTTTCTGCTTAGAGCAAGGGGTCAACTTTTTGTAAACAGTTTTTTCAAGGCCTGTGATTCCTCTGAGTTGAGGTCGTAGGCTGAGATGATTTTGTACAGGTTTTGCTGGCCTTGGATGGTAATATCTTCTGAGGAAAAACAGCTTTTGATGCGGGCCATTTCCTCCAGCCATATGGTATCCCGAAACTCGTACTGATAGAATGTGAAAGTTTCACCAGTGGGGGTAGACAGACGAATTTCGCAGCACCAGTAGCCCTTGCCCCGGAATCTCCGGTGAAAATCAGTCTGTATGGTGAGGTGAGAAAACTCTTCTGAAACAAAGTGGTCTGTAGGCTGACCGAAGGAATTATAGCAAGCTAAGGAGCCGTCCTGATAGAGGCATTTCCGACTGAAGAGGCTCAGACTCCCCAAAAGCAGTGTTAGAGCAAAGAATACCGTCAAAGTCACAGCGATTATCCGGCGGTTTTCCTTTTTGGAAGGACGGATCATAGCTTCTTTCTTGTAACGGGAGCTGAACAGAGGATAACAATGCTCGTCCCAGGGAGGACGCCCGTATTTTATCTTACGGTTTCCAAAGAGAGGAAGTCTGTTTCCTGCGGTAAATTCCAAAAAGCAGACAGGGGTACAAACGAGCAATAAGAACAAGGGGATCAGGAAGAAAAAGGAAAGGTCTTTTGAGGAAGCGGCTACAACAGTCGGGTCGGAAAAAGCAATACCTTTACGCAATAGTAGAATGCCTAGGAGGAAAAACAGCACAAGTCCATAGGACAGGAGAAGAAAGAGAAAATACAAGGTTTTGTCCAAGATAGACAGCGGCGGTCGGGGAGGTTTGCGCCGTTTGGCCTTCTTTTTCTGTTTGCCCATGAGAATCACCTCCCCTATAGCATACCTAAAAATTATGAGGAGCGCAAGTCTGCATCAGAGATGCATCCAAAGGGATAATACCTCTCAACACAGTCTTGTGGTCGGAGCTGATTTGCCCTTGGGTATCGGCATGGGAAATATTCCACTGAGATTTGCCTGATGATCTTGGAACACACAGAAAAAGAAAAGGAACGCTTTCCCCTAGAGGGAGGGCGTTCCTTTTTTGCGGGCCGGCGCGGCCTGTTATTCGGTCATCCTGTCCCGATCCCGGAAGATCAGGGTGATGCACCACAGGGCGGCGATACCCACCAGGGTGAAAATGATCCTGGCAACAATGGCATCCTGACCTCCGCAGATCCAGGCTACCAAGTCAAAACGGAAAATGCCCACCAGCCCCCAGTTGATGCCGCCAATGACGACCAGGGCCAGCGCGATCCTGTCTAAGATACTCATGTTAGACTTCCCCTTTTGTGTAGAATTCCCGGTTTGATTTCCGGGTTGGGTCTCAAGGGTAGTGTGGGCGGTTTTCGCTTATTTATGCGCGGGGTCTTTTTCGTCTTGGGAAGAGGGCTCCGGTTTTGAAAACAGTTCCCGCAGACCAACTCCCAGCAAAAACACTCCAAACACCCGCCGAAGAGTCTCCACGTCCAGTCGGGACGCCAGAAAAGCTGCCGCCACACAGGCGGGCACTCCTGCCAAAACACACCATAGAGCCGCCTGCTTTTCTACCAATCCCTGGCGAAAGTGGCTCCACAGAGCGGGCAGGGCGCAGCTTACAAAATATACCAAATTTATGCCACCGGCTTGGAATTGGTCCATGCCCTGAACCAGGGTCATCCACAACAGCAGCAGCGTGCCGCCGCCCACCCCAAAGCCGGAGAGAATCCCAGTGGCGGCGCCGGCCAGA
>UMIN01017299.1_pt1 | contig 11441 bp, 9 predicted proteins | sample 1965811 | NCBI WGS metagenome assembly UMIN01 (sample SAMEA4836123, study PRJEB28245) | human gut metagenome | biome: gut microbiome; material: fecal sample | place: Denmark | collected 2008
GCGTCTACCGCCTGACCATGAAGTCCAACTCGGACAACTTCCGCCAGAGCTCCATCCAGGGCGTGATGAAGCGTATCAAGGCGAAGGGCGCGACTGTCATCATCTACGAGCCCACGCTCGAGAACGGTTCCACGTTCTTCGGTTCCGAGGTCGTCAACGATCTCGACGAGTTCAAGAAGCGCTCCCACTCGATCATCGCCAACCGTTACGACTCCTGCCTTGACGATGTGCAGGAGAAGGTCTACACTCGCGATTTGTTCCGCAGGGACTGATCGACATGGGGAAAGCCGCTCGCTTCTGTAAGAAGTTTCGGGGACCGCTGGAGCAGCAAGCCAATCCGATTCGTTACGCGAGAAAAATCGGCGTGCGGATCGGAGAAGGATGCAGGATCTCCGGACGTACGAATTGGGGCAGTGAACCTTGGCTGGTAACGATAGGGAACCATACGGCGCTGTCGTTCGATTGCACGTTCATCACCCATGACGGGGCGACCTGGGGTTTCCGCGGAAAGCCAGGCTACGAAAACATCGTCAGATTCGGTCGAATCTCCGTCGGTGACGATTGTTTCATCGGCGCCAAGGCGACTATCCTCCCCGGAGTGCATATCGGCGCCAACAGCATCATCGCTGCCGGTGCCGTGGTGGCATCCTCGGTTCCCGCCGGCGAAGTCTGGGGGGGTGCCCGCCAAGCGACTGATGTCGACCCGCGACTATGCCGAAAAATGCAAGTCATGGCGCGTGAAATACGGAGACGCATCCCAAAAGGAAAACGAGACCTTCCGGGAAATGACGGAACGTGTCTGCGACGCTCAAGAAGCGTACGATGCGGAGCATGAGCGAAACGCGTCCGAATGATGTGAAGACCTATTTTGTTTTTTAGGAGAGAAAAATGAAGATTCTTGTTACTGGAGCGAACGGCTACCTCGGACAAGGCATCGTCCATCAGATTCTTGACGACGGCCATACGGTTATCGCGGCGGATTTCAAAACCGATCATGTGGACGACCGTGCGGTCAAGAAGGACTGCAACATGTTCGCGATCGAAAACCCGTACGAATACTTCGAGGAACCGGACGTCGTGCTCCATCTGGCGTGGAGGGACGGCTTCGTGCACAACTCCCCGGCCCATCTGGAAGACCTTCCGAAGCACCTCGCCTTCCTGAAGACGATGGTCGAGTCCGGCGTCTCCCGCATCGCGGTCATGGGAAGCATGCACGAGATCGGCTTCTACGAAGGCAGCATCGACGAAAATACCGCCTGCCATCCCGCGACCTTGTACGGCATCGCCAAGAACGCGCTCCGTGAGGCCTCCGAGTGGCTGGCGGCGCAGAACAAGGCCACGCTTCAGTGGCTGCGCGGCTACTACATCGTGGGCAATTCCCAGTACGGTAGCTCCATCTTCTCCAAGATCACCGCTGCGGCCAACGAAGGCAAGACCGAGTTCCCCTTCACCATGGGCCAGAACCAGTATGATTTCATAGACTACGGTGATTTCTGCCTGCAGGTGGCCTCCGCCGTGGAGCAGGATGCCGTCAACGGAATCATCAATATCTGCTCCGGCAAGCCCGAGAAACTGGCCGACCGTGTCGAGCGGTTCATCCAGGAGAATCACTATGCGATTGCGCTGAAGTATGGCGCTTTCCCGGACCGCCCGTATGATTCCAAGGCCGTCTGGGGTAATGACGCGAAGATTCAGGCCATTCTGCAGGCGCGCAACGCCTGAGCGTATGAGGAACGAGACACACAATGAGGATTGATTTCTACATCAGCAGTCTTTCCGGAGGCGGTGCCGAGAAGGTTCTTATAAGCCTCGCGTCTGCATTCTCTGCAATGGGTAATGACGTCTCCATTGTCTCGCTGGAAAAGCGTCCCCAGTTCTATCAGGTTCCATCCGGTATCACCGTGGTGAAATTCGATAACAACAAGCAGCGTTTTGGTGCCGTCAAGGATTTCTTCGACCTTCGTCGTTATATGAGGTCCAGGAAAGCCAATATCGCCATTTCGTTCCTGAGCCGATGCAATCTTCTGGTGCTCGCCGCCGGTCTCTTCAATAGGCAGCGAATCGTCGTCTGCGATCGCAACAATCCTTTGCGCGAGCATTCCAAGCTCACCTTCGCCGTAAGCAGCCTGCTGTATAAGCGTGCGAATCAGGTCGTCGTGCAGACGAAGCAGATCAAGGGATTCTATCCGAAGTTCCTGCAGAAGAAGATCACGGTTATCGAGAACCCCCTGGATACGAAGGCTCTGGATGCCCAAGTAGAGGCCGTTCCCGAGCGTGAGAAGACGATACTGTCCGTCGGCCGTTTGGAAGCGCAGAAGGATTTCGTCACGCTCATCAATGCCATGGGGCGGATTCATCAGGATTATCCGAATTGGCAGCTGAACATCTTCGGCAAGGGCGATATGCGTGACGAACTGCAGCGGCATATCGATGGATTGGGTCTGAGCGATTCGGTTCATCTGTGCGGACGCACGCCCAAGCCGTACTACGAGATGCGCCGTTCCAGCATCTTCGTGCTTTCGTCGCACTATGAGGGTTTCCCCAATGTGCTGTGCGAAGCCATGTACGCCGGGGACCTCTGCATTTCGAGTGATTGCGTGAGCGGTCCTCGAGAACTCATCGTGCCTGGAAAGAACGGATGGCTCTTCCCGGTGGGCGACGAGCATAAGCTGACTGATGAATTACGGCATTGCATCGAATCCATCGAATCCGGGGACGACATGGATTCGATTCGTTCGTCCGCCCAGAATACCGTCAAGCGCCTGTATATGGACGAGAACATCAAACATTGGGTTTGTCTGGTCCAGAAGGTGAAGCGATAGCTGGAGCACGGCGACGCAAACAGTAAAGGATTGATATAAGGATTCGCCATGAAGATTCTATTCGTCATGTACAACATGGAGATCGGCGGTACCCGCAGGAGCCTGCTCAATCTCTTGGAGAAAATGGTCAAAGCAGGCGTCCAGTGCGATTTGCTGCTGTTCTCGCCCTATGGTGATTTCATGAACCAGATTCCCCATGGAGTGCGTGTACTTCATGGCGATATCCTTATGCAGAGCATTTACGCCACGAAGCAGACGCTGAAGAAATACGCCCCGTCCTATCTTGTGCTGATGAAAGCCGTTCAGAAGATTCTCAAGAAGGTCTTCGGAGAAAAGCGGTTCTATGATCATGTTATGAGAGGATATGCGAAGCGGCACTTCAAAAACAACGACTACGATGCCGTTATCGCTTTCCAAGAAGGCGACTGCGTCAAATTCGCCACATATGTGCCTTCCCCGTGCAGGCTGGGATGGATTCATAACGATTACGGCAACCTGCAGGGTGAGCAGAGGGGAACGCCGGCCATTTTCAGTAAGCTGGATTCCATCCTGTTCGTGGCGGAAGGAACCAGACGGACATTCGTCGAGGCATACCCGCAATTTGCCGATAAGATGCGGGTGATTCCCAACATATTGCCGCAGGACCGTATTCGTGAGAGCGCTTCGGACGATGATGCGGAGAAGATATTCACGGACCTGAATCGTATCCATATCGTTTCGGTTGGACGTGTCGCCAGGCAGAAGGCCTTCGAGCGTATTCCGGAGGTCCTGGACGGTTTGGGAACGCTGTCGCAGCGCATCGAATGGTCCGTGATCGGAGACGGGCCGGATCTTCCCCGCCTTCGTGAAGAGCTGGAAACCAAAGGCCTGCAGGATTGCGTGCATTTCATCGGAGCCCGCAACAATCCGTTCCCGCTTGTGCGTCAGGCGGACCTGTACGTACTGACGTCGCTGTATGAATCGCAGCCGATGGTTGTTATGGAGGCGTTGACGTTGGGCGTTCCGGTCCTCAGCACGGATTTCGCATCCGTACGTGAGCTCCTCGGGAATAAGCCTTTCGGCGTGATCTGCGAAAACAGCGTGGCCGGACTGACCGATTCATTGCGCCGGCTTCTTGAATCTCCGAAGGAGATTCAGTCCATGCAGCAATCGGCGAAGGAATACGAATACGATAATGATGCGATTATTTTCGCCATCGTCGGGTTGATTCGCCGATAATAATAGAAATGATGAGATTATGAAAAGCAAAAGTTTAGTCTTAATGCAACCGAAAGACGCTTATTATTTCGGCTTGGTTCACGATGATGCTTTTGACATCGATGAACCCTTCAAAAGGGTTACTGGAATCTTTGCTTTCCTTCTTAAGGTATTCAGGCGATTCAATATTCCGCTGACCAGCTTGTTCTACGGTGAATGGTATAAGCGAATCAAAGAATACGACAAAATTATTCTTTTTGATTTTGTGGTATTCCAGGATGAGCAGTTGTTGTTCAATATCGCCAAGAAGGCACCTGAGAGCCGACGCTTCATTTATTACTGGAACATCATCAAAGACGAAGCGAGATATGTGCACCGGAAGGAGCTGGCCGATAAAACCGGTTTCTCGCTTTACCATTACGATCATGGTAATTGCGAACGCTTCAATATGAAGTTCAATACGATTATGTATTATGAGGGCGTTTCCCTTCCGGAGCGCCCTGCGACCGCCGATCTTCTGTTCCTCGGGTTCGTTAAGGATCGCAGCAGCAAATTAAACAATCTGTATCGTACCATTCAGGAAGCCGGCTTCACTCCTCGATTCGTTATCGTCAAGGCTGATGCCGAAGCCAAAAAGTACCCGTTCGAATTCCATGACCGGTACATTCCGTATATGGAATATCTGGACATGGTCGCGGAAAGCCGTGGAATTTTGGATATCGCGCAGGAAAACCAGGACGGATTCTCCATGCGCGTCATGGAAGCCATCTTCCTGAACAAGAAGCTGGTATCCACCAACACCGCGTTGAAGGATGCGAGTTTCTATGATCCCGCCAACATACTGGTCCTCGATTCGGATGAGGTCACTCGGGACCAGATTGCCGAATTCTTCGCGAGCGAATTCCATCCATATTCCGAAGATGTTCGTCGATACTATTCTATCGGCGAATGGGTGAAGCGATTCTAATGATCTCCTGAGGGATACGATAATGCAGCTGATTGTTTCTGAAAAAGACCGATTGGAACTGGGTAGCTATTCCGAACAGCCGAATGGCGAATGCATGGTTGAAAAAGACGTCTTCAAGCATGCGGTCCCGGATTTGGATTTATCTGTAATCGTTCCTTGTTATAATGTCGAAAAATATGTAGCGAAATGTCTTGATTCGCTTTTACACCAGCAGACCCAGTATACGTTTGAGGTCATCGCAGTGAATGATGGTGCTACGGATGGTACCGGCAGGATCCTTGACGAATATGCTTCGCGGTTCGACGCCCTGCATGTCATCAATCGTGAAAACGGCGGATTGGCGGCCGCCCGTAATACGGGAATCGGCGAGGCTCGCGGCAGGTATCTTACGTTCGTGGATTCGGATGACTACGTCAGCGACGGATTCATTGAAAACGCCATGTCCGCGGCGATGCGCGAGAATGCCGATGTCGTCGCCACCGGGCAGATCTCATTCGATGAGAGCAGGCAGTACAAGAGGCTCATGCCGCATGGCGACCATGACAGGTCGGTCCTGACCGGTACGGCTTGGGGCAAGATGTTCAAACGTGAACTGCTGGCGCGAGTCGTTTTCCCCGAAGGATACTGGTTTGAGGATACCCCGTTGCGCCATCTGGTCTATCCCCGTATCGACAGGTATGCCTCCGTGGGCGATTGCGCTTACATGTACAGGCATAATCTTCAGGGCATCAATCTGTCGTCCAAGGGCAAGCCCAAAGCATTGGACACGGTATACATCACCGATTTGGTGTTTCGTCATGTGGAGCGGATCGCTCCGCAAGGCTATCTGGACGGCCCCGTATTCCATACGGCAGTCTGCAATCAGTTCTATCTGAACCAGTGCCGTATCGAAGGTCTTCCCAAGGAGTGCAGGAAACTCGTCTTCCGAATCCAATCCGATTTCTACCATGCGCATTTGAAGAGCAATGGTTCTTCAGCCTCCGTGAATTCGCCTTTGTATATCACGGCGATGTCCTTGCCCTCTTTTATTCTTGCTGAGATATCTGTGAGAGCGGCGTTCCTCAACCGAGCCGTCAAAGTGCTGGGCAGACTGTTCCTAGTTGCTAAGAAGCATAATTCGTGAGTGGTATCCACACGTAAGGAGTAAGCGAATGTCGACATCGCAAAACAGTCTGTTCCGTTTTGCGGAACTTGCCATGTTCCGTCTTATCGGAGCCTATCGCATCGGTTGGTTGCTGGATCGGGCCGGGATGCGTAGAGGCAAGGAGAAGTCGAAGACGGCCAAGACGCCGGAGACCTTTTCCATCCTGCTCGGTGAGACTCCTCTCTACCGCAATATCGGTGACCTGGCCATCGCCGTCGCTCAGGAGTCGTACCTGGAGCGTATCGATCTGGGTGAAGTCAAGGAGTACGTCGAGAACGATCGGTGGGAGGCGCTGACCTACTACCGTCAAGCCATTCCGTCGAATGCCGTGATCGTGTTGCAAGGCGGCGGCAATATGGGAGATCGATATTTCGGATTGGATCTCAAGCGCGCCGGTGTCGTCGAAGCCTTCCCCAACAACCGCATCGTGATTATGCCCCAGACGTCGGATTATAACGGCAAATTGGGCGAAGCGTTGCTGAAGTATATGCGCTCGGTATACATCAAGCATGGAGATGTCCATATCTTCGCACGTGAACGTCGGTCCTACGAACTCATGAAGAAACAGTTCCGTGGTGTCGATGTTCAGCTTTCCACGGATATCGTTATGACGTACCGTCCGGAATTCGACGAATCGCAGATCGGCAAGCGCCATGGTTCGCTTGTCGTCCTTCGCAAGGACGGAGAGAAACTGCTCGATGGTGATGGCGTGAAATCACTTGTGGTGCGTGAGCTCTCCCAAGTCTTCGGGAATGAGGGAGTCCGATTCTCCGATACGATTTTCGACCGTAGCGTTACGCTTCAGGAGCGTCGCAACGTCGTCCTGAACAAGCTGTCGGAATTCGCGAACGCTGAAATCGTCGTGACCGATCGCCTGCACGGAATGATTTTCTCCGCCATCACGGGAACTCCGTGTGTCGCATTCGATAATGCGAACCACAAGGTTTCCGAATCGTACAACGCTTGGTTGAAGGAATATGATTTCATCAAGCTGGCTACGCCTGATGATTTCCCCGATATGCTTCAGAGCGTATTGTCCTCACGTGGCTCCACCCGCTATGATTATGACTCCATGATGCAGCGGTGTGAGAAGATTCGCGGTGTAATCAAGGAATATATTTCCCGATGAGAAAACTAGGTTGGCCGCCCGGAGTTTGCACTATGGGCGGCCAACAATTGATGTTGCGATAGGATATTAGGATATGGCGCTATCTGCGAATCGGATGAGTTACAGTGGCAAGCTTGAGAAGGTGTCTTCCCTTCAGAATCTCATGCAGAGACTCAGGGTGGAAGATGTCATCTTCGTTGTTTGTGCTGCGACCTGCGTGTATCCGTTCGGCTATTATTCGTATGTGCCTTCATTGAGCACCGTATATATGAATGCAAAATATGCGGTGATTGCACTTATCGCCGTGCTTATCTTGTTGAAGAGGTATAAGCCCTCTCTTATCGCCACGATGATTGTAGGTTTCGATGCTTATCTGCTGATTACCACAATCGCATTTGACGGCAACGTCAATCGCTGGGCCCAATTCGCACTGTATCGTATAGCGTTGATTTGTGTTTTCGACTACATGCTTAGCAAAAGGCCTGTTTTTGCGCTTGGTACCATCACGCTTATCTGTTTGGTGCATTTGGCCATCAACGAGGCACTCGGTAGTGCCGGAACGTCGAGTCTCAATGTTGATAATGCCATGTATTGGCTGGGCATCAGGGTTCGTATTGCCGGATTTGCCCTTCCTGCAATGGCTTTCTCATTATTGTTCTGCATTTATTCCAAGATTAGCAAATTGATTAAACTGCCGATTCTCATTGCGGTATATGCGTTGGCGATCACCTTCTTTATTCAGAAGAACGTCTCCACCGCATTGGTCTCGTCCAGCCTTTCGCTGATTCTGCTTGTTTTGTTTATCGTGTATAAGAATTTCGTCAAGCGAATCGCATTGACAGCTGTAATCGCAACCGTGGCATTGAACTTTGCTATCGTATTCTTTAATTTCCAGAATAAGTTCTCTTGGCTCATCGAAGGCATCCTCGGCAAGTCCCTTACCCTGACGGGACGTGTCAGTATCTGGCATTCCGTTCTATCCAAGATGCAGGGACACTACCTTTTCGGACATGGTGTCGGCTCGGGTATTCCGTTCATCTACGAATTCGGCGAACCGATCACATATGAGCATAATCAGCTTCTGAATGCGCTCTTCTCCGGCGGCATCATTGGGCTTGTCTTTCTTTTTGTCATTCTTTTCCTTACATTCTGGTCGATTACGTCCGATGAGCCAAGCCCGTATACATCCGTTGTTGCGGCCTTCCTTCTCGCCATGTGCGTGCAGATGATATCCGAACATCCGTATGAGAATGCGCTCTTTGCTTTGCTTCTCCTGTTCGGATACCGCTATAGGGACATTCCGCTTCCGGAACCGCAGCGTCTGTTCAAGTCGATTCGTTTCAGGTTGTTCTGATCTCATAAAGAGGTGTGCTATGCGTTTGGAAAGAACGAAGAACGCTCGAAGAAATACCATATTCGGTATTATCCAGCGTCTATATCAGATGCTTGTGCCGTTTGTGATGCGAACAGTGATGATTTACACACTTGGTGTGGAATATCTTGGCCTCAACAGCCTGTTCACGTCCATTCTTCAGGTTCTGAACCTGACGGAGCTTGGTGTCGGCGCCGCTCTGGTCTTCTCGATGTATAAGCCCATCGCGGAAGATGATGATGAGACCATCTGCGCCCTGATGAATCTATACAAGCTGTACTATCGCGTTATCGGCTTGATTATTCTAGTGATAGGCGTTTGTCTTCTTCCGTTCATACCATCGTTGATTCACGGTGATGTGCCGCCGGATGTGAATGTCTATATCCTCTACTTGATGAATCTGCTCGCGACGGTTCTGACCTACTGGCTGTACTCCTACAAGAACAGCCTTCTTCAGGCATTCCAACGTCAGGATCTGGCGACAAAGGTCATGATCGCCACGGATACCATCAAGTATGTAATCCAGTTTGGCGCGCTTCTTCTGCTGCACGACTACTACTGGTATGTCATTGCGATTCTCTTCACCCAGATTCTGCAGAATATTGGTAAGAGCATAGTTGTGGACCATCTGTTCCCGCAGTATAAGGCGGAAGGCAAACTCCCGAAGGAACAGGTGCATGACATTAACCGTCGTGTCATCGACCTTTTCACGACCAAGGTCGGCAATGTTATTGTGACGTCCTCGGGCTCGATCGTCATCTCGTCCTTCCTGGGCCTTGCCGCACTGGCTATTTACCAGAACTATTTCTACCTCATCACGGCCGTTGCGGCCATCTTCACCGTCGTATTCCAATCCGTTATGGCGGGTATCGGGAACAGCCTTATTCTTGAAAGCCCCGAAAAGAACTACAGGAACTTCGAGAAGTTCAGCATGCTTATCGCATGGCTGGCGACCATTTGTGCCTGTTGCTTCCTGAACCTGTTCCAGCCATTCATGACCATATGGGTTGGCAAGAATCTGCTTCTTGATTTCACTACTGTGATTTTCTTCTGTGTGTATTTCTATGTTTACGAGATCGACCAGTTGTTCAGTGCCCATAAGGATTCCGCAGGAATCTGGCACCAGGATCGTTTCCGGCCTCTGATCACCGCTTCCGCCAACCTCGTTCTCAGCATTATTCTTGTTCATTTCTGCGGCGTACTTGGTGTGTTGCTCGGAATGATCATCTCTACTCTGGTAATCAGCATGCCGTGGATTATGTATAACATGTTCACGTACATATATCAGCGGAAGTATATGGCCGAATATGTCAGGCAGATTATTGGATATGCATTGTTGGCGTCCGTTATCGCCTTCGTATCCTATTGGGCTTGTGCCGTTGTTCCATTGCATGGCATCACGGAAATTGTCGCTAAGCTTGTTATCTGTCTCATCGTTCCCAATGCTCTTATTGTGCTGACGTACCAGTTCTTCCCGCCGTTTGTATCGTGTATCGCACTCATTAATTCGGTTTCAAAGGGGAAGATTCCGTTCCTCCGCAGTTGGGTCGAGCGCAAGAAGCGTCTTGGCAGACATCGTAACCGTGCGATGTAGTTGAATGGGCCCCCGGGTTTTCCGGGCCCATTCAACTTATACGGCTCGTGTGAACGAATCGACCATGTTTTCGAGCCATTGGAATTGTCGTCGACTGTGTATCAGTGCTCCGCACGACGGATGAACATGCCTGATTTCTCCATCTCGTTCAGGGACTGTTCATATCGGCTGTTATCGGTTTCCTGCCCCAGCACCCATGTGCAGAATCCGGTAAATCCCTCCTGCAAGGAGATCGTGGGCGTGAACGCGAGAATCTCCTTGGCCTTACTGATATCGGCGATATTGTGGGCGATATCGCCGATACGGAAGTCTCCGGTGATGTTCAGCCGACTCGTGCTGTTATAGATCTTCTTCAACGTCTCGGCGATTTCAATCACACTCGTGCCCTTGCCGCATCCAAGATTGATGATCTCCCCATTGGACGCGGGGATATCGAGCGATTTGACGACGGCCGCCGCGACATCCTTCACGTGGATGAAATCACGGCTTTCGTTCCCGTCCTCGAAGATGTTGATATCCTTATTATCCAGAAGCAGCGTGGAGAAGATGGAAAGAATGCCCGTATAGGGATTCTTCAACGACTGTCCCGCACCATAGACGTTCTGGAAACGGAAAATCGTATAGTCGATATCCATGGCCGGGCACATCGTCTCAATCATCGACTCCTGTGCCAGCTTGGTGAACGCATACAGGGAATTCGGCGTCGTCCTACTATCTTCCGTAGTCGGCAGGAGCGTAAGTTGGGCATTGCATGTATCGCAATGCATCGAGAAATCGCCCCGAACCATATCGTCCGCATGACGTCCGCGCGGATACACCACACCGCAGTTCGGACAACGATATTTTCCTTCGCCATACACCGATCGTGACGATGACAATACGATTTTGCGGACTGTGCTCTCGGAGCCTTTCAGCGACAACGCCTGGAAGATGTTCGAGAGTCCCATGACATTGACCGAATTGTACTGGTTGATCATGTACATCGACTGGCCGGTGCCTGTCTCGGCGGCGAGATGGATGACGTAGTCGACGCCTTCAAGCGCTTCGGACACCGTGTCGAAGTCACGGACATCACCGCGAATGAATTCGCAACGATCTTTGATGGACTGGTACAAGTATGAGTCTTCGGGATTCTCGCCGTGAATTTGTTCCGTAAGACTATCAAGAACCCTGATTCCGTAGTCGGTCTTTTCACTGAGCAGACGAACGATCTCACTGCCTATGAAACCTGCGCCGC
>UMIN01054542.1_pt1 | contig 11432 bp, 15 predicted proteins | sample 1965811 | NCBI WGS metagenome assembly UMIN01 (sample SAMEA4836123, study PRJEB28245) | human gut metagenome | biome: gut microbiome; material: fecal sample | place: Denmark | collected 2008
ATTTCTTTATATCAACGACCTCTGTAGGATATAGGTCGCTAATTAACTGAGATAGACAGCATTTATGCTAATGTGTTTATTAGTTAAATCATCAGTATAAGTAGATGGTTTATTTATATGAATGAGGCCATCACTGCCAATGTATACATAGAGTATTGTTTCTGGAACCCCCCATTGCGAACTTGCAATATATCCATAAATTTTAATAGAACGATATGGTTTATTTTTGATAATAGTTGCTACAACATTAGGAAGATCATTTCCTGTAACGATTAAAGCGAGCTGGATCTCAATGATTCTTCCGTATTTGAGCATGTAATCTTCAGCTTTTGAATCAGTAAAATCATACCCGTTTTTTAACTCTATGAAATTTGTAGTGTTGGAAATGTACTCCAATTCAAACTCGCTATTTAACTGAGCAAATTTATCCGCCAATACTTTCCCCTGCATCGCGTCTAAAACATTTCCTGGCTGCGTTGCCAGCAGATTATTTGCAATCTGATTTTTGAGAATATAGCCTGCCAGTTTTTCCTGAAGCGTTGTATTTGTGACCAGCTCTTTTATCATCTTATCGGCAATCTTATCCATGAGCGTCTGGGCGTTTACTACCTCTCCCGGTTCCCCAAGTAAACCACTTGTGTCCTTGGCGTTTATTGTATTCAACATATTTTGAATAAAACCTTTTGCCAGATACATCCAGTTTGCTCCATCTGCAATCGGGAGTCCTTCTGGATGTTCTTTTAGAGCAACATAGGTAGAACCCTCGTGATATACCGCGTTCATCATATGGTATTCCGTTTCAGGGTCATACTCTCCTTTATATGCAATCCCTATTATCGCCAATTTTTCATATCCTTCTGGTATCGCCATTTATATCACCTCCTTATGTAATCGCCCAGCATAGCACATTATCATCAAATACCTTAAAATCTACTCCAACCCCTGTTTTCATATATAAGCTCATGGACTCTATATCTACATAAAAACCAGGAGCTATAATCTTGGAATATGTCTCGGCCCTATCCGCTTCTACCTTCGCGCGCTCTGCCTGCATTTCCGATTGGCTTGCATAATATTTGCTGTTGTTTGTATCTTCCCCTTCTCTGGCCCCTGTTTTTCCAATGGCCCAACTTTCAGAAAGAGTTGCGCTTTCCGCAGAACTGTCTGCCTGTTCCTTCGCGGTTTCCAACTCGCCCTTATAATCTTCCAGAAAAGTATCGATCTTTTCGTCTCTTTTTTTATCCGCCTGTTCCCGCTTTATTTCGTTTTGCTGTCTCTGTTCCTCATTCTTCCTCCATTCATCCTGATTTTTGTTAACTTCCGAAATCTTCCCGTCAATGATTCCTTCCAGTTTTTCCGTCTCGTCTTTAAAATCCTGCTTCAGCTGTTCCTGCTGCTTAATAATATCCTGTTCAAGCTGCTCAAACTCTGTCAGCCCTCCCTTATAGTTTCCCGGCGTATTAATTACATCTTCGATATACACCGGAGCCTTAAAGGAAGCGTACTTTACTTCTCCGTTTGAACTATAACCTCTCAGGTTTACCAGAGCTGTTCCCGGAACCTGCAGCATCGGGGACAGAATATTCCAGTGCAGGAGAATGTGCTCCTCCTGCACCTCTTTTCTCAGAGACGTTGTATCGTAAGCATCGTTTTTGTACTGTAAATCAAGATAATAATTCAGATCGGAAAGATCGTTCCCGCCCGACGAGCGACGATCCAGACGAAAAATTCGTTCCCCTACCTGGTTATCATAAGTTGTGCCGATACGATCCTCTCCGGACGGAAACAACAGCTTTTGGTTTTTTACAATTATCATACCGGCTCCTTTTCTACAGCAGCTTTCCTAAACCGTTTTCGTATTCCTCCTCTTTTTCCTCCATGTAGAGATCCGCTAACTCTCTCTGTGACATGGCATTCTCCAGCACCTCTGCAACAGACTTCGGCACCATTACTGTCCGTCCTCGCGGAACAATCGTTGTCTTTCCGTTTACCGTCACTCTCTCGTCATCACGATAACGCTCTCCATCACGGAACAGACGAATCGGAACCATTTCCTCTCCTTTCTTTCCGGTTTTTCCCGTCTCCTCTGCCGGCATATCTTTCTCTGCTGGCATATCTTTCTCTGTTGACATATCTTCTGTTCCTGCTTTTACTTCCTCTGGTTTTGTTCCTCTTGCCATAGCTCCCTCCTAATTCGCCTCGTGAATATTGTTAGATGATCCAGTCTCAATTCTAACCATAAAATCGTTCTGAAGAATCTCAGCAGTTTTTACCGCTTTCCAACCTGCAGTTGCCCTCTGATTCAGCGGATCTGATGTTCCTCCAGAACCTAACTGTTTCACAATCGTTTCCAGTCCTCCCCCTTCTACGCTTGTAATTCCGTAGGCATCACGACCGATAATCAGCGTAGAATACACATCTGCCTTGTCTGGGCCTTCCCCAATCTGTGCTCCTGCACTTGGAAAGATCTTCGCTTCTGTAGTTTCTGACAGACGTACACCTGCAACCTTTCCGATCTCGTTTTTCCACATTTTCTCCGGCGTCGTGTATTTGTTCCATTCCACAAAAGCCTCGTCATCCATCAGGTCGAACGCAATATCTGAATGAATGATGCCTGCATATTCCTGGCCCTCAATCGGCCTAGCATTTCTCCTCTTCAGTGTCCTTACCGCCAGGCGAATCGCCCGAACTGTCAGTTTCATTTCTGGCGTAAGCTCAGCGCGGGAATCCACCTGTCCCTCTGCATACTGGACGTTAGTGCCCGCATTGATTACCTCTCTTGTAACCGTGTCAAGCGTCTGAGCCGCCTGAGCTCCAAGCAGATTCATAGCCTCTACCAGGTTGTTATCAATCGCAGTTAAGAGCAGCATGTCGGACAGACGGATATAATTTCCATACTGTTTCACTGTTGCCTTTACTACGCTGACATCCAGCTTGTCACCCGCCGGCGTTTCGCCTTCCGTTAATGGCGTCAGCGCCTTCTTAAGCGGTGTGTATTTCCTGAACTCTATCGTCTTTCCTCCATTTTTCGGGATCGGCTTTTCCTGTCCAAACTGGTCATGGATCAGGTTTGGCCCTACATTCTCCAGAAGGTATCTGTAGTAGTATGTTTTCATCTCGTGGGACAGCTCGTTCCCGCTTCCCGTCGATTCCGTTGTATTTGTCACATCAAATAACTGCAGCTGGATTTTTACCATTTTTCTATTTGCATAAATCAATCTTCTGTCCTTCATATGTCCTCCTTATAATTCTACGTTCTCTCCTCGCTGCGCTCTTCTCGCAAGCTCAAAAATCTCCTCCCGGCTCATATCCTCCACCCGCTTTCCTGTATTCTCCACCGGCTTTGTGTTCATTCCTGCCTCGCTTGGCCGGCTCTGACTGCTTTTTACCGCATCTGCCTGGGCTTTTGCTACACTCTGAGCCGTCTGCCTGGCAAGTGTCTGCATTATCTCCTCATGGTGGACTGTTTCATAAGCTGTTTTCATGTCAATTCCATTTCCCAGGAGCCGGGTAAAGGTTTCATTCTGTCCCTCTACCTCCATGTCGAAATTAGGATAGAGGTTCTTTAACTCTGCTGCCTCCCGGTTCCATCTCTGGAAGATACGTTCTCTCTGGCTTGCTTTCTGAGCTTCCTCCATCTGCCTTAATAACCGTTTATTTTCCACCTCAAGGTTTCTTCTGTAACGGTATTCCTCAACCGTTAAACCCGCCTTCGCAGCTTCCTCCTCCCATAAGCTATTGTCACTTTCAATAGCCTTCCTCAGTCCTTCCAGATCTTCTGTTCCGTATCTGGAGCTGAGCAGTGAGATTAATTCCCCCTGTGAGGATAACTGAGCTTCCATTCCCTTGTAGCGTTTCAATCTCCGGTTAATCGTATCTTTCATTCTGGCCTCATACAGATCCTTGTACTCTGATGAGATCAGCTTCTCAAATTCTGCAGCCCGCTCCTCCGGCGTCTTGTCAGTTTCAGCGTTCCCCTGCCCGCCAGCGGCGCCCTGGCCTTCTCCGCCCGTTTCTGCTGCCTGTCCTCCTGCCTGTCCGTCTCCGGCTGCTCCTGCTGCTCCTGCTGCTCCAGCGTCAAATAAAGTCAAATCTAATCTCTTCTTCATTTTCCCTCCTGCCGTCTCTCCGGCGTGTCTTTTTTTCTGCCGTCTCTCCGGCGTGCCTATCTTTCCCAAATCACTATATCAGGTTTAAAAACAGATTTCGCCTGCCATAAAAATCTGTTCCGGATACTCCGCTTTCAACAACTCAAAACCTGTCTCTATTGCCTTTGCTCTCTCTTTAAATTTTCTCATTCCCTCTTTCGATGCTGCCACTTTCACCCGAATGAAGCCCTTTTCGATGTTTATTGAGGCTTTCGCCTCCCCTTCCGCTTCTATATCCATGGCTACCTGGGCAAGGGTCTGCCCCAGAACAGATACCGCACAACACAGCAAATTGTCCTTGCCTTCGTTTATCTTTTCTGCATGCCCAATAATGGAAATGTCCATTCCATCCTGTAATATAAGCACTCTTGTCATATCAGCTCTTTGGCGTAGAGGCCGCTGCTGCCCTCTGCCTTGCCTTTCCCGCTGTCGCGTTTAATTCTTCCCTGACTCCTCCTACTGAGTCTGTTTTCATGTCCCTGCTTGCCCCTGAGGCTTTCACGACCGGCTGAGAAAGATTCTGTTCCGCCGTAGCATCCAGCAGCCTTGTGTCTCCCGTTGTCTGTGCGATTAAAGCCGCCATCTTTTGAATAGTTGCCTGCATCCGGATCACCTGCTGGTACAGCGTTCCGTTCCTCTCAATTTTCTGAATCACCTCTTCCTTTCCGTCAAACATCATCATATCCAGGCAGGCGAGAGCCTGGTCTGAAAACTGAGGGTTAAAAAATCCGAGATTGTACATCTCTTTTGCCAGCTCATTCTGTGATACCTTTACAAACGGAGATGCTTTCTGAGGAGCGATGGAAATGTCAAAATAGGGCATCCGCCCGCCTATCATAATTCCGAAATTGTCTGTTTCCGGTTCCCCTTTTAACAGGGAGTTGTCGAAACTCAAAAACTCCATCTGTCCCAGTTTGTTTGTGATTCTGAAAGCTCTCGGTACATCATAAAACTGCCTAATCAGCTCGATCACCTGAAAAACCACATCTTTGTAAGCTCTGAAGGAAGACTTGATCATATCCCTCGAAAGTTTTGAGCCAGCCTCCTGAAGGGCGGCAATCGCAGAAGCCGCCGTTACTCCACTGGCTGTGGAACCCTGAGAAAAATCACGGTTCCCGGAAGTTTCTTTCAGCTCTTCGATCTTCCCCTGGTATACCTGATAGTACGTGCCGTTTAACGGAAATACCTCGATTGGTTTCAAGTCATCCGGCTGGCCTTCATAGTGTACGATATCTTTCGAAAGATCCTGAAACTCTTCTTCATTGATTCCTGCTGCCATTTTGCAAAAATAACGCGGCCTCGAACCCGCCAGCGTATTTTTCAGAATTGCCTGCCCCATCCGGTCTATGTAAGCCTGGCAGTCTTTCATCGCATCCAGGTATCCGAAGGCTGCCGGAGAACCTTTTTCCGGGAACATCGTGTCAAGCACAAAGGGGTATTGACCGTGAGAGTACCAGCTGTCCTCTCCTTCATTTTCTGAAGAATAGAGGATGATTCCCTCTGCAAACTTGCAATAATGCAGCACAGTCCTGACTTTTGGTATTTCAAATTCATTTTTGGGGAGTGTCTTGTATCGCTTTTTGTAGTACCAGTCAACCACCAATGTTTTCTCGCTGTTATCTATATAATCTTCTGTAATATACTCTTTAATGTCCAGCAGCCCGCCTGTGGTTTTCTGCTCTAATGCAGGATATTGCCTTTTCAGAGCATCACTGTCTACTGCTTCCAGATAAAAAATTTCCTTAGAGTCCTGGAGCTTTTCTACTCCCGGCTCCCAGTACAGCCTAAGCAGATCACAGGTCTTAATCTCCACATCCCCCAGTCCGTTCAGCTTTTCCGGATTCCAGAATACTCCCTGAACCCCGGTTCCTGTCTTCAGCTTGTCCCATGTTTGCTCTGAGTAGGTTTCCTCGTAGCCGTTCTGTTCCAAAATGTACGGAACAATATCCGAAAGGATCTGAGCTGTCTCTTTGTCTGTTTTTTCTCGTGGCAGAATATTGGCTTCCGGGTAATTGTCCATAAAATCTGCGTGTTTATTGATGATCGAATTAAACAGCCATGCGCTGGCTGGTTCTGGTTCTCCCTTGTTTTCTTTTCTCATCTCGTCCCAGTGCCGCATTTTCCACCACTGTTCGTTGGACACAATCCGGTTATCCAGCATCTGCTTTCCCTGTTTATACTTCTGCAGCCTGGCTTCCGCTTTCCGTATCGTTTCTTCTGTTACCGGTTTTAACACTGCCGCTTTTACTCTTTCTTCTTCCATCTATACCTCCTATATTCTGTAAAATCTTGTATTTCTCCTGTCTTTGTACAAATCAAGCGGATCCTCTTCCGGAACCACCCACTCCTCATTTTTTCGCGGAGAAATCGGGTGTTCCATCAGTACATAACGGCATTCATCATAGATATGATCTTCGCAGTCCGTGTCAATGTCCTCAACCTTCTTTTCATCGTATACCAGGGCCGGAATTGTCCTGATAAAATCCTTGCAGGTATTAAATACATAAAACATCGGACGGCCATTTTCTCCGAACGCCAGGCGATAGTGGAATTGCATCTTTCCGGCCAGCCTCGTATGATCTGCCGGCGAGAAATAAACTCCCTGCCGTTCCATCATCGCCGCTACAGATTCCCCTCTGGACTCGTCATAGATAGCCGGATCGGCAATCCCTATAATTTTCTTTCTCTTGAGCAGAGGATCTGTATTTTCTATTTCCTTAATCCTCCTGGCAATCTCTGTCGGCTCCATCTTAACACCTTCGTTTGGTGTCCCGGTGCATCCATAAAACTCCCGTATGCGGTAAATGCAGCCGTCATAATCCACCGCGTGCCAGCCCACAGAAAAGGGCTTTGCATATCCAAAATCAAACCCGCGATAGATCAGCCAGTCATCCGGTATTTTGAACGGCTCTATTACATGAGTCATAATCTGACTTTTATACCCGTCCGGATTGTCCCTAAACTCTCTAAATACCTGTCCGGCGAATACATTCCAGTCCCCATATAACAAGGCTTTTCTCTCCTGTTCCGGAAGCGTTGCAAGCCGGGCTAGATACCCTGGATCGTTTTCCAGCAGAATTTTGTTGTCAAATACTGTGGATGGGACAAATACCTTTGTCCGGTAAAAGATTTTCTGATTGCCATCCGGGAATCTTACTTTTTGCTTAAACACCACCGTCTCGTATGGCTTTCCGGCTGTTACGAAATAGTCTTTTACCCAACCGTGGCCAATCCCTCCGGGGTTTGCTGTCGCTCTCATGTAGATCCGAGTTCCCGGCCCCGATGGACGGTTACGGGACAGCATATAAGAGTATTCGTCCCAGGTAAAATGTGTGAGCTCATCGAATCCGATAAAATCATAGTGTTTTCCCTGATAGTTCGTCCTGTCGGAAACATGCTGCATGTTTCCGAAATAAATCTTCGACCCGCTTTTAAATCTCCAACAGTGCATTGTCCCGTTGTATCTTGCGCCCGGACAGTTTTTATATAGCTCATGACTCCGGTCAATCAACTCCGTGAGCTGTGGAAACGTCTTTCTGAAAATAATTCCCCTGTAATGGGGAATCTGGATCTGACGCAACGCCTCCACCAGAAGAAAATCTGATTTCCCGCCTCCTGCTGCCCCTCCATACAGCCCTTCATCCTCCCCGCGGTTCATCATGATAATTTGCTTCGTTTGAGGAATCCAGCTAATTTTCCTTTTCTTTTCCACTGCTTTCCTCCTGCATATCCTTTAATTTTTCTTTTTCTATTTCTTTCTTCGCCGCCTCAATGTCAGCCGGCGTCAGAAGCGGGATCCCTTCGTCCTCATCTTCTGTGTCTTCAATTACAACCGGGAATCTTTCTTTCCACTCTTCCCTGTCTCGGTTTGCCAGCCAAAACTTGATCGCCGCCGTGTCCGGAGGAATGTAAATCTGTTCAATTCCCTCTTTTAACTCTTCCTTTTCTCCTATCTTTTTTCCCGTATCCTCGTTATAGGTAACTGTTTTTACTTTAAATGTCTTTTTTAAGTTTACATAAAATCCAGTACACTTCTTGTACAGGGAATTTTCTACCTCTGTGTTGCAGATCTCCTTATTTTTCTTTAAAGCGTCCGAAATGACCGGAAATTTTTTCCGCCACTCATTCAACGTGGAGCGGCGGATTCCCATGTTCTTCGCTATTTGTTCATCGCTCAGGCCTTTTCTGGCCCATCCGGCCAGCAGGGTGAGCTTGTCCGGATCATTGATCCAGGCTTCATATTTTCCTTTCGCCATGCCGGCCCTCCTCTCTCATAAGATTATGGCATATTTCTTTTTTCTTTTCGCCTGCCATAAAATAACATAAAAAAACAGCGAGTTTTTTCTTCTCGCTGTTTTTGGTTTATACTATTTTCGATTTTTTATATCCTCTTCTGCCGGAATGACTCTCCATCCTGTATAAGTCGTGCAGCCATCCAAGGATGATTGACATATTATTTATGGTATGATATATTGTATTTGTCGGTGATGCAGGACGCAGCATCATCTGGAGCCGCCAGCAATCCGGCGGACGCGGGTTGAAATATCTTATTCCGCTTTTATTTATGAAAAAGAGCCGAATTACACGGCTCTTTTTTACTGCTTAGTATTTATTTTTTATTTACAAATTTAAAATATGTGATATAATTAACCTGTCGCACAAAATAGATGCTTTTTGTGTGGTGCTAGATAGCAATTCTTTCTGGCCACGGGTTGAAATATTTTATTCCGCTTTTATTTATGCGGAAAGAGACTGATTAATCAGTCTCTTTTTTTGCTTGCTTTACCTGCTGAATAGCAATCATAAAACTGATCTGTCAAGTTTGCCAGCTCTTTAGGGCTTAATTTATCTTTAAGCTCATCCGGGATCCATTTGTAGCATGCTGAGAATGTATCACCCATATTGCCTATTTTAGACTCTTTCTTGACCATCTCGAGTTTATACATTTCTCCGGCTTCCTGCCATGTCATGTCGCCTGATTCGATGCACTTTAAAGCCTCTCTCGTTAAAACACTGCTGACAACCTTCTGAGATACAACACCAATACCATTGATTTTCATATGTTCCGCCTTTCCCCAGCTTCCTCCGGTCTTGATTTATTCAAATTTACGTGTTATTCTTTTGGTGTGGGGCGGTTCTTTCGTTCCGCCCCTTTTGTGTGTTTTGGCTGGCTATTTAGTCAGCCTTTTCTTTTGGCTTGTACTGATCTTCTCCGGTTTCGATGTACAGGATAAAATCATTGATTGATTTTTCATCCCATCCGGCCGCCCGGAGTCCTATAATCAGCCTTGCCGTTTCGCTCATATTCATGCTGTTCATTTGTTCTCCTTTCTCCCTTTCGGGTTATTGTCCTCCGTTTCCCTTGGACAATTATATTGTATCACTATTTTTTGTGATTGTCAACAGTTTTTTCACTAATTTTTGAGATATATTTTTTTCTGTCTTCATCTGTTTCTACATATTTTATTATATCTCTCGGCTGCATTTCCAAAACGGCGCACAATCTATTCAGATTGTCTAATGATATTGTAGTATCATTTTCCCGAAATTTTTTCATCGTAGCTTGTCCGAAAATCCCTGTATTTTTAGCAGTTGTGGTTGTTATTCCTACATTTTTCAGCTCTTTTATCACGTCTATTTTATATTGTAACATCGATTTTCCTCCTGCCTAATTTCTATATATTATATAGTAACATTTCCGGCAAAAAAGTCAAGATTTTTTCTCAAATATTTGTGATTTTTGTTATTGACATTCACTAATTTTAGTGATATTATAATATCAGCAAGAAAAACAAAAAGCCGCCAGACAAGCCTGAGAAACTGAACCGGCGGCACCAATCAAAAGAAAGGCAGGTACTATTTTATGACAACTTTAGTATTAAATCAAGAGTTTAACGGAATCGAAATCAAATTTGATAGAAAGCCTTTACAGGCAACACTTGACGAGCTGAAAAAACTCGGTTTCCGGTGGCACAGGCAGAAAAAAATCTGGTATGCAAAGAACACACCAGAACGCTTGGAGTTAGCCCATACCGTCGTAAACAACAGGGGGTATGCCGAGCAGCCCAAGAACGAAGAACCTAAAAAAGCAGTCGAAAATAAAAATATTTTCGGGGTAAAAGTTGGCGATATCTTCAGCGCTTCATGGGGATATGAGCAGACCAATAACGACTTCTTTCAGGTAATTGCCCTTGTAGGTAAGCAGTCCATCCGGGTTCGGGAAGTCAATCTTCCAATCATCAGCCGTGAAGCAGTTTCCGGAATGTCAGAAGACAGAATCTATAAACTCACGGACGAAATTTTACCGCCTGCGCCTTCTTCTGTTTTTATTAAAGATCAGGAAAATGGGGACTTAAAAAGAATAAAGCCCGGATATTTTCAGGATGAAGCGAAAGCAAAAGAACACTGCTATTTTAAGTTAAGTAGTTTCGCCGACGCTCACCGCTGCACTGGGAGTGAAATCGAAACTTATGAAAGCTGGTATTATTAAGCTCAGAAAAAAGCCCAGAAAAAGCAGAGGAAGCTTTTTCTGGGCTTTTATTCCTACCTTTCCTGAAAGAATATTGTCTTTCTTGTTTCCGGATCGTATTTTGCCATCGTATTCCTTTCCTTCTCCCATTCTTTGTCTTCTACTTCTACCTCTCCTCCCAATCTTTCAATTAAAATTTGATTCAACCTTTCTGAGGCTGCTGCCCTGGCTTCTGCTGCCGCCGCTTTTTCTTCTCTCTCTCTACACATTCTCTTGCACATTTCTTTCATTAATGCTCTTTTTCTTTCAGCATTTTCTGCCTGTTTCCTTAATTTATTTACAATTCCCATGTTTCCTCTCCTTATATTTTTTGTATACTGTTTTGTAATATGGACATTCTTCATATCTGTCTTCGCAAAATAATTCCATCCAGTCTTTTCTCTCTTCCAGGGAATTAAACCAAAGCATATTTTTAACATCAAATCCCATGTCATTTTCTATGTTTTCGCACAATATCGTTACATTTCTTTGCTTTTGATTATGGCTTATATAAAAAGGGCACTTGATTATCTCTCCCATAGCATTTCATTTCTCCGTAAATTATCACTTCAATTTGCTATTTTTAACTGTCCCACCGCCTCATACAGTGCATTGCAGGCCGCATCCCATCCCTTTGCTTCTGCGTCCTGTGCATCACAGCCGCTCATTTCTTCGATCAGTTTCAGCACATCTTCTCGAAAAATTTTGTCTTTCTTCTTGTTCATTTTTTTCCGTTCCTGTATTATAATTTTTCCAAATAATCTTATCTGGAGGTC